>Ga0302324_100012302_pt1 | contig 17456 bp, 15 predicted proteins | sample Palsa_T0_1_FD_201949 | JGI IMG/M metagenome (GOLD analysis project Ga0302324, IMG submission 201949) | Peat permafrost microbial communities from Stordalen Mire near Abisko, Sweden - Palsa_T0_1 | ecosystem: Environmental > Terrestrial > Soil > Palsa > Peat permafrost | place: Sweden: Abisko...
ACGCGTTGGGGAGAACGTAGGCGTTCGCCGCCATCGACTGTCCCCAGCCGTAGCTGAAGCGCGCGCCGATGAGGATGTCGCCCCCGCTCCCGTACGAGCCGATGCCGAGCGACGCGGTGGCCATGCTCGTCCGTGACTGCACGAGATTGCCGAGGGTGGAGGTCGGCGAGAGAGCATGGAGCGCGCTCTCGTTGGTGGCGACGCCCCCGAGGACGCTGAAGCTGGGCGAGACGAAGTACTCCCCGCCGAGGGAGGTGTTCCAGACCGGTCGCTGGGAGACGGAGAAGGTCGAGTCGACGTTGCCCGTCGTCGCCGTGGTCCCCACCAGGTTCGTGTTCATCACGTCGAGCGTCGAGGCGATCGCCCCCGCGGGGACGCCGACCGATTCGTCGAGCTCCACGATGAGGCGGGGCCACTGCGCTCCGACGCCGAGAGCGAAGCGCATGGGAGGTGGCGCGGAGAAGCTCCCCGACCCGCTGGAGATCGTCGATCCGCTGGTGCCGGTGCCCTGGGATTCCTGGTGCACGATGGCGTCGTAGGTGCCGAGGACATGAAGCGCGGGGACTTCGGCGCTGGCCCCCAAGGTCAGGCGTCCGGCGCGGAGCATGGCTCCGAGGATGGCCGTCATGTCGAAGGAGTGCGCGTTTCCGCCTGCGCCGAGCGTCGACTCGATGGAGCCACCGGCCTGCGCCGAGGTGATGGCGCTGGAGTCGAAGGAGAAGGAATCGGCCGTATAGACGCCGTGCAAGGACATGCCGATGGCGAAGCTGTCGGTCAGCGACACGCTGTAGGTCGGGCCCGCGCGGAAACGGTTCCAGTTCTCCGCGATGGACTGCACCTGCGTGGTCATCCCCAGCGCGGTGCTCGCGTGAAGCTGGAGGGCGGGAAGGCCCACGTTCTGGGCCTCGGTGCTGCCCAGACAAACCGCGAGCTTTTGCCGACCGCGGTGGAAGCCGCCGTCGTTGGCCCCTTCGTCGGTCAATCCGGCCAGGGTGAAGAAGAGGCACAGGGTGGACGGGAAGACGTGAAAGCCATTCGACGAGATCCCGGTCCCGCTCAGGTTGACGGCGCCGAACTGCGAGGCGTCCACCGGTCCCGGCTGATGCCAGCTGCTGAAGTGGGTGTCGGCGAAGGTGTAGAAGTTGACGGAGAAGGCCAGCGATCGGTCGTTGATGCGCACGATGGTGGCGGGATTGAGGAACGGCGCGGAGCCGTCGTTGGCGAGCGCGACGCCGGTACCCCCCATCAGCGCGGACCGTCCGCCGGTCGGCGCGGACAGGTCGTTGCCCTGGGCGCGAGCGGTCCGCGGCGCGCGGAGTGAGGCGAGCAGCGCCGCGGCGCTCGCGAGGGCGACGGCGGGCGGCGCAACCCGTACCACGATTCAGTTCAATGGCGGCAGGCTTCGCCGCGCTTCGCCTCGGCGCGCGGCTCGGCGGCTCAGCTGGAGCACCGTCTCCACCAGGCCGATGACCACGTAGAACGACAGCAGCCACACCAGAACGAACGCCGGGCGGGTCTGCAGGCTCACGATGGCGCTCGATCCCACGGCGAAGGCCACGAGCAGGAAGGTCCTCGCGTTGAGTCGCAGATCCTTGAAGCTGCGAAACTTGATGGTCGACACCATCAGGAAAGAAAGAAAGATGGTCAGCGCGACCATCGCCCACACGTATCTCGGACCGTGCAGGCGCAGCTCGTCGCCCATGGCGTGATTGGCCAGCACCAGCGAGATGAGGATTCCCGCCGCTCCCGGCACCGGCAACCCCACGATGTATTTGCCGGGCTTGGTCGGCGCGCCTTTCTCGCCCATCGACAGGACGTTGAATCGCGCCAGGCGTACCGCGCCCGCCGCGGCGAAGAGGAACCCGGCGATGAGCCCGGCCATGGGCTTTTGCCAGAGCGACCATTTGAAAACGAGGATGGCGGGGGCCACTCCGAACGAGATGGCGTCGGCCAGCGAGTCGATCTGCAGTCCGAAGGCGCTCTGGGTCTTGGTGAGGCGCGCCACGCGCCCGTCGAGCATGTCGAAGAACAGCGCGAAAACGAGGAGCAGCGAGGCTCGGTAGTAGTCGTCGTCGCCTTGGGCGGTGGCGCTGATGCGGATGGAGTCGAAGCCGCAGAACACGCTGGAGAGCGTGATGATGTTGGGCAAGAGAAACAGCGTCTTGCGGAGGTCGAGCTTGCGGGCCAGCGGCGGCACTACGGTCTCTCCGTCAGCAAGAGCCGGATCCTCCCTCAGAAAGGCCGTGGGGACAAGATGGGGCGACCGCCGCGAGGACCCGGACGGCCCTGCCGTTTCGAGGAGCGGGGCGGGAAGGTCGGGATCGCCAGCCCGGCGACGCCTCCCTCGTGGTTCACCGGGGCGATCTGCCCCTCCTTCGGCTCGAGCCGGTCGCCGTATCGCGCGCTTCGCCACGTCTTGGCCGGACAATGCCAGAGAAATTGGCCCCCGAGGGACCCCCACCATACCCTGGGTCGAGGTTCGCATGAGAAGAGCCCATCTCCTGGTCGTGTCCCTCCTCGGCGCTGCGCTGGGCGGCTGTGCCCGTGACGCCGAGGAGCGTCAGCTGGAGGAGATGCGCGCCACCATCGACGAGGTCGCGAGCGACCGCGACCGGGCCGAGGCCGACATGACGGCGTCGTCGATCGCCGACACCCACACGGCCAGCCCGGCCGAGCGCCAACCGGCGCCGGCGCTCGCTCCCCCGCAGTCCGTGCCGCTGCGCGACGGCGACGGCGACGGGGAGGATCTCGATTCGCCGGACACCGAAGACCCTACGCCGCGGCCGACCCTTCGCATCTTCGGATCGCCGCGCGTCGGGCGAAACGGGTGGAGCGACGACCAGGTCGAGGAGTCCGGCGTCGACGACGGATCGGGACCCCCGCGCTCGAGCGCGCTCGATCCCCAGGCCAAGCCTGCCTATGAGGCGGCGCTCGCGCTGGTGAACGCCCATCAATACGACCGCGCGCTCGACGCGCTGGCCTCGTTCCTCGTCAAGTACCCGGACCACCCCTACGCCGACAATGCCATGTACTGGCGCGGCGAGTGTTACTTCGCCGAAGGTGACTACCTCCACGCCTCCGAGCAATTCGAGGGCACCATCACGCGCTTTCCCGCGGGCAGCAAGGCACCGGACGCGCTCCTCAAGCTGGGAATGAGCCACCAGAAGCTAGGCAATCCCGCCAAGGCCAAGGACTGCTTCGATCGCCTGGCGCGGACGTATCCGCGCAGCGAGGCCGCCCGCCATATCCCGCCCGTCTTCACGTCGGCCACCACGCCGCACACAGCGGGCTCCGAGGATCATCGATGAACCGTCTCGTTGCTCGCCGCCGCGCCGCGCTCACCGCGGCCATCGTCTCCGGTGTTTTCGCACCGGCGCTCGCCTGGGCGCAAGCCGGGCCGCCTGCGGCCGCAGCCCCCGCGGCCGGCGGGGGGGTGGTCGCGCCTACCCCGGGGGGGACCTACGTTCCGGCGCCCACGCAGCCCGGTCAGCAGGTCGGCGGCTTCGGAAACCCGCAGTCGCCCAACGGGACCATCGGCGGCGGCAACGCCACCGAGTCGAGCGCGCACCCCATCACCGGCGACCAGGAAGACTCGTTCGACCTCGGGTCCCACGCACACGCCGGGGGAAGCGGCGCGGTACACGGCGACGACAGCAGCCCCATGTTCCTGGGCGGCCCGGCCATCGGCGGCTCGGGCTACGGCGGCTCGGGCACCGGCGGCTCGGGCTACGGCGGCGCGACCTACAGCGGCGAGACGCCCTATTCGCATATCGTGCGGCGCGGCGACACGCTCTGGGCCATCTGCGGCTACTACTTCGACAACCCGTACCAGTGGCCCCGCATCTGGTCTTACAACGCGCAGATCAAGAACCCGCACTGGATCTACCCGGGCGACGAGATACGCCTCAAGAACGGCGAGCGCGACACGGCGGCGGGGAAGGCGGCGCTGCCCTACCAGGGCCCTGCCATGACGCTGCTGGATCGCCGGCGCCAGGTGCCGCATGGGACCATCTTCCTCCGCGATCAGGGCTGGATCCGCGACGCCAACGACGAGGTGTGGGGCGACATCACCGGCGCCCGTGCCGACAAGATGTTTCTCTCCGATCTCGACGAGGTCTACATCCATATCGACAAGGGACACGACGTCCACATGGGGCAGGAGCTGACCCTCTTTCGGCCGCTCCACATGAAGGCCGCCGGGACCATCGTGCAGATCGGCGGGACGGCGCGCATCGACCAGTGGGATGCCCAGGATCGCGTGGCGCGCGCGCGCATCGTGGAGTCGCTGAACGTGATCGAGCGCGGCGAAAAGGTGGGGCCGCTCGACCGGTCCTTCAGCGTGGTGCCCCCCAAGCGCAATGAAGCGGACGTGCAAGCGCACGTGCTGGCGAGCCTGCATCCCAACGAGTTCTTCGGGGAAAACCAGGTCGTCTTCATCGACCAAGGCGAGGACGCCGGGCTCAAGATCGGCAACCGCCTCTTCGTCATGCGTCGCGGCGACGCGTGGCGGCAGTCGCTCCAGTACCCTCACGCGGGCGACCGCGTCTCGGCGGACGACGAGACCCCCATGCCCCCCCAGGAGCAGACGCCGGGGTCGCGTAGCGACGAACGGAACTACCCCGACGAGGTGGTGGCGGAGATGCGCGTCGTGTCGTTGAAGAAGGACTCGGCGACGTGTCTCATGACGCAATCGCGCGTGGAGATCGAGCCGTTCGATAGGGCGGTGGCGCGGAAAGGTTATTGACGGTCAACGTGGGAGCGGCTGCGCGTCGCCGTTCCTCCCGATCCGCCCGCCTGGCCCTCTCTGTCCTGTCGCTGGCGTCGCTGGCCGTGGTGCTGGCCCCGGAGGCCGACGCGCGCGGGCACCACCGCCGCTCTGGTTGCCCCGGCGGAATGGTGCGGGTGAAGGACTTCTGCGTGGACCGCTTCGAGGCGCCGAACCGCAAGGGAGCCAAGCCCCTGGCCATGCAGTCGGCGAACGACGCCGACGCGTGGTGCACCGCGCGACACAAGCGCCTGTGCAAGGAGGACGAGTGGATCTCGGCCTGCGAGGGGGAGGAGCACCGCGCCTACCCGTACGGCAGCGAGCACGTGGACGATCGCTGCAACGACGCCAGGCCCTGGAAAGAAGTGAACGAGCCCACGCTCGACAAGTGGCCCGGCCCGGAGGCCGAGGCACACGCCAGGGACCTCTACCAGGCGTCGCGCAGCGGCTCGAAGCGCCAATGCGTCTCCAAGGACGGCGTCTACGATCTGACCGGGAACGTGGAGGAGTGGGTGGTTCGCACGCGCCAGCACGCCAACGACTGGCCGTACATCCTGGCGGGTTGTTACTGGTCGGGTTGCTACGGCGGCGGCAAACCCACCTGCCATTCCACGAACAACGCCCACGGTCCGGAGTTTCGCTTCTACGAGACGGGCTTCCGCTGCTGCAAGGACGCCAAGGGCGCCGGCCATCAGTCGTAGCGCTCGCTGTGCACCTGCTGGCGCGGTAGGCCCATGTCCTTGCGGAGGAGCTCGCGCATCGAGCCGACCATCCGTTCGAGGCCGCATACGAAGACGTGAGGGGGCGGCGAGCCGTCCGCGCCCAGCGCCGAGAGCTCCTCCCACAGGGCGCGCGCGTGCGTCTGCACGTACCCGCGCCGTCCGGTCCATCCCTCGGGGGGCTGGGAGAGCGTGGCCTCGAAGCGCACGAAGGAGTGCTCCGCGGCGAGCGCGGCCAGCTCGGCCCCGTAGAGAAGGTCGTGCTCGCGCCGTACCCCGAGCAGGACCCACGCCGGCGTCCGCGAACCCGCCGCGACGGCCGCCAGCAGCATGCTTCGCATGGGCGTGACCCCCGTGCCGGTCGCCACCAGGAGCGACGGCGCGGTGCTCGCCGCCGGCCGCGTGAAGAAGCCCTGCGGACCGATGAACGGCAGCGTCGTGCCCGGCGCCGCCACGTGAAGCCAGGTCGACCCCGGGCCGCCCTCCACCCGCGTGACGGCGATGGAGAACCGCGGCGTCCCGTCCGGCGCGGAGGCCAGCGAGTAGCTGCGCTTGATGTCGCTCGCCTCGGCGACGGCGATGGGCAGCACCATGTTGACCCATTGCCCCGGCTCGAAGACCATCGCCCGTCCGTCGAGCCGCTCGAAGGTCAGCTCGCGAACGCTGGGCGTCAGCGCGCGCGCGCTGGCCAGCCGGGCTTCGAAGAGAGGCGGCAGGGCCATGGACAAGGGGAAGACGAACACGGGACCGGGGGAACGGAAACGGGAATGTGGGGCCAAGCCCCGGCAGACTCCCTCGTGACGATTCAGGACGTGGACGGCATTCGCCGCTAGCCGGGCTAGGCTGGCCGGCGATGAAGACACGACCTCTCGGCAGCAGCGGTCTCACCGTCGGGGCGGTGGGTCTGGGCGGCATGTACCTCTCGATCCGCGAGCGACCCTCCGAGGAAGACGCCATCCGCACCATCCACGCTTCCCTCGACGCCGGGATCACCCTCATCGACACCGCCGACGTCTACTGCCTCGACCAGCGCGACATCGGACACAACGAGCGACTCATCGCCCGCGCGCTCCGGGACCGGGCGCACGGCGGCGTCGTCGTGGCGACCAAGGGGGGACTCGAGCGGCCCAACGGCGCGTGGACCCGCAACGCCCGTCCGGCGCACCTGCGCGAGGCGTGCGAGCGGAGCCTCGAGGCGCTGGGGGTTCAGCGCATCGACGTTTACCAGCTCCACGCGCCGGACCCCCGGGTGCCCTTCGCCGACAGCGTCGGCGAGCTGGCGAAGCTCCGCAGCGAAGGCAAGATCGCGCACGTGGCGCTGTCGAACGTCAGCGTCCGCGAGATCGACGAGGCCCGGGGCATCGTCCCCATCGTCAGCGTGCAAAACCGCTGGAACCCTCAGGACCGCGCCCCCGAGTCCGACGGCGTGCTCGATCACTGCACCCGGCTGGGGGTGGCCTTCTTGCCGTACTCGCCTTTCGGAGGGGCGAGCGGCGCGAGGTCGCTCTCGCGGGTCGGGCGCCTGGCCGTCGAGGCGAAGAAGCGTGGGATGTCGCCACACCGGCTGGTCCTGGCCTGGATGCTCGCCCGGAGCCCCGTCGTCATCCCCATTCCGGGGGCGCGGCGCGTGGCGAGCGTGGTCGACAGCGCGCAGGCGGCCGACGTCGTGCTGTCGGGCGACGACGTCCAAGCGGTCGAAGCGTCGTTCTGAGCGATCGCCGGTAACGGCGCGCGCCGCGGCGGCGGCCGTCTCAGTCGGAGCGCCCGGGCCGGGGGGCACGGTTCGGTCTTGCCCCCGGCGGGGGCGGGTGCACCACCAGCGCCTCGGGCCGGTAGGCGTAGGCGGGCTTCACCCGCGAGAGAGAGCGCAGGGTACGCTCCATGCGAAGAAGCGCGTCGAGCGCGTCGGCGGTGGAGAGCGACCGGGCGCGGGCCGCAGCCAGCACCCGCGGGATGGCCGCGGTGGCGTCGCGCCGGTGAAAGATCGCCCCGGGCAAGAGGACGACCACGTAGGGCCGCTGCACGCCCACCACCCGCGCGTCGAAGAGCTGTCCGGCCGCCGCGTCGAGCTCCGCGCGCGAGGCCGCATCCATGGTCGTGGCCAGCAGCTCGGCGCCGCTCCAGATGTCGACCAGCAGGGAGGCCTTGGCGCGGAAAAGGCCCCGGTGCGCGCGCTCCAGCGGGCCCAGCCACGCCCCTTCTTCCTCGCCGAGGTGCTCCTCCACCTGCCGTCCGAACCGCCCTCCGGTCACCGCGTCGCACCAGAACGCGCGGCTCCGCTCCTCGAACCACGGATCCTCGGGCAAAAACGCGCCCGTCCTGGCCTCGAAGCGCGCGCGCATCGCCGCGACCCGCGGCGCGAGCACCGCCCCGCCCCCCAGCTGAACGATGCGCGCGGCCGTCTCCAGCACTCCCATGCGCCAGGCCTGCTGGCTGGTGTACTCTCCCGGCTCGACGAGCGCATGGAAAACCGGGTCTTCTTTCCCCAGGCGGCGCTCGACGAGTGGATCGTCGACGGAACGGTGGAGCTCGACCACGGCGTTCTGACCATCCTCTCCGAAGGGCGACGCTACGAGCTGGCCGAGGCGGTGCTGGTGGTGCGCGAGGTGAGCGGCGCGGGCGACATGCGCGACCTCGTCGGCCGGGTGAAGGTCCTTCCCATCCTTCAGCGGCTCGGGGCCGAGCTGGTGGAGACGTCGATGCTCCTCGGGGAGGCCGCGTACGACGTCGAGCCGGGGTGGGTCGGCACGCCGGTGGGCCCCTTCGCCGAGTACCTGGCGTCCGACGCCAGGAAGCAGGCGCGCGGCGGAACGTCCGGCGCCGAGCCGCGATCCGACGAAGAAGTGCTGGCCAGCTCCGTGGCCAGGAGCGGCTGAGCTGGCGAAAAAGGCCGGGACGTAGCACGATCCTACCGGCGTGAAGCTCGAGCTCCTGGCCGACGTGCTCTTCGGGGCGACCGCGTTGGCCTATTTTCTTGCCTCGGTGCTCTTCGTGGCGTTCCTCTTCGGGCGCGCCGACTCGGCGGTGCGCTGGGCCCCGCGTCTGGTCGCCGTGGGTGTCCCGCTGCACGCCGCGCAGATCTGCGTCTGGTCGCTGTTCCTCCATGTGTGCCCGGTCCAGGGCATTCACTTCGCGCTCAGCGTGGCCTCGATGCTGGTCTGCCTCGTCTACGTTCTGGCGCGCCTCCGCCTGCGCATCGACGTGGTGGGTGCGTTCGTGGCGCCGCAGGCGCTGGCCTTCCTCCTGGCCTCGCGTTTCGTCGGCGGGGTGGACGCCGAGCCGCGACTGCGCAGCGCACTGCTTCCGTTCCACGTGGTGTCCAACCTCCTCGGCATCGCGCTCTTCACCCTCGCCTTCGCCGCCGCGGTGGCCTACCTCCTCCAGGAGCGCCGCCTCAAGAACAAGGACCTCGAGGGGATGGATCGCCTCCCCCCCATCGACGCGCTCGATCGCGCCGAGCACCGCTTCCTCGTGGCCGGCTTCCCGCTGCTCACCATCGGCATCCTGACCGGCACGCTATGGGCGCGCGAGATCGAAGCCGGCGGGGTCGGGGAGATCACCCGGGCGGCCCTGTCCTACGTCTCCTGGGCGCTCATCGGGGGTGTGCTCCTGCTGCGTGCCGCGGCGGGCTGGCGCGGGCGCCGCGCGGCGTACGGGACCATCCTCGGGTTCGGGTTGACCGTGCTGGTGATGCTGCTCTACCTGGCGCGAAGCATGATGGCGGTGCCCGCCGCATGATCCTGGTGGTCGGGGTCTCGCACCGCACGGCGCCGGTGGAGGTGCGCGAGCGACTCTCGGCGGGGGCGGACGCGCTGCCCGTCGTCCTGTCGCGCCTTGCTGCTCGCCCCGAGCTCGACGAGGTGATGTTCCTGGCGACGTGCAACCGCGTCGAGGTGATCGCCTTGGTGCGCGACGACGGCGTCGACGCAGGGCTCGACGCCATCCGCGAAGAGCTGGCCCGCCACGGGGGCCTGGCCGAGGACGCGGAGCTCGCGCCGTACCTCTACGACAAGCGCGGCGACGAGGCAGTGACCCACGTCTTCCGCGTGGCGGCCAGCCTGGACTCCATGGTCCTCGGCGAGCCGCAGATCCTCGGCCAGGTGAAAGACGCCTACGACGCGGCGGTGGCGGCGGGTGCGCTCAAGGGAATGCTGGGTCGCTGCGTCAGCCGCGCGTTCGCCGTGGCCAAGCGCGTGCGCACCGAGACGGACATCGGGGCCGGCTCGGTGAGCATCGCCAGCGTCGCGGTCGATCTCGCGCGGCGCATCTTCGGTGACCTGGGATCTCACGGGGTGCTCCTGCTCGGCGCGGGGGAGATGGCCGAGGCGGCCGCGCGCAGCCTGAGCAAGGGCGCGCGGGCGGTGCGCATCTGCAACCGGAGCTTCGATCGCGCGGCGATGCTCGCCGGCGCCATGCACGCGTCGGCGGCGCGCTGGGACGAGCTGGAGCAGGAACTGGTGCACGCGGACGTGGTGGTGGCCAGCACGGCGAGCAGGACCCCGATCGTGACGCGCGACATGGTCAAGCGCGCGATGAAGGCGCGAAAGGGACGCACCCTCTTCTTTGTCGACATCGCCGTTCCGCGCAACGTCGAGCCGGCCGTGCACGGGATCGACAACGTCTATGTGTTCAACGTGGACGATCTGGAGAAAGAGGTCGCCCGTGGACTCGAGACGCGGCGGGCGGAGCTCGAGCCGGCGGAGAAGATCGTCGACGCCGAGGTGAAGCAGTTCCTGGCCTGGACGCGCGGCCTGGAGGTGCAGCCGACGGTGGTGGCGATGCGCGCCAAGGCCCGCGCGGTGCTCATCGCAGAGCTCGATCGCACCCTCTCCGGTCGCCTCAAGCACCTGCCGGAGGGCGATCGCGCCGCGCTCACGCAGATGATGGAGAGCGCGCTGAACAAGCTCCTCCACGCGCCGACGACGAAGCTGAAGGCGCGCGCCGCCGAGGGCGACGACGCGGGGGAGCTCGCCGCCGCCATGCGCTACCTGTTCGACCTTCAGGGGATCGTCGCCGACAGACAGGAGCAGGCCGCGCGCGCCATCGCGGCGGTCGAAGAAGAGGACGACGAGCACCTCCCACACTAGAAGCAAGCTGTGTAGGCTCCCGTCGTGCGTCGAACGCTCGCCCTCGTCCTTCTTTCCCTCGCTGCCGCGTACGCCTGCAACGCCCACCCGTCCGCCTCTCCGCCCGCCGACGCCTCGGCCTCTCCGCCCGCCGACGCCTCGGTCTCTCCGCCCGCCGACGCCTCGGCCTCTCCGCCCGCCGATGCCTCGGCCTCGCCGCCCGCCGATGCCTCGGCCTCGCCGCCCGGGGAGCCCGACGGCTCCATCCTGCACCCCTGCACCTTGCCGGGCTCCATCCAGCACACCGCAAGCGGCGCGGTCGTCGTTCCGGGGGGCGGCGCCGGCCCGGATCTCGGCTTCATCCAGGTCCCCGTCGGCTTCTGCGTCCACTACTACGGCACCGTTCCCGACGCGCGCCAGCTCCGCTTCGCGCCGGGCGGAGAGCTCTTCGTCGCCTCGCCGACCACCGCGACCACCGGCGGCGTGGGCGGCCTGGCCGCCATCGTCGTCCTGCCCGACGACGACCGCGACGGGGTCGCCGACTCCACGCTCACCTACCTCGGCTCGCTGCCGTCGACGCAGGGCCTCCTCTTCACCGGCGGCTTTCTCTACTACCAGGACGCGACCCGGATCATGCGCGTGCCCTACGCCACAGGGGACCGCACGCCCAGCGGCACCAGCCAGCAAGTCGCCGACATCACCGTGTATACGTCGACCCTTCACTGGCCGAAGACGCTCGACGTCGCCGACGACGGTACCCTCTACGTCGGCAACGGCGGCGATCAGGGCGAGACGTGCGAACCGACCCACCCCTTCCACGGCGGCATCCTCGCGCTCGACGGAAGCCCCGGCGGCGCGCCCGTCGCCAAGGGCCTGCGGAACCCCATCGCGGTGCGCTGCGCGCGCGGCCACGACCACTGTTTCGCCGTCGAGCTGGGAAAGGACAGCTCGATGGCTCCCGACTTCGGCCGGGAGAAGATCGTCCCCATTCGCCAGGGGGACGACTGGGGATTTCCCTGCTGCGCCACGCAGAATACGCCATACGCCGGCATCACCCCGGTCCCCGACTGCTCGGGCGTCGCCGCGGAGTCGGACGCATTCTACATCGGCGACACGCCCTTCGGCATCGACTTCGAGTCGGGGCTATGGCCCGCTCCCTGGACGGGCTACGGCATCGTCACCCTGCACGGGAGCTTCGGCCTTTGGACCGGCGAACGCGTGGTCGGCGTGGCCATGGATCCGACCACCGGCATGCCCGTCTCGGGCTCGGACCTGGAAGGCGGCGACACCGGGGGGCTGGTGGACTTCGCGACCGGGTGGGACGACGGCTTGTTCGACCACGGTCGTCCCGCATCGGTGACGTTCTCCCGGGACGGGCGCCTCTTCATCGGCAACGACAACGACGGGACCATCGTGTGGATCGCGCCGATGACGCTCTGACCGGTCAGACCTTCAGGGTGCGTCCCAGGGCCAGACCGTGCAGGTGGGCCTCTTCTTCGGTCGCCGGCCAGGACGCCGTACACTCCGCGCTGCGCAGCTTGCTCCCGTCCGGTGTCGCGATGAAGGCGCGCAGCCGCAGCATGTCGCCGGTGCGCTCGGCATAGGCCGCCAGGGGCGTCTTGCAGTCGCCCCCCAGCGCGACGAGAACTCCCCGTTCGGCGGCCACGCAGGTGGCGGTGCGTGCGTCGTGCAGGAGGGCGAGCAGGCCGCGCGTCTCGGCGTCGGCGGCGCGGCACTCGATGCCGAGCGCTCCCTGGCCGACGGCGGGCAAGGACACCTCCGGCTCCAGCACCTCCGTCGCTCGGTCCTCCAGCCCGAGGCGCAGCAGACCGGCCCTGGCCAGTACGATGGCGTCGCACTCCCCGCTGTCGACCTTGCGAAGGCGAGTGTCGACGTTGCCTCGCAGCGGCACCACCTCGAGGTCGCGGCGGCGCGCCTCGATCGCCACGCGCCGCCGCAGGCTGCAGGTGCCGACGCGCGCTCCCGCCGGCAACCGTTCCAGCGTGAGGTGTCGCGGCGCCACGAGGACGTCGCGCGGATCCTCGCGCTTCGGCACGCAGGTGATGATCAGCCCCGGCGGCAACGTGCCCGGCACGTCCTTGATGGAGTGCACCGCGAAGTCCGCCCTCCCGTCGAGCAAGGCCTCCTCGATTTCCTTGACGAAGAGGCCCTTCCCGCCGATGTCCGCCAGCGGACGGTCGGTGATGCGGTCGCCGCTGGTGACCACCTGGAGCTCGCGCGTTTGGAGCGTCGCCTCCATCTTGCAGAGGCGAGCGACGAAGGCGCGGCACTGGGCAAGGGCCAGCATCGACCGGCGCGTGGCATAGACGAGGGAGCGCATGGGAGGCGTCGGGGGGTGGGGAAAGTTCCCGGGCCAAGGCTAGCATCCGGCCCTCGCGCGGGAGGGCCTCCCGTCTCCGTCTTCCCCTGCCTTGCCGGAGGCCCCGCCATGGAATAGGGATGGACGTTCGCCGTGGCGCGCCTCTTTTCCCTCCCGCTCCTGGTCGCCCTGACGGCGCTCTCTGCCTTGGTATTCTGCGCGCGGACGGCCGGCGCCAGGGAGGCGGAGACGGGCACGCCGGATCCCATGACCCTGCAGGTCCCGGGCTTCGGCGACGCGTACTATTACAAACCGCGCACGAAGTCGCAGCGGCCCATCCTCCTTTATCTCCACGGCCGGGGCGGCAACGCCATGGAGGATTGCCGCAAGTGGGCGCGGGTTGCGCGGCAGTTCGGCTGGGTGGTGTGCCCTCAGGGGCCCACCGGGACGGACACCGGCGGTCGCACCTGGAACAACGACTCGGATTCGGCCAAGCGCATCATCGACGCCACGGTGGTGGCGCTGAAGGCCGAGTACAAGAAGCGCGTCCGCACGCACGGCGACATCCTCATCGGCTTCAGCGAGGGGGCTTACATTGCGCAGCAGGTTGGCCTGCGCGACCCGGCGCACTGGAACCGCTGGCTCATCCTGGCCGCCAACGACAAGTACTGGTGGGGGGACGCGCCGCAGCTCCTCGAGCAGAACCGCGCCAAGATCCGGCGCGTCTACCTCTTCACGGGGGAAAATGACCAGGTCGCGGAGAACACCAAGCGCGCCGGCGAGATGCTGAAGGACGCGCATATCCGGGTGCGGGTGAAGATCGAGCCCGGCATGGGGCACGAAGTGCCGGCCGACCGGATGATCACCAACTACCGCCGTCCGCTTCGCTGGCTGGTCGCCGCCCGGTAAGCGACGATCCTGCTAACGTGGCGGCGCTTGCCGCCCGTACCCAAGGCCATGCGTTGCATTTCGGCGGTCGCCGTCGCGGACGCACCTTTGCCGGAGCGGGCCAGCCTGGAGTCTGTACGCCACCTCGGCCGGCGATTCCCCCAGGCGCGGCTGCGCGAGGTCCCCATCGTGCGGGCCGGCGAGCTCGACCTGCGCGCCGACCCCACCGGCGGCACGCGTGTCTGGCTGGCGCTGGAGACGCTGCAGGTCACGGGCAGCTTCAAGGTGCGCGGAGCCCTGGTGGCGCTGGAGGCCCGGCGCGGGGTGGGCCGCGTCATCGCCGCCAGCGCGGGCAACCATGGGGCGGCGATGGCCTATGCGGGCAACGTGCTCGACGTGCCGGTGACGGTCTGCGTTCCGCGCACGGCGCCACGCGCCAAACGCGACAAGATCACCCAGTACGGCGCGGAGCTGGTGGTGGTGGCGAGTGACCACTACGACGACGCCGAGGCGCTGGCCAAGGAGCTCGCCGTCACCCGGGGCGCCGCCTTCGTGTCCCCGTACGACGACCTCGACGTCATCCTCGGCAACGGCGTGTCGCTGGGCTTCGAGATCGCGCGCGGACTGGCCGGGGTCCCCGAGCGCCTCCTCGCTCCATTCGGCGGCGGAGGTCTGGCCACGGGCCTCGCCTGGGCGATGCGGGTGGAGAGTGGCGACCTGTGGGAGCGGAGCGTCTGGGGCGTGCAGACCGAGGCGTCGTGCGCGATGGCCATGTCGCTGGAGCGGGGGAGCGCCGTCGAGCGCCTGGAGACCGGGGGAACGACCCTCGCCGAGGGCCTGGAGGGAGGGATCTCGGTCGACGGATTCGTGCGCGCCCGTGCGGCCGTGGCCGGCGTGGTGGTGGCCCCTGAGGCGCAGGTGGCCCAGGCCATGGCCTACGCGCACCGCAGCATGGGGCTGGTGCTGGAGGGCAGCGCGGCGACGGCGCTGGTACCCGTGCTGTTCGGCTTGCCCGAAGCGCTGCGGGGCGGCGACCTACTGGTGGTTCTCACCGGGCGCAACGTGGACCCGGAGCGGCTGGACGCGCTGGAGCCGCCGGGGCCTTGAGCGCGCATCTGGTACCATAGGGTGTTGACTTGTCCGCAGCTCGTCCGCCCTCGCCGCCCTCGCCGAAGACCCGACTGGTCTGCGAGGCACTGGTTCGCGACAAGGTCCTGACCGCCGACCAGGGCGAGCGGGCCGTCGCCGAGTCGCGAGCCTCGGGCGAGCGCATCGAGGAAGTGCTGCTCGACCTGGAGATGACGTCGGAGGCCGACCTGCTCAAGTCTCTCGCCGCCCGCTACAAGGTGCACTTCATCTCGGCGGAGAAGCTCTCCAAGGCCGACGTGGCGCGCCCGCTCCTCGACATGATCCCCCAGCGCTTCGCCGAGAAGATCGGCGTGTGCCCGGTGGTGTTCGACGCGGCGAAGCACGTGCTGACGGTGGTCACTGCGGACCCCGACGACTCCGACCTGATGAAGGAGGTCCAACTCGCGTCGGGCGCCCGCGAGGTCAAGACGGTGCTGGCGCGCCCCGCCGCGGTCAAGGCGCTCATCGCCAAGGCGTACACCGGGGATCAGCACGCCTTCGCGCTCCTCGACCGCCAGGCGCACATGCAGTTTCACTCCATCCCCGCGCCGCGTGACAGAAACGTGGTCTTCGAAGGCAACTCGTCCCAGCCGGTGCGCAGCGGCGGGGGACGCGAGCGCGTGCTCAGCGAGGAGGATCTCAAGCGTCCCCCGGTCGCGCCGCCGGTGCAGCGCACGCTGTCCGCGCCCCCACCTCCCAGTCGTGCGGCCCAGGCGTCGCCCCCCCAAGCCCAGGCCGCGCCGCTCGTCCGGCCCCCCCCGCCGGTGCTGATCCTCGACGCGACGCCGGCTGTCCCGACCCCCGGCCCTTTTTCCTTCGCCGCCCCCGAGGCCACGACGGGGCCGTCGTTTCTCGAGCTGCTCAACGTCCTCGTCAGCTTGCTCGAGAACGCGCGCACCGATCTGCGCGGGCACTCGGCGCAAGTGGCCCGGCTGGCGCGTCGCCTGGCGGAAAAGCTGAGCCTCGACCCTGCCACCACCGCCGCCATCGTGTGCGCAGCCTACGTGCACGATCTGGGCAAGATGGGGCAGTACCACCTCACGGCGCTCAACTGCAGCGAGTACGACGGACACAAGGTCGCCGCGCAGAAGGTCTTCGGCGTCCCGGCGCGCCTGCTCGAGCCGGTGCGCATGCCGCCGGAGACCGCCAAGGCCGTCGAGCACATGTACGAACGCTACGACGGCAAGGGCTTCCCCGACGGCCAGAGCGGCAAGGAGATCTCGCTCGGCGCGCGCATCCTGGCCATCTGCGACACCTACGCCGACCTCACGCAGAACCCGCGCAATCCCTTCCGCAAGACGCTGGCGGCGAACGAGGCCTGCGCCGCGCTCAGCAAGCACAAGGGCACCATCTTCGATCCCAACCTGGTCGACCTCTTCCACCACACCGTGCTGGGCGAGGATCTCAAGGCGCGCCTGCTCTCCAACCGTTCCCAGGCGCTGCTGGTCGACACCGACCCCGAGGAGACCACGGTGCTGGAGCTGCGGATGATCGAGCAGGGCTTCGTGGTGAAGACGGCGCGCAACCCGGAGCAGGCGCTGAAGGTCCTGGCCGAGGGGGACACCGACCTGGTCATCGGCGAGGTCGACCTGGGGCCCAGCGACGGCCTCATGCTGCTGGCGCAGGTGCGACAGACGGCGTGGGGGAAGGACCTCCCCTGGGTGGTCTACACGCGGCGGCAAGAGCGCGCGGTGGCGCAGAAGGCCTTCGAGCTCGGGGTGCTCGACTTCGTCAACAAGCCGGCCAACGCCGACGTCTTCGTGGCCAAGCTCAAGGCGATGCTCGACCAGAGGGCCAGCGCGCGGGCGTCGCGAGGGGTGAGCGGTTCGCTACGCGAGATGGGCCTGCCCGACATGGTGCAGGTGCTCTTTCACGGGAGAAAGAGCGGGAACCTGCGCATCCGCGCGCGCGACGGCTCCGGCGAGATTCACTTCGTCGACGGGAACGTGGTCGACGCGCTCTGGGGCGATCAGAAAGGCGAGGACGCCTTCTTCGCCATGCTCGGCCTCGAGGACGGCGAGTTCGCCCTCGACCCGGCCTTCAAGCCGACCGGCCGCGTGATTCACCAGTCCAGCGAGGCGCTCCTGCTCGAGGGAATGCGTCGAATGGACGAAGGGCTCCGGTCGTAGTCGAGGCCAGAAGACCCGGACCCCTCCTTGCGCGCTCAGCTTACTGGCACTTGGCTTTGCACGCCTTGGTGACCGCCTTCTTGGCGCAGGTCTCGTAGGCGGTGGCGAGCTTCTTCGGCTTGGCGCCGGTGGGCTGACTGGCGGCCTTGATGCACGCCGCGGCGCCGGTGTCCGAGCCGCAGCTGTGGATCCCGTCGAGGGTGGACTGGCAGTCGGTGTTCTTGCCGCACGCCGCCACTTGCTTCGTGCACGTCTTGTCGATGCACTTGCCGCAGTCGGAGTCGCCGAGCGGGGGCGCCGAGGGAGGGGCCGCTGCCGCCGTGCTGGCAGCCGGGGCCGCGCTCGGCGCTTCGTCGGTCGTGGCCGACGAGGCCGGCGCCGCGCTGGCGGATTCAGCCGCCGGGGCCTCACCGTCGGACTTTTCATCCGCCGGCGTCTCCG
>Ga0302324_100012303_pt1 | contig 17455 bp, 15 predicted proteins | sample Palsa_T0_1_FD_201949 | JGI IMG/M metagenome (GOLD analysis project Ga0302324, IMG submission 201949) | Peat permafrost microbial communities from Stordalen Mire near Abisko, Sweden - Palsa_T0_1 | ecosystem: Environmental > Terrestrial > Soil > Palsa > Peat permafrost | place: Sweden: Abisko...
CGGCGGCCAATGGCTGCCTTCCAAATCCGGCCAGACCTTTCAGAACGTCAATCCAGCCGACCACTCCGACATCATCGGCAACTTCCCATCCTCGAACGCCGAAGACGTGGCGCTCGCCGTGGCCGCCGCAAAACAGGCCTACGCCACCTGGCGCCTGGTTCCAGCGCCCAAGCGCGCCGAGATCCTTTATCGCGCCGGAGCGCTGCTCGCCGAGCGAAAAGAGCAGTTTGCCCGCGAAATGACCCGCGAAATGGGCAAAGTCCTCGCCGAAACCCGCGGCGACGTGCAGGAAGCGATCGACGAAGCCTACTACGTCGCAGGCGAAGGCCGCCGCCTCTTCGGCGTCACCGCGCCATCGGAGTTGGCCAACAAATTCGCGATGTCGGTAAGAATGCCGGTCGGCGTCATCGGCATGATTTGCCCGTGGAATTTTCCCATGGCCATTCCATCGTGGAAGCTCTTTCCAGCCCTGGTCGCCGGCAACACCTGCGTGATCAAGCCGGCGGAAGACACGCCCCTCTCGACCTATAACCTGGTGCAGACGCTGATCGACGCCGGACTGCCTCCGGGCGTGGTCAATATCGTCAGCGGCTACGGCCCGGAAACCGGAGCTCCGCTGGTGGAGCACCCGGATGTTCGCGCCATCAGCTTTACCGGATCTAGCGCCGTGGGTTCGATCGTGGCGCAGCGGGCGGCGGCGAATTTCAAGCCGGTTTCGCTCGAAATGGGCGGCAAGAACGCCATGATTGTGATGGATGACGCCAACGTGGAACTGGCTTTGGAAGGCGCATTGTGGGGCGCATTCGGCACCACCGGCCAGCGCTGCACAGCCACCAGCCGCATTCTGCTACATAAGTCGATTGCGGCTCAATTTACTGAAAAACTGGTTGCCCGCGCCGCCGCACTGACGGTCGGCAACGGCCTCGCCGATGGCATAGAAGTTGGCCCGCAGGTGAACGAACAGCAGATCGAAACCAGCACAAAATACTGCGAAATCGCCGTCGCGGAAGGGGCAAAGCTGCTCACCGGCGGCAAGCGGCTGACAGAAGGCGATTACGCCAAAGGCACGTTCTTCGCGCCGACGGTTTTCGGTTCCGTGACGCCGGAAATGCGGATCGCGCGCGAAGAAGTCTTTGGGCCGGTGGTTTCACTGATCGAGTTTTCGACCTTTGAAGAAGCGATTGAGATCGCCAATTCGATCGACTACGGCCTCTCGACGGCGCTTTATACAAAGGACGTGAATCGCGCCTTCACAGCAATTCGCGATCTGGAGGCCGGCATTACTTATATCAATGCTCCGACCATTGGCGCGGAGGTCCATTTGCCTTTCGGCGGAGTGAAGCAGACCGGCAATGGCCACCGGGAAGGCCTTGGCGCGCTGGACTTTTACACCACCTGGAAGTCGGTTTACATCGACTCCAGCGACAAACTGCAACGCGCCCAGATCGATAACGCGGAGTAGTGCGACCGGTGCGGCAGCGCGAGATTTGCGCTAGGATGTCTGCATGTGGACGGTATCGGAGAACGACACAGCGATCACGGTTGTCAACCGCTGCCAGTATCTGGGCGTTGCGTTGTATTTAGTGACACTGATGCTACCTATTGGTGTCACCAGCCGTCATGTGGATGAATTCGGCAGCGTCGCCTACGGCCTGGAGTGTGCCGTTGCGGGGATCGCGTCAATGGTCAACATGCCCTTCAAAGATATCTGGATGACGTTCGCCGGATGGGTGAATCCACTGGTACTTTTCTCTCTTTTGATTCCTCGCGATGCCCGGCTTTCCGGACTCGCTCGAATTCAGAAGTATCTTGGCCTTCTCATTCTCTTCGGACTTATTGCTTCTCGCCTTGCTTTGTCGAAAGAAGAGTATCGCCCTCTGTATGGCTACTACCTCTGGGTGCTTAGCGTTGGAATGATTTTTCTCCCAGGATTGATTCGTAGCGGAGCGGGTACACCAGTGCGACACAACGCTAACTGTTAGTTTGCGATGGAAGTTCCCCATGTCGCGGAGCTAAATCACTTCGCTTGCTTGGCCCTTAGCGGATGGAGGGAGTTGCGGAAGCGCGAGAGAACTCGGCCAGACATTGGTCGAGGGTGAAGACTTGTTCTGAGAGTTGGGGAACCTGGTTTTGCTGTTCCAGAATGTATCGGATCGCTGTGGAGAGGCCGCGGCGCTCTACCCAGATCTGGCATTCCCTGTACGTTCCTTTGAAGATGGCCCGGTTTTCGGTGATTACGCCTTCGTTCAGACAAACGTAGCCGTTTACGCCTTCTGTGAACATGATAAGGTGGGCCTCGCGCTCGTCGATGGACTGTTGTGCGGCTCCGTACATGAGTTCCAGAAACGTCATCATTGGACATTTTATTCCTGAACCGGCGACCGAATAGACCCGTTTGACGCAATCCAGGCGGGAAGTTACCAAAGAGATTTTTCTGAATCCGATTTGCAATTCGATAATCTTAGATATATCGTAAGATATATCATGATTCGTCTGCGAGATGTATCGGACGGATACAGGAGGAACACTATGTTTGGAAAAGAAAAGTTTGAAAAATTTGCGGCAAACCGCTTCCCCGAGGCGCAGTATACCGAGGGACGCGAGGGATTTGGACCGGAAGCCGGCCGTGGAGAACGGCGTTGCGGACCTTTTGGACATTACCGCGACGAACGGCACCATGGACGCCATGGCGGCTTTGGCGAGGGAATGTTCGAGGGGTTTATGGGCCGGGAACGCGGTTTTGGCCGTGGATTTGGCGGATTTGGCGGCGACCGGGAGCGGTTGTTCGACTCGGGCGAACTGCGTCTGGTGATTCTGGCGCTGGTGGCGGAGAAGCCGAGCTATGGCTACGAGATCATCAAGGCGATCGAGGAGCGGCTTTCGGGCGGGTATGCGCCGTCGCCGGGGGTGGTTTACCCGACGCTGACGCTGCTGGAAGAGGAAGGCTACGCGACGGTTTCGACGGCCGAGGGCAGCAAGAAGCTCTACACGGCGACCGAGCAGGGCGCGGAGTATTTGAAGACCAATCAGGCGACAGTGAAGGCGATCTTCGGGCGAATGGAGCAGGCCGGCAAGGTATTTGGCCGGGGTCGGTCGCCGCAGATCATGCGCGCGCTGATGAATTTGAAGTTCGCGTTGAAGATGCGGGCCGGCGCGGGGAATCTCTCGGCCGAGCAGACCGGCAAGATTGTCGAAGCGATTGATGCTGCGGCCAAGGTGATCGGCGAGGTTTAGGGAAGCTCTGAACAAGTCGCAACATTCCCTCAGCGGCCGCGTTGATTTGTTTGGCTTTACGGCGTGGCTGAAGCCACGCCCTTTCAAAGCGGCGACTTAATCAGAGGTTCCTTAGGAGTGTGCGACTTCTCGCAATGGGCCGAGATCGCTGGAACGCTGACCTCAGGGCCTAAAGGCCGCACTGATTCTGTTGCGTTTATTGCCGGGGATAAATCCCCGGCCTTGCCTCACCCGACTTTTTCAGCTTGGAGTTCGTCCAAGTGAAACCGAAGGAGAACCAATACGGAGACTCACTCTATGCAGGAAGATTTACAAGCGATGGAGGCTCTTACGGAGCAACGGGCGAGCCTCCAATTGCTGGTGAGCGAGTTGTTGCTCGAAAACCAGAACTTGCGCATGACGGTTGCAAAACTGAAGCAGATGGGATCTGCCTGCGTGGCGAATTCCGCTGGGGAAGCTCTGTTCAAGTCAGACGAGCTTCCCTCAGCGGCTAAAGCCGCGTCTATGTTGCAGGACTGATGTACGGGCTGAAGCCCGTACCCTTCGTGAACCGGAGTGAATCGGAGACTCCTAACGCGCCGGCCACTCATCCACTACCACACCCAGGTCATTGAGCTGCTGGATGGCGGCTTCGATCTGGCGGCGAATTTCAGGCCGCGACTTTTTGTCGGCCAACGGCGATTCTTCTATGGCTACGACGCGGCCGTAGGGCCAGGCGCCTTCGGGCAACGCGATCAGCGCGTCTACCAGGTCGGCCTGGTGAATCTGAATCTCCTGGCGGCGGGCGGCTGCGGGTCGCAGAAGGCTGCCTTTGCCGAGATTGCTGGGATTGGCGTCGGCCTGGACGATGCGCAGGTTGATCATCTGCGAGTCGAAGCTGAGGAAGGGATTGGCCCAGGCACCGGGTTCGTGTACGTCTACGTAGCGGCTCTTGGTGGGAATGGCGATTTTTGCCAGATCTGCGCGTTGCTGGTCTTTTTTCGCGAAGGCGGCCTGGGCCTGATGTTCCGCGGCTTGCGCCCTGCTGGCGACTTTGCCGACGGCCTGTTCTTCTTTGCGGCAGCCGGTGAAAAGCGCGAAAGGCAGGAGAACGGCGGCGCAGCTTAGCAATGTCTTCAAATGCGTCACAGGAACCAGCATATCAAGTCCGCGCTATGGTCGTAGCCCTGAGAAATGCAGCAAATCTGGCGCGCGAAGCGAAATTGCTAACGCCTGCCGGCCGAGTTTGCCGCAAGCAACTTTCGATCGCGATTCTGCACCAGCGTAGGTACATTCAGGTTTGCTGTGCTTGACGAAGGGTTCAACACAAGAACTTTCAGCAACCGCTGGTTGGCCTGACGCTGCTCGGCTCTGTTGGGTGTGCGGCGCAGTGCTCCCGAGGACCACAAGGCCCAGGCGATAAGCAACGGCTGGAAAAAGAGACGGATGAAGCGTTTCTTGTCCGTGTCCAGACCGAAAGCGTTGCGCCGGTGCTGGTATTGGGCGATGTTGCCGGGGAAGATGCAGGTAAAGAAGGCTCCGGCGATGCGACCGAGGATGGACCTTTGCTTCGGCAACAAGACGAGCGCCGCTCCGAGTGAAATCTCAACGATGCCCGACTGGAAGACGACCGTGTCGGAATCCAGCGGGAGCCAGGGTGGGACCTGAGCCTTGAATGGTTCGCGCGCGATGGTGAGGTGCGACGTTCCGGCGGTCACGAGCATGAGGCCCAGAGCGATTCTGGCGGCATCCTGAGTAGGGGTGGTTTCCGGTTCGATTGGGTCGGGATGCTGGGCCATCGAGAGTGCTCCTTCCCTATTGGATGCGGGAAATGGAGCGAAGCTTTATTGCCTCTGGTCTTTTTAGGTCTTTTTGCGTGGCCTGTTGGGGTATGCGGGAATGGGAACAGAATCGGTCAGGAGGGAAATGCAATCCCTCGGGGGCTAAAGCCCCGTTCATTGGGTGGGCTGTATTGGCGCGACTAAAGTCGCGCCCTTTCAAAGCGATCTGAAAATTCAAAGCGATCCGAAAACATGATGGTGGGGTTATTGGCCGGTCCAGGTGGCGGGGCGTTTGGCCAGGAAGGCTGCGGTTCCTTCGGCTTTGTCCTGGGTAGCGCAGGTTTGGCCGAAGTGGCGAGCTTCTTCGGCCAGAGCGTCTTCGAGCGAGAGATCCAAGCCGGAGTCTACGGCGAGCAGGGTGCGTTCGATGGCGAGGGGCGCGTTGGCGGCGATTTCAAGGGCGAGAGCCTCGGCGCGGATCATCAGTTCGGCGGCTGGAACCACTTCGTCAACCAGGCCGATGCGCAGGGCTTCCGCGGCTGAGATGATGGTTCCGCTCAGGAGCAACCTGAGCGCGGCGCTACGGCCGACGAGGCGCGGCAGGCGCTGGGTGCCTCCGAAGCCGGCGATTACGCCGAGTTTGACCTCAGGCTGGCCGAGCTTGGCGGTGTCCGCGGCGAGGCGCAGGGTGCAGGCCATGGCGAGTTCACAGCCGCCGCCGAGAGCGAAGCCGTTGATGCAGGCGATGACGGGTTTGCCGAAGGTTTCGAGGCGGCGCGAGAAGGCTTGTCCACGCGCGGCGTAGGCGCGGCCGGAGTCGGCGTCGAGGGCGGCAAGTTCGGCGATGTCGGCGCCGGCGGCGAAGGCTTTGGGGCCGGCGCCGGTGAGCAGGATGACGCGAATTTCGGGATCGGCTGCTACGTCTTCAATGGCTGCCGCGAGTTCGCCGAAGAGCGCGGCGTTGAGCGCGTTGAGGACTTGAGGGCGATTCAGCGTGATGATTGCGAGCGGTGCGCGTTTTTCGAGGAGGATGGTTTCAAAGCTCACGGGATTGCCTCATTTCTGTTGATTGATTGGCTCTATTGGCGCGGATACTGTCGTGTCCTTATAGCAACAGGCGGGTGAAAGCACGAAGCTGAAGGCAACAGCAGATTCCCTGCGGGAATGACAGAAAGAAAAGCAAGGGCAACAGCAACAGCAGATTCCCGCAGGAATGACAGAAAGAAAAGCAAGGGCAACAGCAACAGCAGATTCCCTGCAGGAATGACAGAAAGAAAAGCAAGGGCAACAGCAACAGCAGATTCCCTGCAGGAATGACAGAAAGAAAGCAAAAGCACGGCTATGGCGTTGCAGGCTTTTGGTTAGATTCGCTTGATCAGTTCTTTGGCCATGGCGTCTAAGACGCCGTTTAGAAAGCCTACCGATTCCGGTGCGGAGTAGCGGCGGGCGATTTCGAGCGCCTCATTGATGACGATGGGGAATGGAGTACTTTTGAAGGCGAGCATCTCGGCGGCTGCGAGGCGGAGGACGTTGCGGTCTACGCCGGGCATGCGTTCGATGCGCCATTTGAGCAGGTGTTTCGAGATGAGTTCGTCAATCTCTTCGGCGCGGACGGTGGCGGAGCGATAGAGATCTTCGGCAAAGCCGCGAACTTCGGCGTCGGACTCTTCGCGGGCCAGCCAGAACGTCTTGCCGACCTGCTCGGGGGTCTGCTTGCCGAGGTCGCCCTGGAAGAGCATCTGCATGGCGAGTTCGCGGGATTTACGCCGCGTTCCGGTGGTGGTCATGCGCCCTCGCCTGTTTGAAGCAATTTGCGGCGCAGGGAGACCATTTCGATGGCGGAGACGGCGGCTTCAAAGCCTTTGTTGCCCGCCTTGACACCGGCGCGGTGGAGGGCCTGCTCGAGGTTTTCGCATGTGAGGACGCCGAAGGTGTGGGGGATGCCGGTTTCCTGCTGGGATTGGCCGATGCCGCGCGCGACTTCGTTGTAGATGGCCTCGTAGTGCGCCGTTTCGCCGCGGATGAGGCAGCCGATGGTGATGATGGCGTCGACGGAGCCGGGACCGCCGAAGGCTGGGACGCGCTCGGCGATGATGCGGGCGGCGGCGGGGACTTCCCAGGCGCCGGGGACGCGGACGATTTCGATGTGGCGGCGGGCTGCTCCGCTGCGCAGGAGGGCGTCGAGCGCGCCGTCGACGAGGCGGTCGGTGATGACGGCGTTCCAGCGGGCGGCGACGATGGCGAAGCGCATGCCTTCGGCGCAAAGGTCGCCTTCGACGGCGAGGGGTTTGCCTTTGAGCGGATCGGTCCACTCCCAGAAGCTGAATTTGTGGCCTTCTGCGGGCTCGACGGTGAAGATGCGGGATTTCCAGCCGGTGTCTGCGATGTCGGCGACGTGGGGGTCAACGCCCGTGGAGCGGAACCAGGCCAGGGCTGCTTCGCGGACGGCGTCCAACTGCGTGACTTCAACAAAGACGCTGGCTTCGGAGGGTAGTTCTCCTTCGATGACTTCCAAGTTTCCGAGCGGCGCCAGAAAGGCTGCACCGCGGCTGGACTCCTCCTGCCAGCCCTTGCCGGGCGTGAAGCCGAGGGCGGAAAAGAAGCCGGTCAGCCGCTCGAAGTCGGTGGCGGATGCGGCTGGGCGCAAGAATGTAATGCCCTTGATCATAGTCTCGATTCTATCGTGCCGGGTTGGTGGGGCGGCTGGATGTTCCTGGCGTTGGATGCGCAAAATGCCGAACCCGTTTCCTCTCAAATCGCCGCGGCATGGGGCGATTTGAGGGGAAACGGGATGGCCGGCAGCCAGTTGCCTGGGGTTTAGGTGGTTGGGCGCGGCTTGGTAACGATGATGGTGGCGGGAAGCGGATTGCCGTTTGCATCCTGGAGGCCGGGATTGATCTGCTGCGAATCCGTGAGGGTGGGAACGCTGATGTAATGCACCAGGTTGTCGCCCGAGGTGGAGACGAAGAAGAGGGTGTTGTCCAGGCTGAATGCACCGGCCACCGGTGCGGTAGGTTTGGCGGTTGTTCCCGAGGGCTCAATGAAGGGCACCTGGCCGATGGCGCCCAGAGTTCCGGCCGAGGTGGGTTCGTAATAAGGAAGGGTTGCCGTTGCGGTAGAACCGGCGGCTGCGGAGTAGGTGAGGAATGCCAGGCTGGTTGCGGGCGAGACATCGATCTGGTTCACGGTGCTGGCGGTGAAGCCGAGCATTCCTGGAGTAGCGGAGGCGACCTGGGTTACTGGCGAAGTGGTGACGCTGGTGCTGTTGGTGCCGGAACTTGGGCAAGCGCCGTTGACCAGGCTCTTGTTGTAGTTCACGCTGATGTCGGTGAGGGTGGGCGAAGTTCCACCGTCGAGGCCGATGCCGAGGATGTGATTGCCGTCGGAGGTGGCGGCGAGGAGATCGGTCTGCGCTGTAACGCCGAGCGAAACGGGAGGATAGGCCTGCTTGATGGTGTTGGTGCCCGGGACCAGCGATGGGCACCAGGCGTTCATCATGACAGAAGTGGCCGTTTCGCTGCCGGTGGCGTTGCTGGAGAGGAAAGCTCCAATGCCGGGGATGGCCACGGTGAGTTCAGCTGGCGGAGGAGGCTGCTTAAGCGCGCTGCCCAGCGGGTAGGTGGTCCAGCCGGTGTTGAGGTTGTAGACGAAGAGGGTCGGCGTGTAGGTGACCGGCGCGGCCGTCGAGTTGGTGACATAGCCGACGACGTAGAGGGTTTTGGAATCGGGTGTCCATTGCGCCGAGGAGCCTACGCCGGTGAAGGTGGAAAACGATCCGGCGGAGGGGGTATAGACGTAGAACAGTTGCCGGACCGGGTCGTTGATCAGGATGGTTCCGTCATTGGGAGCAGCCGCGAGGACGATACCGGGGACATTCGGATCTTCCTTGCTGAGTCCGTTGTTCGCGGTGGTATAGATCATCAATTCATGGCTGGACCCGAAGTATAGATTGATGCCGGTCCTGTCCATCACCATGGAATTGGGGAGGTAGGGCGTTTTGACGGGAGAGCCCACGGTGCCTGTGACCAGTTCGATGGGGGTGAAGTACTGCGAGCCTGTGCTGGCTGGAATTCCGGGCAATGGCGCTATGCCGGAGTAAGCGGGCGAAGCGGGACTGGACATCCAGACGAAGTCGCTGGCGAGGCCGGGGGTGCTGATGGTGACCGGATTGCTGGTGATGGAGACGCCCGTCTGAGCGACGCCAACCTTGTCGATCGGCGAAGGATTGCAACTGGACGGCTGGCAGACGGCGTAGATATCCGCCTGTCCCGCGAAGTTGGCGGTGACGGTGCCGGTGGAGGCTACGCTGATGTCGAGCGGGTTGGTCGACTGATAATCCAGCGAGAGGCCTGTAATGGTGTTGCCTTTGGTATCGACGATGTTGGTGACCAGAGTCTGCGGAACGCCCTGGGTGACCGAGCCGGAGGTTGCGCCGTTGAGGCTGATGCTGATGCTGGCCGGCGGACAGGTGGAGAAGTATCCGGCCGTCGACGAATTGCCGGCAACAGAAGCAGTGATGTAGGTGGTGCCCGGAAGCACGGCGGTGATTACGCCGAACTCATCGATCGTGGCTACGGATGGGCTCTGCGAGGTGTAGGCGAGATTGCCGATTGCCGCCGAGCAGGTGGGCAGGCCGGTGTATCCCGGCACATAGGTGGGAGTGGGTGCGCAGATGGGAACTTGCTGGGAGACACCTGCGGCATTGGTCGTGGTGTAGTAGGCAACCGCATCCAACTGGCGCGTTTCCGGCTGGGAGAGGCACTCTTCCGTGATCGGGGTCGGATTGGTGGCTGAATTCTCTAAAACCAGCGATGTGGATGTGACCTGGGCATGGGTGAAGACGGCGACCTGATTGGAGGTGACGCTGCCCCCGGTGGCCGTTACGAAGGCTTCGGCGTAGGGCAATCCGTTGGTGGAGGGCAGTGGCTGGGGCTTATTGCAAATGGTGAAAGGCGGAATGCCGCCGCCGCTGAACCGGTTCCAGGTACCGGCGCAGAGGTTGCCGGTCGGCGAAACGTCGACGATCTGATTGTTGGTGGTGCCATAGGTGTAGGTACCAACCGACGCAGTGGTCCCCTTGCAGGTTTTGGCGGAGGGTCCAGCCAACTGCTGGGTCTGGCCGTAGGCCAGCGAAATGCCGGTAGTTTGGGGAGTGAGAATGACGGTTTGAACGGACGTGATCTTCAGACCGAAACCTTCACCGTTGCAATAATTGGCGTCGGGATTGCGCGTGCAACCGGAGATCGTGATGCCGGCCGGAACTGCCAGGCAGAACAGAAAAACAAGCGTCAGCAACCGCTGCATGAAACCTCCCCGTTCCGCCTTCGAAACGGCAGAACGGTCAATCAGAACGTCTGGAATCCAAATGGAACCCGAATGAAAAGTGTATCAGGGCGCGGCTACCCTTCGCATAGGGGTCACGCCTCGCTCGGAATCCATGCCCAATGGACGAATTGGAGAGCGAAATGAAAGCGGATCGGGAAGAATCGTGGCGGGCTCTATTGGCCCGCCGGCATGTATTTGGCGAACCAGTCGAGCGCGCGGACCAGGACGTCGGTGCGGTGATCGGGATTGACGAAGCCGTGGCCTTCATTGGGATAAACGACCAGTTGCGTGGGCACATGCTCGTCGCGCAGCGCGTGCCAGAACTCGAAGGACTGGGGCGCGGGGCACTCCCCGTCGCGGTCTCCGACTACGGCCAGCGTGGGCGTTTTGACTTTGCCGATGAAGTCGATGGCTGAACTCTTCGCGTAGACTGCAGGATCGTCATAAACGGAGGCGCCGAAGTAGGGCGTCATCCACTGGTCGATGGAGTTTTCGCCGTAGTAGCTCTTCCAATCGGAGATGCCTGCGCCGGCGACGGCTGCCTTGAAGCGGTTGGTCTGGGTGACGCCGAACATGGTCATGAAGCCGCCGTAGCTCCAGCCGGTGAGACCGACGCGGTTGGGATCGATGGCCGGATATTTGGCCAGTGCTGTATCCACGCCTGCGAGAATGTCATGCAGGTCGCCGTAGCCGAAGTCCTTGCGATTGGCGGCGGTGAAGGCTTCGCCTTGTCCGTAGCTGCCACGGGGATTGGGTTCGAGGACGAAATAATCCATGGCTGAGAACGCTGGCGCACTCAGGCTGCCGCGGCCGCCCCAAGAGGACTGCGCGGCGGCGGCCGGTCCGCCGTGGACCAGAACGATGAGTCCATACTTCTTTGCCGGGTCGTAGTGCGCGGGCTGGAGAAGCCAGCCCTGCACGTCGAATGCCTCATTTTTCCAGTTGAGCGACTCGGATTTGCCCCAGATTGGCTGGATGCCATCGTTGGCGTGGGTGAGTTGCTGCAATCCTGCCCTGGACTTGTCCGTTGCAGATGACTTTGCGGCGTAAATCTCCGGCGGTTGTTCGAGGGAATTGGCAGCGAAGACGAAAGTAGAGCGATCGCTGGTGGAGGAGAGGCTCATCATCATGCGTCCGTCGCCAACCGAGGCTGGGATGCTGAAGACCGTTTGCTCGGCCCGATTGGCGCCATTTTCTGCGACGTTGTACTGGATCAGGCGGCTGTCTCCACCGGCAAGCTCACTGATGAGCAACGCATGGTCATTCTTCCAGGCGATCCAGGCTGCGCTGGCCTTCGAGCCTGCGGTCCAGTTGGTTGGCTCGCCGCCGGTGGATGGGATATCCCAGACGTCGCCGCCGGTGGATCCCTGGTCGCTCATCAGGCCGCCGATGAAGGCGATCGACTTGCCGTCGGGCGACCAGCGGGGTACGGCGATTTGCAAGCCGTGGAGCGGCCCATTTGTTTCAGCGGGTGCAAAGATTGCAGTGGGCTCGGCTCCGAGAGCTGCGGTGTAGAGCTTTGCAACCCACCAGTTGTTTTCGCCTGGGGGATTGGCGGCGACGTAGGCGAGGGATTTTGAATTCGGGGACCAGTCGAACTCGTAGACGTGGAGGTTGGCCGGTGTGGCGAAGGTGGGCGCAACCGGTTTGTGCGCTGCGGCGGCGACGTAGGCGACGCGTTGGATTTCTACGCCGTCCTCGCCGATGACTCCGGCCCAGGGTTTCATGGCAGCGAGCGCTCCGGCCGCGCGCGTAGCTCCTTCTACATACAGGAAGGCGATCTGGGAACCGTCGGGAGAAAACGTGGGATAGCCGACTTCGCCTTTTGCCTCGGTGAGGCGTGTGATCTCGAACTTTGGCTTGCCGCCAGCCAGATCGCCGGAGATTGAGGCTACGAAGACCTGCTCCTGGACTTGCTCCTGGCCATCGCTTTTCTCGTCGCTTTGGCATGTGCTGAGAAAGGCCAGTCGTTTGGAGTCTGGAGCCCAGGCCGGATCGCTGTTGCCGCAGCGCTCGTCCTGCTTCCCCGCTGTGATGCGCACCGTTTTGGTGATGTCGGCGAAGGGCGCGAGCACCAGTTCGGAGCCGTCTTTGCCGCGCCGGACGAAAGCCAGTTCCGAGCCGTCGGGAGAGATGGCGACGGAACCGAAGCCGTGGCTGCGATTCAGCCCTTTGAGCACTTCTTCGACGTGCGTTTTCTCAGGTGCGTCCTGAGCGAAAGCGATGGTGGGAGCAATAGCGAAGGCGAGCGCGGAGAATGCGGCGACGACCAGAAAATGGCGATAGAGGCGAGGGGAGATTGGCAATCCAGACATGAAGAAATGCTATCAGGCGGATACCGGCTTCGCAGCGCGGTGGATTGCCAGCAGGGTTTCCAGCAGCGGCTCCAGATTTTTGAGGTCGAGGGCGTTGGCGCCGTCGGATTTGGCGTGCGCCGGGTCGTCGTGGACCTCCAGGAACAAGCCGTCGACTCCGGCGGCTACGGCTGCGCGGGCGAGGAGCGGAATGAACTCCGGCTGACCGCCGCTGACGCCGCCAGCGGCTGAGGGCTGCTGAACGGAGTGGGTGCCGTCGAAAACGACCGGCGCAAAGCCGCGCAGGACAGGCAACGAGCGGTAATCGACTACTAGGGTGTTGTAGCCGAAGCTGGCGCCGCGCTCGGTGAGAAAAATGCGCTCGTTGCCGGTGGAGCGCGTCTTTTCGACGGGATACTGCATGTCCCAGGGAGCGACGAACTGGCCTTTTTTGATGTTTACGGCGCGGCCGGTTTTGCCTGCGGCGACGAGCAGATCGGTCTGGCGGCAGAGGAACGCTGGGATTTGCAGTACGTCGACGGCTTCGGCGGCGATTTCGCAGTGGCCCGGTTCGTGGACATCGGTGAGGACGGGAAGGCCTGTGGCGCGAGCTAGCGCGCCGAGAATGCGGGCGCCCTCCACCAGGCCGGGACCGCGAAAGCTCTTGACCGAGGTGCGGTTGGCCTTGTCGTAGCTGGCTTTGAAGATGTAGGGAATGCCCAAATCCGAGGCGATGCGCTGGATGGCGTCGGCCATGGTGCGGACGTGCGTTTCGGATTCAATTACGCAGGGGCCGGCGATGAGGAAAAGCTGGCCTGCGCCAACCTGGACCGGACCGATTTCAAAGGTATTTGCCATAGAACTCAATGAGAACACATGCCCCGCGCAGACGGGCAAGTAGCGCCCAAGGCCGAATGCAGCCGCAACTGCCATTCTTAATGGTATTATCACTACCATTATGGCTACCATTGTGGAAATCGACAAGGCTGGTCGGATCGTCGTTCCCAAGACGCTCCGCGACTCTCTTCGTGTCCGCCCCGGTGACCGTTTCCTCGTCGGCGAGAAGGATGACGGCATATTTCTCCAGCCTACGTACGATGAAGTTCGCCTCCTTCAGAAAGACGGTCTCTGGGTTATGGCCGGCGGGCCACCCGCTGAGCGGAGCGCTGTCGAACTCATCGAGGAGGACCGTGAACGCAGGATTCGATATGTTGCCGGGGAGTCCGACGAGCCGTGAAAGTCTTCCTCGACACTTCCGTCCTGATTGCAGCAAACGACCTCGCCGATCCCCGCCACCAACCGAGCTTTTCCTTGTTCTCGGCTGCTCAACCGGAAACGACGGCCTGCGGAGCCCACACCCTGGCGGAAACTTATTCTGTCCTTTCGCGGCTGCCCGGTGCGAAGAAAAGGCGTCCGGAGTATGCGTCCTTCCTCATCGACCAAATTGTGGCGCGGGTAACCGTCTATTCCTTGACTCCAGAGGAATATGCCGCGACGATTCGAATCGCGGCATCGAAATCGCTGGCCGGAGGAATCATCTACGATGCCTTGCTACTCGCCTGCGCTCGAAAATCTCAAGCGGAGCGGATCTACACCTGGAATGAGAAGCACTTTCGTATCGTCGCGCCCGACCTGGCAAACAGGATCGTGACTCCTTGAGTCACAGTGATATTGTTCCCAGTTGCCTGCGATGAAATCCTTTCCATTGCCGGATAGCCGGGATGGTTCCGGCTTTCCGCGACCATGAGAAAATGCGTCTTCTCTTCGGCTGGTTTCGAATCGCTTGACTTAGTTGGACCGGGCCATTCTCGCGGTGGCGGCAGCTGCCGTGAGGGCTCGGCTTTGCGCACGCGCGGCTAGCCATTGCTTGTGCTCTTGCGGAAGCGTTACGCCGGGTTTGCGGTAGGTGCGCAGCGGCTGGCTCAAATAAATCAGCCACTCTTTCTCATCGCTGGCCACGTAGCTTTCGGTATCCATCGCCTGGATACTCTGCGTTGGAGGATCAAAGCTTCTTGACGCTGCCTGAGAAGATGTCCGTTCCTTCTGAGGCATAAATAAACTGAAGATACCCATCACACTCTCCATTGGCCTGGCTTCGCAACAAACCCATCACAAAGCGCCGGTGGCGTCTGTTTGGGGTTGACTTGGCGCTAGACTAGCATCGTGTATGGGTAATCCTTGTGACCCACTAGTGGGATGACGGATGTACCTATTGTTTGATTACCTGGCTGGACCCGAGCTGGACCCGGCGATTTGCGCCGGATCGCAGTTGGTTTAGCTCGAGCCAGCGACTGCGGAGACCTCGGAGGGCGTCTGGGCGTGGCTCAGGCGGTTCTGGTAGCTGGCGGCCACGAAGTCGCGGAAGAGCGGATGGGGTTCGAGCGGCTTGGATTTGAATTCGGGGTGGAACTGGCAGCCGAGGAAGAAGGGGTGGTCGGGGATCTCTACGATTTCGACATACGTGGAGTCCGGTGTGGTGCCGGTGAGGCGGAGGCCTCCGCCGGTAAGGAGCGCTTCGTATTCGCGGTTGAACTCGTAACGGTGGCGGTGGCGCTCGCTGATTTCGGTCTTTGCGTAGGCTTTGGCTGCGAGCGAATTCGGTTCGAGGACGCAGTCCCAGGCTCCGAGGCGCATCGTTCCGCCCATTTCTTCCACGCCTAACAGTTCGCGCAGCTTATAGATGACGCGATGCTCGGTGGCCGGGTCAAATTCGCTGGAGTTAGCGGTTTTCAGGCCGCAGACGTTGCGGGCAAATTCGATGCAGGCCGTCTGCATTCCCAGACAAATGCCGAAATAGGGGATCTTATTTTCACGCGCGTAACGGATGGCGTTGAGCATGCCTTCGATGCCGCGTTTGCCGAAGCCGCCGGGAACGAGAATGCCGTCGAATCCTGCTAACTGCTGCTCGTATGACTTATCTCCGGGTTCTTTGGATTCCAGGCCTTCGGCTTCGATCCAGGTAACTTCGAGTTTCAGGTTGTGGGCGAGCGCGCCATGCACCAGCGCTTCTTTCAAAGACTTGTAGCTGTCTTCGTACTCCACATACTTGCCGACGATGGCGATGGAGACGCGGTCTTTAGGGTTGTAGGCGCGATCGACGATGTCTTTCCACTTGTCGAGTTGCGGCTCGGGGGCGTCGAGGTGCAGGTATTTAAGGGCCAGCGCGTCTACGCCTTCATGGGCGAAGACCAGTGGGCACTCGTAGATCGACTGCACATCTTTGGCGGTGACCACGGCGCGCTCTTCGACGTTGCAGAAGGCGGCGATCTTGGACTTCATTTCCTTGGGAAGGTAACGGTCGGTGCGGCAGAGGAGAATGTCGGCCTGGATACCGATGCCGAGGAGTTCTTTCACGGAGTGCTGGGTGGGCTTGGTTTTGAGTTCCTGCGCGGCGGCGATCCAGGGTACGAGGGTAACGTGGACGAAGACGGTATTTTCGCGGCCGAGTTCCTGGCGCATCTGGCGGATGGCTTCGAGGAATGGGAGAGACTCGATGTCGCCGACGGTGCCCCCGATTTCGACAATGACCACGTCGGCGCCGTGCGAGGCGACCTTGCGCATGGCGTTTTTGATCTCGTTGGTGACGTGGGGGATGACCTGGACGGTTTTGCCGAGGTAGTCGCCGCGGCGCTCTTTGAGGATGATCTGCTCGTAGATGCGGCCGGTAGTGAGGTTGTTCTCACGCGAGAGGTGGGCGTGGGTAAACCGTTCATAATGGCCGAGATCGAGGTCGGTTTCGGCGCCGTCGTCGGTGACGAAGACTTCGCCGTGCTGGAAGGGCGACATGGTTCCGGGATCGACGTTGAGGTAGGGGTCAAACTTCATGAGGTTGACCTTAAGTCCTCTGCTTTCAAGCAGACAGCCGATGGAGGCCGCGGCCAGACCTTTGCCTAAACTGGACACGACTCCGCCCGTCACAAAGATGTACTTTGCAGACATGTGTGCAACCTCTTGATTGGAATGGGGTGATTGGACGTACCGGGTGGGCACAATCAAGTATGACAGATTCGCGGCCCGAAGGGAAGACTGACTACCGCACCGACTACGATGACCTGGCCGCTGCAAGAGACTTCGCCATCCCGGCCACAATCATCTCCAAACCAGCCACAAACCGCCCGTCATAATTCCCGAAAATCTCCGCTCCCGCGGTAACCGACAATGGGTGAGTCTTCGGATCTATCCGCCGATTGCGCATCTCCAGATCGTACTGCGGATTGAACTCGTCCCCGGCATCGGCCGCACCGTTTATTGCTTCGCCGCACGCAGCCCCTACGGTACCATGGCCGAAAAGACCGCAGTCGCACCCGAGAAGTGCGTCCCCGTCCCTGAGAATCTCGATCCACTGCATGCCGCGGCCATTGTCAACCCCGGCATCTCCGCATGGCTCTCGCTCAAGCTTCGCGCTAACCTCGTGCCAGGCGAAACCGTGCTGATTCTAGGCGCAACCGGAGTCGCGGGTCAGCTCGCCATCCAGGCAGCGCGCTTCCTCGGCGCAGGCAAAGTAATCGCGGTGGGAAGAAATGTCGAAGTCCTCAAATCCCTGCCCATCGACGCAATCATCCCGCTCTCCCAGAGCGAAGAAGCCATCGGCGATGCCTTTTCCGAACAGCTCAATGGCAAGGGCGTCGACGTCGTCATCGACTACCTCTGGGGCCGGCCGACAGAGCTCCTCCTCGCAGCCCTGGCCAAAGGCTTCCGCCGCGAAGCCACCGCTCGTACCAGGCTCGTCGAGGTCGGCGCCATGGCCGGGTCCACGATCTCCCTGCCCGCAGCCGTCCTGCGCAGCGTCGATCTCACCCTCATGGGCAGCGGATTGGGCAGCGTTCCTCTCCACCAGATCAT
>Ga0302324_100012304_pt1 | contig 17454 bp, 16 predicted proteins | sample Palsa_T0_1_FD_201949 | JGI IMG/M metagenome (GOLD analysis project Ga0302324, IMG submission 201949) | Peat permafrost microbial communities from Stordalen Mire near Abisko, Sweden - Palsa_T0_1 | ecosystem: Environmental > Terrestrial > Soil > Palsa > Peat permafrost | place: Sweden: Abisko...
AAAAGCGCCTGATCGATAATCGCCTGACTCCCGCGGTCACGCGCCCCGACGATGTTCTCCACTTGGAGAAGGCCGCGAAAGCCTCGCGCGCCAAGCGCCGGCTGCGCTTCCATTTGAAGATCAACACCGGCATGAACCGTCTCGGCATTCTGCCTTCGGAAATCGATGCCTTTGCGGCCGCCTTCGCGGATTGCCGACACTTGGAGCTCGAAGGCTCGTTCACGCACTTCGCCTCCGCCGAGGATTTCAGCGCGCGCCAGACCAGCGATCAGGAGCAGGTTTTCCAGAAGTGCCTGGAAAAGCTGCGCGCACTCGGAATTTCTCCCGGCATCGTGCACATGGCCAATAGCGGCGCCATCTGCGCCCGGCCCAGCACGTGGGCGGACATGGTGCGTCCCGGCGCGATTCTCTACGGCTATTACCAGTCCTTCGATCCGCCCGAAAAATCGCAGGAGGTGCAGCGCCGCTTGCCGGTCGAGCCCAGCCTTTCACTGCGCGCGCGCATCATCACGCTTCGAGATCTCCCCGCCGGCCAGCCCGTAGGATACAGCGCCCGCTTCATCACCGAGCGCCCATCGCGCATCGCGGTTATCAATGCGGGATATGCGGATGGCATTTCGCGCCAGCGCACCAACCGCGGCTGCGCGCTGATTCACGGCCGTCGCGTGCCGCTCGTCGGCGCCATTTCCATGGATTTGACCACACTCGACGTCACCGACGTTCCCGGCGTGGCCCTCGGCGACGTAGTCACCATCTACGGCCGCGACGGCGAAGCCGAAATCCGCGTCTCGGATGTCGCCCGCGAAATCGGCACCGTCACATCGGATCTGCTCTGTGCCCTTGGCCGTCGCGTCCCGCGCTATTACGTCTAGCCTCACTACTCGATTCGCACGCGTTGACCTCGCTGTTTGCCCCAGTGCTATACTACGAGAATCATAGTTATACGGGGTTTCATACTGACACACGCTTCATACCGGTCACTGAGCAAGCTCATAAAACCGGACGCATGGGGAGCAATCATCCCCGTAATATTGAGTTCTTGGGATTCATAACTTTATACGATTCATAGGAACCCACCATGCCGCGAATCGCAAAAATAGTGAGCCAGTCTCGCACTTCCACTACACCCGAAAGCACTTCCGCCAAGACGATATCAATCTCGCGCCCTCGTCCGCAGGGTGTCGGCGGCTTCTGGGATCTACTCGCGTTCCGCGCTATTTTCACCATCGTTTGCACCGCCGCCGGATTTCACTTTCGCCCGTTTAGCGTGACCCCGTTAAACGGGGCCATCGCCGGCTTCGCCTTCGCGGTCGCCGTCATCTTCTTCGAGATGCGCCTGCGCAAGGCCAGCCTGCGCCGTCTGATCGGCGCCGCTACCGGCTCGATCATGGGAATTCTCGGCGCTTACCTGATCTCATTGATCCTCACCCATACCACGATGCCGGATAGCACTCGCTCGTTTTTTAGCCTGGCAATTTTTCTGGTGATGACCTACATCGGGCTGGTGATCGGCGCAAGCAAGGGTGACATGCTCAACCTGCAAGCCTTCGGCGGCGTGTTCGGAACCGAACGCAGCAACAAGCACAGCTACAAGCTGCTGGATACCAGCGTGATCATCGACGGACGCGTTGCCGATGTCGCCGACGCGCTTTTCCTCGAAGGCACCATCATCATCCCGCATTTCGTCCTTCGCGAACTGCAGCTGGTGGCCGATTCTGCCGATCCGCTCAAGCGCCAGCGCGGTCGCCGCGGCCTGGAAGTGCTGCAGCGCATCCAGAAGATGCAGCACCTCGACGTGCAAATCGCCGACGATGACTTCGCGCACATTGCCGAAGTGGACATGAAGCTGGTCGAGCTCGCCAAGCGCTACGATGCCAAAGTCGTGACCAACGATTTCAACCTGAATAAAGTCGCCACGCTGCAGGGCATCGAGATCATGAACGTAAACCAGCTCGCGAACGCCCTCAAGCCCGTTGTGCTGCCCGGCGAAGTGATGCGCGTCTTCATCCTGCGCGAAGGCAAGGAGTATGGCCAGGGCGTAGCCTATCTCGATGACGGCACCATGGTGGTCGTCGATGGCGCGCGCAAGATGATCAACAAGACCATCGACATCAACGTCACCTCCGTGCACCAGACCACCGCCGGCAAAATGATCTTCGGCCGGTACGATGAGCGCGGCGAGCAGGCCCCGCGCGGCGGCGCAGTGCCTGTTGCAAGCGTCACACCCGAACCGCCCGCGCAGGCGCTGCCCGCGCGCCCGGCCGACCCTCCTCCGGGATCAGGTTCCGGCGAACGCCCGCGCCCGCTCTATCCGGAATCGGGACGCTCGTGAATCAGCTTCTCGCGCGGACTCTCGCTCCCGCTGCGGGTTTGCGCTAGACTCCTAACCCGCTGATGATTCGTCGATACCTGTACATGGCCATTCAATGACCCGTATATGACCCCCTCGATGAAAAGAATAGCCGCTATCATTCCCGCCGCCGGCTTGGGCACTCGCATGGGCGTCGACACGCCCAAGCAGTTCCTCGAGCTCGATGGCATGCCGCTGATTATTTTCACGCTGCGCCGCCTCGCTGCCTGCGCGGCCATCACCGACTTCTTCGTCGCCACTCGCGCCGATGATGTCGTCAGCCTGCAGGACAAAGTCGGCAAGGCCGCTCTCGGCCGTCCCATCCGCGTAATTCATGGAGGCGACAGCCGCCAGCAATCCGTCGCCAACGCGCTTGCGCAAGTTGATCCAGCCACGGAGATCGTCCTCGTGCACGATGCCGTGCGCCCGTTGGTCACGCCCGAGCAGATCGATCGCGTCATCGCCGAAGCGTCCGCGCGCGGCGCTGCGATTCTGGGTATTCCCGCTATCGACACAGTCAAGGAAGTGAAGCGCGCCAGCCTGCCCGAAGATGTCGCGCTGATTTCGGCCACCATCCCGCGCGAACGCATCGTGTTGGCGCAGACTCCGCAAGCCTTTTCGTACGCGCTCTTGCGCGACGCATTTCAGAAAGCGCAGCAGGACGACTACACCGGCTCAGACGAAGCCGCGCTGGTCGAGCGTTTCGGCCACGATGTTTTCGTCGTGCTGGGTTCCGAGCGCAACATCAAGATTACTCGCCCCGGCGACATGGCTCTCGCCAGTTTTTACCTCTCGCAGGAGCGCAGCGCCAAGTGACGTACTCCGGCATCGGTTACGATCTCCATCGTCTCGTCGAAGGGCGCAAGCTCATGATCGGCGGCGTCGAAGTGCCGTTCGACAAAGGCTCGCAAGGACATTCGGACGGCGATGTGCTCTGCCACGCGCTGTGCGACGCGCTGCTGGGCGCGGCGACCCTCGGCGATATCGGCACGCACTTCCCGGACACCGACCCGAAATGGAAAGGCGCCGCGAGCCTGCTGTTCCTCGAGCACGCGGCCAAGCTCCTCGCCGACCGCCGGCTGCGCATTGTCCACATCGACGCCATCGTCATCTGCGAACGCCCCAAACTCGGCCCGCATTTTCCGGCCATGCGCGCGGCGATCGCCAAAGCCCTCGGCATCGCCGCCGACTCGATCAACCTCAAGGCCAAGACCAACGAAGGCGTGGACGCAGTCGGCCGCGGCGAAGCCATCGCCGCTCACGCCATCGCCACCGTCCGCGCTTCGTAGGGGCCCCGCCGCGCGGCGGGACTGTGCGCCTGAGCCGCCTATTGTTCCTGCCTTATCTCTTCGTAGGGGCACGGCGACCTGTGGTGAGCGAAGCCGAATCCATGCCGTGCCCGGCGCGGATGCTTGGCAACCTGCGCTGCGTTACGCAGCCATTGTGGGTCCGCCCTGTGCTTCGCAGGCCGGCGAGGGATCTCTCGTCGTATGAACGTATCACCGAGCCGTAGCCGGTTTTGTGGCACAGGCACTCTTGCCTGTGCGCTCTTTGGGCCTTGAGGCCTTTCGTCGGGAGCCCCATCCGTCGCGTCTTTCGCGACAGATGGGGCTTACGGCAGCGGACGTCAACGCCCCCGCGGCGCTACAATCTCTCCTGATGGCATCCTCGATCGAATCTGAGCTACCCGGCGGACCAAGCGCTCCCCCCGCAAATCCCTTCACCGCATCCGATGTCGCGGAAATCCTGCGCGAGCGCGGCTGGCTCGACCCTGCCTCGGAAACGGCGGATGACGCCGCACTCAATGCCTGGCTCGACCGCGCGGCGCAGCTTCTAGGCCCGCACGCGCCCGACCGCGACGTCCTGGCCAGCCTGCTCGATTTCATTTTCCGCTATGACGCGCCCACGCTGCTGCACGATCCCGCGATCCAATCGGCCCGCGCCCGCGCCCGGGAAGTAATCCGCGCGCTCGCAAACCAAATTCTCGATGGCGGCGAAATCGACTCCGACAGCTTCAAACAAATCATCGAAGCCTTGAAAGCCGCGCTGCCATACCGCGGCCCGTCGCTTTTCGGACCCATTCGTCTAGCGCTGGCAGGAGCAGTCGGCGAAGGCTCGCTCGATCGCGTGATTCTGCTCCTAGACTCCGCCGCGAAACTCCCGTTCGTCGCGCCGGTGAAAACCACCCGCCAGCGCATCCTGGAATTCTGCGCCGCCCTCGATTAGCTTTTGTAGGGGCGGGTCTCAGACCCGCCCGCTTTCTTTCCCCGCATACACGCGCGTCATTGTGCTGACGATGTTCCGAGGATCCTTTCGTAGCGGCCGCCTCGATTTTCAGGCTGGCGCCTTGTTCTTCGGTTCTGCACTTCTCTTCGCATTTGCTTATGGGTGGGCTGCGGGTTGCCGCCATGATTTCGATGCGAAGAATTTTAGTGTGCGCCAGTCTCACACCAGCGAAGCCAACCGGTCAGATGCGACGGCCCTCCGCCAGCCGTCCTCCCCCTCATACACGTGCGTCATTTCCTTGATGAACTTCAAAATATCGCCCTCGGTCAATTTTCGTAGCAGATGGCTCAGCGTGTCCTGTTCCCGCCCATCGAGCGTCCGCATCGGCGCCTTCACTGCCTTCGCGTGCGTCGGAATCACCGTGCCGATGAATTTCTGTCCGCCCTGCGTCAGCGCTACCACGGTGACCCTCCGGCCCTCCACCTTGCCGCGCCGAGCCTTCGGGATGCGCGTTATCTTCACCGGCGCCGGAGCGCGCCTCACGATCTTCCGGCTCACCCACCCCTTCGCTTCCATCCGGCACATAAGCGCATGCATATGCTGAATGGGATACCCGCGTTTCGCTGCCATGGCCCTCACCTCCATCGGCCCTTCGCGATAAAGCATCTCCAGCACTCTTAGCCCCAGCAAACTCAAGCCGAACATCGCCATCTGCGAGAGCAGCCACACCCGCAAATAATCCGCCGCGTCCAGCAGATCGAAATACGTGCGGAACGCCCGCAGCGTCTTCTCTTTCTGTGTCGGCCGCCCTGACTCAGGAAAAGGTGCCATTTCAATATCCTTTGGTTTTCGTAGCGCCGGGGTCTTTAGCCCGGCAGCCTTTGCTTGCTTTGGTTCTCGTATGCAGCCCTTGCTTGCCTCGAATGATCAACAAATTGACGCAGGCGGGATAAGATCGAAGACCTGTGGACTTTTGAGCGTACGGCCGCCGTGCTGGTTCGCAGATGTCGGTGTGAGTTGGGGGATTTGCTGGGACCCCGCGAAACGCCTCTAAAAGGTCCCTCGATAGCTTAGATAATCAACAAATTGATGATTGTGCCGTAGATTTCCGTAGCGGCCGCCTCGCTTTTCAGGCGGGCGCTTTGCCTTTCCAATCAGGCGCCCAGGATTCCACGGGCGAAATTGCTTTCTTCCAATCCATAACGAACGAACCCGAATGAGGATATTGCGACGCCTCTTCGCAGAGCCCTTTGCGAACCGGATTCATCCAGATATATCCGGCAACGCCTGCGGGATTGTCTCGCGGCCTCAAAATGTGGTCGTGAAATTTCTTCTGCCAGAGCTCCGTCCGGAACCGCTTTCGATATTCGCGAGAGGTTGTCAGCTTCAGGTTCTTGATAAAGGGGAGCAGGCTGCTCGACAAATCGAGGCCGGAGACGAGGATGTGAAAATGATCGGGCATCACGCAATACGCGTGCACCGCGAACCGATGCGCGGCGGATTGTTTGCGGAGAATCGCGACCAGCTACGCGGCGTTCCTGGAGTCGGCGAACACGGCACGCCCGCGTGCGCAGCAAAGCCTAACGAAATACGAGGATTGGCCTACGTACTTGAGCCGGTGAAGGAGGATGTTCTTGTGAGCGAACGGCATTCGAGCTGTCCCACGGCGGCGATCATGGATCGTAATGCGCAAAACGCAAAAAGAAAAGCGCCCGCCTAGAAGGCGAGGCGGCCGCTACAAAACCGCCGCCCCACTACCCACGCGCTGCTCCCCGGTTATGAATTTATTTGTCTTCGGTTTGAATTCGCCTGTCTTCGATTTTGAATTTGCTCTCGTAGCGGCCGCCTCGATTTTCAGGCGGGCGCATTGTTCTCCGGTTCTGCATTTGCCTATGGGTGGGGTGCCAAACGTACCGCCGCGGCCTTCAGCGCGGCAGCCTTTGCCTTTTTGTCACTCCGAGAAACCACCGTGGCCCAAGGACGGTGCACCGGTCGTCGCCTTCGAAACGCGACGTCTACACCCCGCTGCCTTTGCGCTCTCGTAGCGGCCGCCTCGCATTTCAGGCGGGCGCCTTGCGGGGCCGGTTGTGAGCGCAGCCGAACCATCGCGAGCACAGCCGAGGGAGCCCCGCAGCCTTCGCTTGCCTCAAATGATCAATAAATTGGTGCTGGCGAGACAAGATCAAAGGCCTGTGGACTTTTGAGCGCACCGCCGCTACCGCGGTTCGCAGTTCTAGATGTCGGGAGGGGGAAACGTTGGTGGGAACTCTCGGAACACCTCTGAACGCCCCCGAAATAGCTCAAATGATCAACAAATTGATGATTGTGCTTACAATCTGGGCCGGGGTCGTGGCTCTCCTGGGAACGCCAATCTCCCGATTGGCGCCAAAACGACACCGATTGACCGGGAATCCAAAGATTTTTTTAATGTAGCGCCGGGGTCTTTAGCCCGGCAGCCTTTGCCTCTTGTGTAGCGCGGCGGCTGAAACGAGCTTGTGGTGATCGCGGTGGAACCATCCCGAGCGAAGCCGAGGGAGGACACGGCAAGGACAGTCGATTCACGAATACTTGCGCCGGCGCTTGGTCGACTCGGACGTCCCGCTCGTCCTCTACGATCATGGCTCGGGCGAAATAGCAGACTTCGCCACGTTTAGCGAGACCGATGACGAGAGGCGAGTTTCGCTGTATCACTGTAAGGCGTCGTCAGGTGAAGCCGCTGGCAGGCGCGTGACTGATGCGTATGAGGTTATGGGACAGGCTATAAAATGCCTTCACTGGATCAAGGTGCAGGCCCTCCTGGCCTCAGTTACCAGACGGCTCAATGAAAGGCAAAACGCGTCCCGGTTCGAGAAGGGTGACATCCAAGCCCTTCGAACATTTCTGGACCCAACCAGGCGAAAGCGTATGATTTTCGAATCCGTGATCGTCCAGCCGGGTTTCAGTAAAGCGGGGCTTGACGAGCGGATTGGGTCGCTGTTGGCTGCAGCTGACGGCTACTTGTACGACTCTGGCCCTTTCACTAGATTGCGCGTACTTGGGTCCCAATGACCTGCACCGTGCTGATTTAGCCTTGACGCAAAAAAAAGGCGTCCGCTTCCGCAGACGCCCCTTTTCGTAGTTCGAGTTTGCGGTAAGGCCTAGTACATTCCGCCCATGCCGCCGCCGCCCGGAGGCCCGCCGCCTGCGCCGGCCTTCTTGTCGTCTTCCTTGATGTCCGCCACCAGTGCTTCGGTGGTGAGCATCAGGCCGGCGATGGAAGCTGCGTTCTGCAGCGCTAGACGTGTGACCTTAGCCGGATCGATTACGCCGGCCTTGACCAGGTCGCCGTACTCGCCGCTATCGGCGTTGAAGCCGAAGTTGTCGTCCTTCGATTCGCGAATGCGGCCAACAATGACGGCACCTTCTTCGCCGGCGTTGAGGGCAATCTGCCGCATGGGCTCTTCGAGAGCGCGCTTCACGATGTTGACGCCAATGGCCTCGTCATCCTGAAGCTTGAGCTTTTCGAGAGCTGCGATGCAGCGAACCAAAGCTACGCCGCCGCCGGGAACGATACCTTCCTCGACTGCCGCGCGTGTGGCGTGCATGGCGTCCTCGACGCGAGCCTTCTTTTCCTTCAGCTCGGTCTCGGTTGCCGCGCCCACCTTGATCACTGCCACGCCGCCGACCAGCTTGGCGAGCCGCTCTTGCAGCTTCTCGCGGTCGTAGTCCGAGGTGGTGTCCTCGACCTGCGTCCGGATCTGCTTCACGCGGCCTTCGATCTCGGTGGCCTTGCCCGCGCCTTCGATGATCGTCGTGTTGTCCTTGTCGATGGTGATCTTCTTGGCGCGGCCGAGATTCTCGATCTTCACGTTCTCGAGCTTCTCCCCGAGGTCTTCCGTGATGGCCTTGCCGCCGGTGAGGGTCGCGATGTCTTCGAGCATGGCCTTGCGGCGATCTCCGAAGCCGGGCGCCTTCACGGCTGCTACCTGCAGCGTGCCGCGGAGCTTGTTCACCACGAGTGTCGCGAGCGCTTCGCCCTCGACGTCCTCAGCGATGATCATCAGCGGCTTACCCATCTTGGCGATCTGCTCGAGAAGGGGAAGCAGGTCCTTCATGGAGCTGATCTTCTTTTCGTGGATCAGGATGCGCGCGTCTTCCAGCACGCACTCCATGCGCTCGGGGTCCGTGACGAAGTAGGGGGAGAGGTAGCCGCGGTCGAACTGCATTCCTTCGACCACTTCCAGCGTCGTTTCCATCGTCTTGGATTCCTCAACGGTGATGACGCCGTCCTTGCCCACCTTCTTCATCGCTTCCGCGATGATGGAGCCGATCTGCTTGTCGTTGTTGGCACTGATGGTGCCGACCTGCGCGATCATGTCGCCCTTGACGTCCTTGTGGAACTTCTTGATTTCCTCAACGGCGACTTCGACGGCCTTCTCGATGCCGCGCTTGAGGGCTGTGGGGCTTGCGCCGGCCGCAACCGTCTTCACGCCTTCGCGGAAGATGGCCTGTGCCAGCACGGTTGCGGTGGTGGTGCCGTCGCCCGCTACATCGGAGGTCTTGGAGGCGACTTCACGTACCATCTGCGCGCCCATGTTTTCGAGCGGATCTGCCAGTTCGATTTCCTTGGCGACGGTTACGCCGTCCTTGGTGATGATCGGCGCGCCGAACTTCTTCTCGATCACCGCATTGCGGCCCTTGGGGCCGAGCGTGATCTTGACGGCGTCTGCGAGCTGATTGACGCCGCGAAGAATTGCCTGGCGCGAATTCTCACCAGTCACGATTTGCTTTGCCATATTTCTATCTCCTCTTCAGTCGTTTCAGAATGGTTATTCCGAGGCGGCCTGCTATTCAGCGGTGCGCCAGGGGAGTTTACTTGCGGAAGTTACTTTTTGCCGCCGGCCGCTTTCGCAGCGCCGCCGACTTTCGCGAGTACGTCTTTCTCTTCGATGATGAAGAACTCTTCGCCATCGACTGTGATCTCGTTGCCCGAGTATTTGCCGAACAACACCCGGTCGCCCACCTTTACGTCCATGGGGATTCTTGCGCCCTTGTTGTCAAATCGGCCGGCGCCGACGGCGATGACATCGCCTTCGTAGGGTTTCTCTCTGGCGGAGTCGGGAATGATGATGCCGCCCTTGACGATTTCCTTCTCTTTCGGCCGCTGGATCAGCAGTCGATCCTGTAGCGGTGTGATATTGACAGCCATTTTTGCTGTTCCTCCGATTGATTTGCTTGTGGATTGCTTGAGGAGGGAGTGACCTTAGCACTCCTCCTAGGCGAGTGCTAATATAGCAGATAGCTTGCGACTGTCAAGGCGAAATCGTAACTCGAACGTCTTCTAAATGAATTATCCCCTTTATAGACACAATCTTACGATGCAGTGATTTCTTTGCAGTCCGACGTTGCGCATGTAATCTCAGCGGCGCTAGTATGAGCCGGGCAATGCGAATGAAGGATCAAGTCGCGGGGTTTGTGCTGGCAGGTGGAGCAAGCTCGCGGATGGGGCGCAACAAAGCGCTGCTTGCGATCGCGGGCGAGCCTCTTGTCGTTCGCGCGGCGCGGTTGGTGGAGTCGGCGGTCGGAGACGCGACGGTAGTCGGCAACCCCGAGATGTACAAGCCGCTGGGACTGCACGCAGTGAGCGACGATTGGCCGAGCGCGGGGCCGTTGGGCGGAATCGCCACAGCTCTTGTAGCGTCGAAGGCGCCGTGGAACCTGATTGTGGCGTGCGATTTGCCGTACCTGACGAAGAGCTGGCTGAACTATGTGATCGCCCGGGCGCTTGCATCACAAGGCGATGCCGTGGTGCCTATGAATGCACTGGGGATAGAGCCGTTGTGCGCGATATACCACAAGCGATGCGAGGCGGCGATCCGAATGGAATTGGAGCAGGGCGTGCGGAAAGTGACCGACGCGTTGCAGGGCGTGCTGGTGGAAATAATCGCACAGCTCGAATGGAAAGCCTTTGATTCCGACGGCCTGCTATTCAAGAATATGAACTCGCCGGAAGATTACGACGAGGCGTGCGCCAAGCTCAACGGAGAGCGGGCGGAGTTTTCGTGAGAACCCAACAGTGATGACCAATCCGGCGACCGATCCAGCGACCGATCTGGCGCCCGATCCTGCGATCCACTTGGCGGCTGGCCAGACGGCGAGCGGGCGCTACCTGGAATTCCAGCACGTGTCGAAATCCTTCGACGGCCGCCCGGTGTTGAAGGATGTGAGCTTTTCGGTCGATCAGGGTGAAACGGCCGTGATCATGGGGCGCAGCGGCGTGGGGAAGTCGGTTTCACTCAAGCTGCTGCTCGGTTTTCTCGAACCGGACGAAGGGCGGATCATCGTGGCGGGACAGGACACGACCGGGTGGGACGAAAAGAAATTTGCGGAGATCCGACGGCGAGTAACCATGGTATTTCAATCGGGAGCGCTGTTCGATTCGCTGACTGTGGCGGAAAATGTGGCATTTCCGCTCGTCAGCAGGGGCGGTCACGTCGACGATGACGCCGTCGATCGCCGCGTGAAAGAGCTGCTCGATATGCTGGAAGTGGCGCAATTTGCAGATCGCCTGCCAGCGGACCTCAGCACCGGAACCAAGCGCGCGGTGGCAATCGCGAGGGCGCTGGCGGAGAATCCCGATGCCATTCTCTACGACGAGCCGACAACCATGGTTGATCCGCTGATGGCCACGCATGTGAGCGATTTGATCGTGAAGCTGAAGGAAACCCTGCACAAGACGGCCATCGTGGTGACGCACGATACGCATCTGGCGAAGAAGCTTGCCGACAAGGTTATTTTTCTGCAGGAAGGGAAGGTAGAGTTTTTCGGTACCTGGAAAGAGCTGGAAGCCACGCAAGACGCCTTTCTCCGCAATTTTCTGGCGCAGGACGAACTCATTCCCGAGCTGGACGCCACCGCGTGAGCGAGCAGGGCGCGCCAGATCCCAAAAGCCAGCTGCGGCGGGCGATGGGGTTCTGGGACCTGCTGCTCTTCAACGTTGCTTCCGTGGTGGGGCCGCGATGGATCGCGGCCGCGGCGCACAACGGCACTTCCTCGATGAGCCTCTGGGTGCTCGCGGCAACATTATTTTTTCTGCCGAGCTCGTATATTCTCGCGGAACTGTCGGCGCGATATCCGAGCGAGGGCGGCCTATATGCGTGGTCGAAAGAGGCCTTCGGGGAATTCCACGGTTTTGTGGCCGGCTGGACTTACTGGATTTATACCTTCTTCTATTTCCCTGGTTTGCTCATGGCCAGCGCCGCGATGATGGCGTACGTGGGCGGGCAGGGCCACGCGTATCTGGCGCAAAATCGATCGTTCCTAATGGCCGGATCGTTTTTCCTGCTGTTTCTCGCGGTGTTCCTGAACATCATCGGCTTGAACATCGGCAAATGGTTGCAGAACGCGGGTGGCATCGGGACGTACATACCGCCGCTGATGCTGGCGGCGCTGGCGATTTTTCTGTGGCACCGGCACGGCTCGGTGACGCATTTCACGGTGTCGAACATGAAGCCCGTATGGAACTGGGGCACCGTGAACTTCTGGCCGCAGATCGCATTCGCATTCGGCGGGCTCGAACTCGCGTCGGCGATGAGCGAGGAGGTGCGGGACCCGAACAAGACTTTTCCGCGAGCGATATTGGGTTCGGGAGTGTCCATCCTGTTTCTCTACCTGATTGGCACGGTGGCGATCCTTACGGTTTTGCCCGCGGCGTCCGTCGATCCGAAAAGCGGAATGTTTCAGGCGCTGACGTCGGGATCGACCCTTCTGGGTATTGGTTTGTTTGCGGTTGTTGCCTCGACCTTCAACGTATTCGGCAGCGCGGGGGGCATCGGGACGACGGTGGCGGGCGTATCGCGGATACCGTTCGTGGTAGGAATCGACCGCTATCTTCCCAGCGCGTTCGGGAAAATCCATCCGAAATGGAAAACACCCTGGGTTTCGATTTTGGTTCAGGCGGGCATTTCTTGTGTGATTTTGCTGCTGATTCAAGTGAACGAATCGGCAAATTCCGCGTACCAGATTCTGGTGGATGCCGGAACGATTCTGTATTTCATTCCATTCGTGTACATCTATGCGGCGTTCATCAAGCTGTCTTATCGTCCCGATCGCGAAAGCAACAAGAATGCCGTGCTGGTGCCGGGAGGGAAGCCCGGCGTATGGATCGCGGCCGGCCTCGGCTTTCTGGTCGTGTTTCTTGGAATCACGCTGTCGTTTGTCCCGCCTGCGGAATCGGCGAACAAGTGGATTTTCGAAGCGAAGCTGGTGGCGGGAACTTTCGGCGGGATATTGCTGGGCCTGATCCTATATTTCCGCGGGGTGCAGCAGAAGAAGCGAGAAGCGCTGCGGGGATAATTTTACCGTGAGCCGATAGAAAGCGGGAGCCCTTCGGCAGGCTCAGGATAAACTCGCCCCGCACTCCACAAAAGGCAAAGGCGCCCGCCTAAAAAGCGAGGCGGCCGCTACGAGAACCAGCAAAGGCGCTCGCCTGAAGGCGGCCGCTACAAAACCTTTCGTCATCGTTCAAGCTATCGCGGCGCTGCATAACCGATCGCAAACACAGCGAAGGCTGCCGGGCTCCCTCGGCTGTGCTCGGGACAAGTTCCGGCCCCGGGGCTACGTTAAACCTTTTCGAGGTGATGGGCGAGGTGGCTCATTCGATTTCCACGATTGAAGCCGCAGTCGCGAGTAACGCATCCAATCCGATTCAGCAACCTAACGCGCGGGCGAGGCTGCGGAGCAAAGGAGACTAAGCCATGGCGAAGATGAAAGCTGTGCAAGTTCCGAAAGCAGGAGGGGACTTCGAGGTTGTGGAGCGCGAAATTCCGCAGCCCGGGCCGGGGCATGTGAGGATTCGCGTTCAGGCGTGCGGTGTTTGTCATAGCGATGTCCTCACCAAGGAAGGCGGCTGGCCGGGCCTGACGTATCCGCGCGTGCCGGGGCACGATGCAGGGCGTCGGCGGGCTGGGGCACCTCGGGATTCAGTTTGCGCAGAAATTCGGGTACCGCGTCGCGGCGATCGGGCGCGGAGCGGCGAACGCGGCCCTGGCGAAAAAGCTGGGCGCGCATATTTACATCGACAGCGCCGCAACCGATGCCGCAGCCGAGCTACAGAAATTGAGCGGCGCGCGCGCGATTGTCGCTACCGCGCCAAGCTCGAAAGCGATGTCTGCACTTGTCGACGGCTTGGGAGCGAACGGCAGGTTGGTGGTGGGCGCGACGATGGATCCATCGAGGTGACCCCGGTTCAGTTGATTGTCAACATGCGAAGCCTGCAGGGTTGGGCCTCGGGCCTCCCCACGGACTCCGAGGACACGCTGCGTTTTGCGGAAATGACCGGGGTGCGTCCGATGATCGAGAAGTATCCGCTGGCGCAAGCCGCGGAAGCCTACGCCCGAATGATGAGCGGCAAGGCGGAGTTCCGCGTTGTGCTGACGATGTAGTTTCCCGCGATTTCGTAAGGCACATTCTGTGACAAACTCGTTGTCTCGAAGGGTGGGAGAGGCGTACGATGCGGCAGAAGGCAGCCGAATCGGAAGCCCGACTAGGAGCCTTCATTATTAAGCCATGCTGATAGAAATTACCGAGAAAGACGGCATTTGCCTGGTGCGTTTCGAAGGGCGTTTCATCAGCGGCCCGGAACCGGAATATATACGGGCCAGAGATGAAATCGCGCAGCGCCGCAGCGAGAAAGTGCTGGCCGATTTCCGCGAGGTATCGCAGATCGGTTCCACCGGCGTCGGCTTCGTCGTGGGCATCTACGCTTCCGTCCGCAAGAATCCCAGGGGTCGTTTTGTACTAGTGGGCTTACAACGACGTGTGCGCGAGGTGTTCGACATCACGCGTCTGAGCGCGGTGATCCCTTTGGCGGAAGATATGGCGTCCGGTTTGGCCGCGCTGCACTCCGGGAGTTCAGCGGCGGCCGGGTGATATTTTAGGTTCTGAACAGAAATCAAGAACCGCACCCTTGAAAGGCGAAGGGTGCGGCACCCGCGCAAGTCCCCAATTTTCCCGTTGCGTTCGGAATAAATTACACCGGGAAAAATCAAGAATTGCACCCTTGGAATGCGAAGGGGCAGCGCGTTTCTGTAGCGGCGGGTTTCAAACCCGCCCTCACGTGCTCGCCTCTCTATGGGTTGTCCCGGCGCAATGGAGCGAAAGGCGCCCGCCATAAAGGCGGCCGCGACAACACCTGCGCGGCACCCGTACTGCCTCCGTTTTCACTTACGTTTTGCTCTCCTGTAACATCGCACCCGTGAAGACTTTGGAGTTGCTCGGGCAGGCGCTTTCTCGAGACGGCACGGTCCTAAAGCTGGTCCGTCGCAGCGACGAATTCATCATCCTCGCCAATGGCAAGAGCCTTATGTCGAGCCGGATGCACGGCTCGGAGGAGGCGCTGGCGGCGTTCGGCTGCCGAAAGGCGCAGACGCTGGAGCAACCCAACGTGCTCATAGGCGGGCTCGGGATGGGCTTCACGCTGCGCGCGACGCTCGACCTCCTGCCGCCGGACGCGACAGTTGTGGTGGCCGAGATTGTGCCCGCGGTAGTCGAGTGGAATCGCGGCCCGCTCGGGCCTCTGGCTGGCGAGCCGCTGAACGATGCGCGGGTGCGAGTCGAGATCGATGACGTCGCCGTCACACTCGGTTCACGCGCCGGGCAGTTCGATGCCGTGCTGCTTGACGTCGACAACGGACCGAGCGGTTTTGCCGCTTCGAATAATGACTGGCTCTATGATGACCGCGGAATCGCGGCGGCCTTCGCGGCTCTCAAGATGAACGGCGTGCTGGCGGTGTGGTCGGCGCGGGAGGACCGGAAATTCGAGCAACGTTTGCGCCATGGGAGGTTCGACGTCGAGGTAGAGCGCCTGCGGGGGCGGCTGAAGGGAGGCGGTCCGCGGCACACGATCTTTCTGGGTCACAAGAATCCCGGGAGGTGAGAGCGCTTGGCGATTGCAACTCGGGCGAGGGCAAATTGAGGAAGCCTTAGCGTCCCCTGTCTTCCAGGTTACAAATGGAGCGAATTTGAAAGTGTCATTTTCCGAACGACTTTCTTAGACCTCTCAAGGGGTGGTCGGGGTCACAATCGGCGGCATGTGGGCTTCACCCAACGCAGCCCCTAATTGTAGAAGTATTCTGTATTCTTCGATGCTCGTCGGTGCGACGCTTATGTAGATATTGGCTGGAGTACCGTGGACGCCCCACCACGATCGTCCGTCTATTACTTCGGGGTGCTGCGGGATCACCACAATCTGAGTCTCGTCCGTAGCCAAGGAAATCATGTGCAATTGGAACTCGCAGAGATATGGCAGAGGACCTTCGGTCGAATAATAAATCAAGGATGGTCCAATTGGGCTATGGAAGTTGTGGATGTACACATCGTTCTCATTGCCGGGTAAATCTAGAATCGAACTGGAAAGAGGTGCAGCATCCTTGAATTCAAGCACTCCACAGCAGTTCACGGCTCCGTTTCTAAGAACTGCATGAATCTGGTCTACGGACGCTTTGAAAACGAATGATGTTGGATTCGGCTTGGATAGTGCTTTCGTTCTAATAGAACGATGAAACGGCGGATCCGATCCAATGATTAATATGAAGAAAGCTACCAGTGGAAGGGAGGCTCCAACCAGACAACCAGAACCAAAGAGTTTAATTGGCGAGCGGTACCAGGGCATGGAGGTTTTGGATCTTAACCCCTTTCCGTGCCGACAAACAACGTAACTCCTGACAAGTCGGATACCCGGACAAGTCGGTATTAAAAGCCTTCGTCGATTAGTTTGCTCACGGTGAGGCGCGAGGCGGCGGACGCTTTGCGTGCGTCGAGCAGGCTTTCTACATACTTGGCGAGGATGTCGATTTCGAAGTTTATGGCTGCGCCGGGGGCCATGGTGCGGACGCTTGTGTGCGCGTAGGTGAAGGGAATGACGGCGATGTCGGCGACGCCGTCCTGCCAGCGAGCCACAGTGAGGCTGATGCCATCGATGGCGAGCGAAGCTTTCTCGGCGACGTAGCGGCGAAGATCTTCGGGCACGCGCACGGAGAGCCACCAGTTATCGCCTTCGGGAGCGAGGCTCGTGACGCGGCCTGTGCCATCGACGTGTCCCTGCACGAAATGTCCGCCGAGGCGGGCTCCGACGGCGAGCGGGCGTTCAAGATTGACGAGGTCGCCGGTTTTCTTTTCGCCGAGCGAGGTGCGGCGCAACGTCTCGCCGGAAAGATCGGCGGAAAAATGCGCGGGCGAAAAATCCACAACGGTTAGGCAGCAGCCGCTGACGGAGATGCTGTCGCCCAGTTTCATCTGCGCGGAGAGTTCCCCGGCGCCAGCCAGACTGACGCGAAGGCGGCCGCCGGCAGCGCCGTCGTCCGAGAGGGCCAGCGATTCAATTTTTCCGACGTGCTCGGTGATGCCCGTAAACATCGTGGAGGTATCCTTCGACAACGAAATCCGATCCGCACGGCCGCAATGACACATTCGAGAGGGCTGGAATAAGCTGGGCGCGCTTGAGAAGCGCCATGGGCACTCCCGCCGGGCCCAGCAGCTTCGGAGCATAGAAGAGAATCATTTTGTCGACAACATCGAGTTCCAGCGCGGCACCGTTCAGCTCCGCGCCGGCTTCGAGCAGGACGTTGAGCATCTGGCGGCGGCCGAGTTCGACGAGCACTTTTCGGAGATCGACGCGTCCGCGGCGCGCGGGAACGCGGAACACTTCAACGCCGCGCGCGGCCAGGGCGCGAGCCTGGCGCGAGTCGGATGGCTCGGCGGTAAAAACGATTACATCGTCTTTTGCGGATTTCACCAGCCGCGAACTTAGCGGAATGCGCAGATTCGAATCGACCACAGCTCGCAGCAGGCGGCTCCGACGCGGCATGCCGGTGCGGTCGGTAAGGCGGGGATCGTCCGCG
>Ga0302324_100012305_pt1 | contig 17454 bp, 16 predicted proteins | sample Palsa_T0_1_FD_201949 | JGI IMG/M metagenome (GOLD analysis project Ga0302324, IMG submission 201949) | Peat permafrost microbial communities from Stordalen Mire near Abisko, Sweden - Palsa_T0_1 | ecosystem: Environmental > Terrestrial > Soil > Palsa > Peat permafrost | place: Sweden: Abisko...
ATAATGTGCGTGATTTGATTTCGATGCTCGGCCGCAACGCGATTGCGGAGGCTGGCCGTTTCGGCGCGGTCGTGACGGAACACACCGCGGTCTGGGAGGCGCTCGCGGCGCGAAACACGGCGGGAGCCGTCGCCGCGATGCGCGCGCACCTGGAGGCGACGGAGACCATCCTGGTCGAGCAACTCCAGCGCGCCAGCCGGGTCGGATCGTAATGAGTGCGATGCTTTCGCTGGCCGCGGACACACCGAACGGCGAAAAAGCGCTCAGTACCCGGATTGACCACCTCGTCATCGCGGGATGGACGGGTCGTGACCAGGCGGCGGTTCTGGCTCACGTTCGCGAATTGGAATTGCTGGGAGTGCGTCCGCCCCGCACCACGCCCATTTTCTACCGGGCAGCTTCCGCTTTATTGACCACGCAAGCGGCCATCGAGGTCAGCGGAGATGCTTCGTCCGGAGAGGCTGAGGCCGTGATGCTGATTTTGCCCGATGGGGAATGGATCGCCGTGGGATCGGACCACACGGATCGCGAATTGGAGAAAACCAGCGTCACTTTTTCCAAGCAGTTATGCGCCAAGCCACTGGGTCGGCACGTCTGGCCTTACGAGGCCGTGGCGAACCACTGGGACGAACTGATGTTAAGATCCTACGCGATCGCCGGGGGCCGGCGGCGGCTCTATCAGGAGGCGCCCATTTCCCGGCTCCGCCATCCCAAGGATCTGCTCGGCGCGGCCGGCCCCATTGCTGCGGGGACGGCCATGTTCTGCGGCACCGTCCCGGTAATTGGAGAAATCGGGTGGGCTGATGAATTTGAAGTCGAACTCGAAGATCCGGTCAGGCGCCGCCGGATCGGCCATCGATACACAGTCTGCGCGCTTCCTGTGGAAGGTTGAAACCATCTTGGAAACCCAACTCACCCGATGACTGCCCCCAACTCGCACCGGACCGTATCCGCAGGCAAGCCACATTTGGAGTTCACCCCGGTGGATTTCGCGACCGGCTGGGCGCGTCCCGCCGGTTATCCACCCGGGTTCGAGCAAAAAGTCCTCGCGAGCGATCTCGATGAGGAACGAAAAACCGGGAGCCGTTCGCGCCTTCTCAGGATTGCGCCGGGCAGTTTTACCACGAAGCCATTCGTGCATGACTTCTGGGAGGAGGTCTATCTGGTGCAGGGCGATCTGGTGGTGGGCAACGACGATGCGGGCCACGGTGGAGAAACCTTCCTGGCACCCACTTACGCGTGCCGGCCGCCTGGGGTCTGGCATGGGCCGTTCACGTCCCGTGAAGGATGCGTCTTGTTTGAAATGCACTACTACGCCCCGGCGTGACCATCGACTGGTCGAGGCGTCGCGATAGACGCCCTCCTAGGCCGCCGATTTCAGCAGGGCTGCCGAAGCGTCCTGGTCGGCCGCGAGCAGGAAGGCGTGGTATTCCGCCTCCAGACGTTTGAAGAGGATTTCCAGTTCGGAACTGATTTGCCGGCGCAAAAATGGAATGGTGGTCCTTTCCAATCTGTCCTCCCGGAGATCGATGACCACGGCGAGGTAGGTGAGCATGGGCGGCAGCGGGTACATAAATGATGTTTAGCAGATGACGTGCCGCCGTGGCCTGGCTCGATGGGCTGGGCGGGCTGGATGGATTCGATGGACTGGACGGGTGAAAAGGTGCCCCACGGGCGCGTTGGCATTGATCCGTGTCTTTCGTGGCTATTTCGGCCATAGTGCCGAAGCCGTGACCAAACCTTTGTCCGCCCAGTCCCCGAAACGCCCTGTTCCCGATCCATTACCGAAGCGAAGAGTCCTGATATTCGTGGACGAATCCAACGTCACCAGCTCGGCCAAGACCGCCAATCGGAAGCTGGACTGGCTCGCGCTGCGCGATCACCTCGTCCGGGAGCGGGAGTTGATCGAGATGGTCGTGTATGCCGGGCTGCCGCCGGCGATGAGTGAGTGGCAGGCGGAGCGGGACAAGAAGAACAAATTTCTCTTCTGGCTTCGCTCCCACGGATTTCTCGTTGTTGAGAAGGACGGTTCTCCAGCTGACACGTCGCACTACAAGGCGAACGTCGATGTCCTCATGGCGATCGACGCCATCGAACTCTCCACGCAAATGCAACCCGACGTGGTGGTTCTGGTCACCGGGGACGCCGATTTTGCCCACCTGGCCCTGCAACTCCGGCGGCGGGGCATTCGCGTCGAGGTCGCCTCGCTCGCCCAGAACCTGGGGTCGGCGCTGAAGACCTCGGCGAATGAAATTATCGATCTGGCGCCGATCCTGGCAGTGTTTGAGCCGTTGGCCTGAGGGGCTGCCGACGAGGGCTTCGTCTGATTTTTTGCGAACTCCGTTCGTCTCTCATGGTAGTGTTCCGCGCTCCCAATCCCTCAGGCTGGGAGCGAGGAGGGAACCGGGAAGGTCCGCCCACCGACACGGCCCGGCTTTTTCTTTCGCCGCGTCCCATCCTTGCCTTTGCCGAGAGAACCTGTTTTGTGTGGCTGCACCGCGCAATCCCCCGGCGGCGGGAACAGTAGAAATGCGCCAAATATGAATAATCCAATGCTGCCTTGGAAAAGTCTCTCCGCCTCCGTGCAGGTTGGGGTCCTCACTGCCGGATGGAACCTCGCTGAGGCGCCGGTCGACTGGTCTGAAGACGCTCGCGTCTTTCGGTTTTTTGTCTACTTCGGCAGCCCGTTTGGCGCTCCGCCGGTGGTCCACCTTGGCCTCACGGGGTTCGACATCGACCAGCGCGACAGCGACCGGCTCAGTGCCCGCGCGACCGAAATCAACGCCGCGGGCTTCTGCGCGGAAATCGCCACCTGGCGCGATACACGGGTCTATTCGGTCGAATTCAGTTGGCTGGCTCTCGGGGCGTAGGGCGTGTCGTCCTTGTCGGAGCGGAATGAGCCACTGCGACGGCCGCGCAACAGTCCGACAGATTTCCGATAAATTTCTTAGCACTTCGTGTTTTCTCGGCGCCTAAACTCTGGTATGGTCGGCGGGCTTCCCTATGCCCTCCATCCGTCATCTCGGATTTCGGCGATGGCTCGTGCCGTCGCTGCTGATCCCGGCACTCCTCATTTCGCTCTCGGAATTGCGAGCGGCGTCTCCGGCTGGCACCGCGCTAGGTAATGGCGTAGCGAATACCGCCACAACTTTGCCATCTTCCGCAGGCGCGCCGGTGGCATTGCAGGGGAGCGTGAAGCCGGTGGAGGCCGCACCCCAAAACGGGCCCATCGATTCGCACAAGCCACTGGTCACCCGCACCGCCTTGCAGGCGAGCGAAACCGCCGCGCTCATGGATTTTGAGGTCGCCTTGAAGATGCGGAATTTTCCGGAACTGCAGGCACGCGTCGCCAGGGGAGAGCGGATTTCGCCCGCGGAGATAGCGGCGCGCTACGCTCCGTTGCGGACCGACTACCAAGCCGTCGTCAATTGGCTGGCGAGCGCGGGCTTTACGATTACCCGCCAGGATCAGGGCCGTTTGGCGGTCTTCGGTCGCGGTAAGGTCAGCCAGATTGGAAGTGTGCTAAACGTCCAATTCGCCCGAGTGAGCCTCGAGGGCGCGGAGTACACCTCGGCGGTGAGCGCACCGAGCGTGCCGGCGGCCCTGGCTCCGCCGTTGCTGGGCATCAATGGGCTCCAGCCGCATATTCATCCGCACAAGCACCTCATCAAGCAGCAGGTTCAGCCCAATGGGACGAACGGGAGCGCACCGTATATCCCCAGCCAGATTGCGCAGGCCTACAACGCCAGTGGATTGTATTCGTCGAATATCACGGGCAGCGGGCAAACGATCGCGATTGTCATCGATACTTTTCCTTTGAAGAGTGACCTGGAGGCGTTTTGGCAGAGCGCGTCGGTGAATCAGTCGATTGGCAACATCGATTTTATCCCGGTCGTGAAGGGGAAGCTACCGTCGCCCTCCGGCGAGGAAACCCTGGATACGGAATGGAGCAGTTCCATCGCCCCCGGAGTGAAGGTGCGGGTTTATGCGACCAAAAGTCTTAGCGACACTCTCCTCGACGAAGCGTATGCACAAATCTATAGCGATGTCACCAACAATCCGGGGTTGAACATCAACCAGATGTCGATGAGTTATGGCGGTGGCGAGACTTATACGACCAGCAGTCAGGTCCGGACCGACGACCAGTACTTTACGGAGCTGGCGGCCGCGGGCGTCACGATCTTTGCATCGTCCGGTGATGGCGGCTCCACGCCTGGTTCCGGTACAGCGGGAGATGAGACCGGCCCTCTGCAAGTCGAGAACCCGGCGAGCGATCCGAATGTGACGGGTGTGGGTGGCACTACGTTGACCCTCAACACGAACAACACCGAAAGTAGTGAAGTGGTTTGGAATAGCAGCAGCGGCGCCGGTGGGGGCGGCGTGAGTATCTATTTTAGCAAACCTTCCTGGCAGGCTGGCACCGGTGTGAGCGGGTCGATGCGAGAGGTGCCGGATATCACCGCGTCTGCGGACCCGAATTACGGGGCAATGATCTATCTGAACGGAGCATCGGAAACGGTTGGCGGCACGAGTTGGTCCAGCCCGACCTGCGCCGGCTTTTGCGCGTTGCTCAATCAGTCCCGGGCGAACGCGGGCCTGTCATCCATTGGGCTCCTTGGACCGCAGATTTATCCGCTGATCGGCTCAGGAAACTTTCGGGACATTACCAGTGGAAACAACGCGACCAGTAATAGCAGCGGACTTTATAGCGCCACGGTTGGATACGACGAGGCCAGCGGCATCGGCGCGCCGCTGGTGCAAACGCTGGCCCAAAGCGTTACGGCAACATCCGCGCTGGTGACCGTGCAACCCGCCATTCAAACCATTGTTCCAGGACAAAATGCGACCCTCACGGTCAGTCCGAACGGGAGTCCGGTCAGCTATCAATGGCAGTTGCTGCCGATTGGTAGCAGCAGTTGGAGCAATTTGAGTAACAATACGACTTACAGCGGGACTGCGACCGCGACGTTGACCGTGACGGCGGTGACGGCGGCCATGAGCGGCGATCAGTTTCAATGCGTGGTCACGTATACCGGCAACCAAGCTGCCACCAGCGCGGCGTCCGTCTTGATCGTGGATTCGCCGCTGGTGATTTCGACTCTGGCGGGCACGGCTCCGACTCCGGTGGGCACGGCTGGCACCGCCGGGCTCGCCAACGGTGTGGGGCCGGCGGCTGAATTTGCCTACCCGAGCGGAATTGCGCTTGATAGCTTTGGCAATCTCTATATCGCTGATTACAATAATAACGTCATCCGCGAGGTGACACCCGGCGGGAACGTGACAACGCCGTATGGCAGCACCGTGGGGACATCGGGCAGCAACAACGGCGTCGGCAATGGCGCCCTCTTCGACACGCCGAACGGCGTTGCCGCCGACAGTTTAAACAATCTTTATGTGGCCGACACCGGCAATAATCTTATTCGGATGATCACGGCGTCGACGGGCACAGTCAGCACCCTGGCGAGTTCGGGCTTCAGTTCACCGAATGGCGTGGCGGTGGATAGCTCGGGCAACGTTTACGTGGCCGATACGGGGAACGAGGTCATCAAGAAAGTCACCGCCAGCGGGACCGTGAGCATCCTCGCAGGGCAATCCGGGACCACCGGCTATGCCAATGGCGCGGGCACGACGGCGCTGTTCAGTAGTCCGCTCAGTGTGGCCGTGGATGGATCGGGCAATGTCTATGTCGCGGACTATGGCAACAATGTCGTTCGCAAGATCACTTCGGCTGGTCGTGAGTACGTACGCTGGACAGGCGGGAATTGCCGGTCATGTGGACGGACTGGCGGGCCAGGCGGTGTTCAATGCCCCGACGGGTGTGGCTGTGGATAGCTCCGGCGACGTGTACGTGACCGACAGTCTGATCCCTGCCATCGGATCCACGGCTGCGGGAAACGATCTCGTGCGCCGGATCACACCAACGGGTGTGGTGAGTACGATCGCAGGGGATGCTGGGGTTGCCGGCAGCGCCGATGGCACCGGCAGCGCCGCCCAGTTTTATAGCGTTCAGGCGGCGGCCATCAATAGCATTGGCGAAGTTTATCTCGCCGATTGTTATAACCAAACGATCCGTCAGGGAGGAATTACACCCGTGGTTTTTACGCAACTCGGCTCGCAGACGATCACCGCAGGCCAGTCCGTGACCTTTTCCGTGAATGCCACGGGCACCGGGGTATTGACTTATCAATGGTCCATGAATGGCGCGCCCATTTCGGGCGCGACGAGTGCGTCCTACACCATTGCCAACGTGTCCACGAGCAATGCGGGCAATTATTCGGTTGTGGTGACTGATCCGTTTGGGAGCACTACTTCCAGTTTATATGCCCTCACGGTTAATCAGCCCGTCCCGGCCATGCCGGCTTGGGGATGGGCAGCGTTGCCTGTGCTGATTTTGCTGGTGGCGGGACGGTGCCTGCCGAAGAAGGAAAGTTGAGCGTCGCTCAATGAAACGCCAACGCCGAAAGACCTCAGTCAAGCCCCCCCGCCGCTCGCTGAAGCTTCTCTGGCACGCATGGTACGAGGCCAAAGCGCCATTGTTTCGGTTCTGCGTGAAGTTCTGCGCTTTGCTGATCTTCTTTTACGGGCTGTCATTTCTTCCCATTTGCCAGCGCATTCTGGCTGCGTCTCTTACGGAGAATGCGCGGGTGGCCAGCGCAATTCTGAACCAATTTGGCGAAAATACGAAAGTTACAAATTCCACGATTTGGTCCGGAAAGTATGCGATCACGGTTCTACCCGCCTGTTCCGGCGTCGAGTTCCTGGTGTTTTTCTGTGCCATGGTGATCGCGTTTCCGTCGCGAATTCGAGGGAAGGTTTTCGGGATCGTCGTGGGCGTTCTATTGCTCCTGGCGCTGAATCAGATTCGGATTACGAGCCTTTTTTATGTCGGCGCTCATTTTCCAAAGGCATTTGACATCACCCACGAGGACTTATGGAGCATGGGTTTGATCGTCGCCGAAATCATCCTGTGCGTGGTGTGGATTGCCTGGGCGCGGGAAAACGACAATCCTGGACGCGATGCCGCGACGTAATCCAATCACGTCTTTCTTGTGCCGCCTGGTGATCGTCTATGCGATCCTGGCGGTTCCGTGGCCGGGTCTGGGGATGGCGTATGGGAACTGGTTTCGAGCGATTTGCCGAATGGTGTTTCCGGCGGATAACGGCCAAAGGGAGCTGAGTTTTGAGACACCGGGAGAGGGTTCGGCACGGCCGAATGACACCCGGATTGTCATCGTCAACGAAGCCCTGATGCATCCCGATGGCTCGGGGCCGGTGAGGAACCTGGACCTGAATCTTGGCTGGCAATCGACGGCACTGCTCCTGGCGCTGATCCTGGCGACCCCAGTCCCGTGGTCGCGCCGGCGCTGGGCGCTGCTTTGGGGGGTGCTGGGACTTCATGGCTTTCTCCTCTTGTTTCTTGGCTTTTGCATCTGGGTTGATTCCGCGGAGATTTCACTGGTCACCCTGAGCCCGTTCGGGAAAGCGATCACCGGCGGTTGCCGGGAGGCCCTGGCCGGTCAACTCAACCTGGCTGTCCCCGTCTTGATTTGGATCCTCGTCACTTTTCGCCGGGAGGATCGGCTGGCCACTCCGGTTGCTGGCGTGCGTCCGCAAAGGTTACCAGGCGGACGGCCCACTCCCGTTCCAATCTCCAAGCCGCAAGATGGCCGAACCCACAGCCGGCCATGAGCCGACGGCAGGCATTCAAAATGGAAAATGCGCTTGCGTCCGATGGACCGGTTTTCCGCGGGGCTTCGGAGGCGTTGACCATCCGGCGATGAGGGCTTCGAGGCGCTGCAATTGATCTTCGTGCCAGGCAAGGTCCGACTGCAATTGGCGGCGAAGCCGCTTTTCCAGGGCCGGGCGATCCGCGAGCCGGGCGAAGCCCCAGGCAGGTTCCTTCCTGGCGGCACGCAGATTGCGCTGGAGGGCGTTGAAGGCGCCGCGCAGTTCGGCGAGTACCGAGCGCATTTGGAACAGGCTGGTGTGTTCGCCGGCGGTGTTGGATTGAATATCCGTGAGGGCGAGCAGCATTTCCAAGCGGTCAAGGTTCCCGCCGTTGTATGCTTCCTGCACTTCATGCCACAGCATCGAGACTTCCGGGTCGCTCTCCGCGCGGGTGTCCGGATGCAGACGGCGCACGAGCACTCGGTAGATTTCCTTGATCCGGCCTTGTTCCGTCCCTGGCGGCGCCGGGTCGGGCTGGAGTTGCGGTGGCGGTTCCGGCGGGGCCTCGCCAAGCACCCTGGCCTTAAATTCGCGGAACATCCTGGCATACTGCTTGTCGCTCATGCGGTCGGGGTCCATCCCCAAAACGGACAGCAATTCCTCGAAAAGAAGCTCCTGCTCAAACTCGGACATTTCCTCGGCATCTTTGTCGGAAAAGCGTGGATCCTCACGCTCATCCCCGTGCGGTGGTGGTGGACCGCCAGCGCAAGGATCAGCCACAGGTGGCGAATAGTCGCGCCGCTTTTGAACTCTGGCGAAGGCCGAGCGCTCGCTTCTGGCGCCGCCAAAGGCCATTTCCATCTCGACTTCGTGAACCAGCGCCTCCTTTTGCTGAAGGAGATTTTCAATTTCCCGAATGCGCGTTAAAAGCGTCCCGAAAGTGACCGCCATCCATCGCCCGAAAGCCGGTTTGTCCTCGCGCTCGAAGCGTTTCCATTCGGCACGAGCTTGTTCCAGGCGCGCCATCGCCCGGCTGCATTCCGACGAGGCGTGGCGGCGCAACGGTTCCTGGTCCAGCAGGATGAGCCGCCGCTCCTTGGGCCGTTGTTTGCGACCAAAGGCGGGCCGGTTGGCGGAAGCCGTGGTGCCTTTGCTGTTTTTCATCGGCCGGACGATAGGTGATCGCTGGGAAAACGCCAAATGCCAGGGAAGAAAATCTGCGCTTGGGAGTTGCGCGGCAAGCGGGCATTCGATCCGCTTGAGCGGAGCGACGTGGCGCGCGGATGGCAGGAGACATTTGACGAAGAGGCTGGCCTTGTTCAGACCTGCGGCGGCTATTCTTGCGCCATGCGCCTTCACGCCGGCTTTCTCCAGATCCATTGACCGATGATTGTCCAACGCACACGCGGCTTGCCGCGATTGCTGGGATTTGCCCAGGCCGGTTTGGCGACCATTTTGTATTGGGCGTTATTTGGCGCAATTGGCGAGGCCGTTTCGCCGGGAACCATGTCCTTCACAAAGCGCTACGTGATCTACTGGGTGATCGTACTCGGCGGATTGACCGTCGAGGTGCTCAGCCGCGACTCGGACAAGGTGATCGCTCCGATCTACGACAGCAGCTTGGTGCGACAATTGCCGGTCGCTTCGCGGCAGATGGCCTACGCTTTGGGTGGCCTGCTCATATTCCTCACCTTTGCCAAGGATTACGCGATCTCGCGGACGTTCCTTGGGACCTTTGCCATTCTGCTCTACGCCATGCTGCTGTGGAGCAATGCGGTGCTGCCCCTGCGCCTGGCCCGCTGGCTTTTCGCCGCGGACCGCGACCTGGCCACGCTGCTCGTCGGCCCGCCGGGCAACGTTGACTTGCTGGAGTACTGGTTGGAGCGGAAACGGGAATTTGGCCTGCGGATTGTTGGGATTGTGACCGGTCACGCAGTCAGCGTTCCGCCGGAAAGTTGTTCCATTCCAGTGCTCGGGACCGTGGAGAAGTTCGACCAGATCTGTGCTGACGAGGGGATCTCGCAAGTGATCCTGCTGGAGGTGGGCGACCCAAAGACCACGCGGTGGTTGGTGGATCAGTGCCAGCAGCACGGCATTCGCATGCTCATCGTCAACGACCTCGCGGAGCAGATTCGCCATCCGATCAACTGCTGCGTGGATGAAGGCGTCAACCTCATCACGCTGCACGAGGAACCGCTGGAGAACCCGTTGAACCGGGTGCTCAAGCGCAGCCTCGATCTTCTGCTGGCGTCGTGCGTCGTGGTTTTCATTCTGCCCCCGCTGATGCTGGTGGTGTGGCTTTGCCAAAGATGGCAGTCACCCGGTCCGCTCTGGCACCGGCAGCAGCGGGCCGGATTGCAAAACCGCCCATTTGCAATTCTCAAGTTTCGCACCATGCACGCCACGGCCGAAGATGTCGCGCAACAGGCCACCGCGGGGGACGCGCGCATTTTTCCGGCCGGGCGATGGCTGCGGCGATTCAGTCTCGATGAAATCCCGCAATTCTTGAACGTCCTGAGCGGCTGGATGAGCGTCGTCGGCCCGCGGCCGCACCTCGTCGAACACAACCGTCAATTTGCCGAGGTGGCGGCCGAGTACCACATCCGCACCTTCATCAAGCCGGGGATCACCGGGCTGGCGCAGGTACGCGGGTTTCGCGGCGAGGCGCGCACGGCGGAGGACATCGCGGCGCGCTTGCAATCGGACCTGATCTATCTCGAGAACTGGTCGTTCGCCCTCGATCTCGGGATTATTCTGCGGACGATGTGGCAAATGCTCAAGCCACCCCCGACCGCCTTATGATCCCGGCGGGCAACACGCCGGCGCCGGTGTCGATCAAGGTCGCAGGCTGTGCGTCGTTGCTGGTGATGATGGCGGTGGCCTGGGGTGGGGCGACAACGCGCCCGGCCGAAGCGGCAGTGCTCGGTGGCATGGGATTGCTGTGGTTGCTGGCGCCAGCGCGCCGGATGCCGCAACGAGGTTTTGTGCTTTGCGGATGCGGCCTGGTCATTTTGGCGGCGACGGCGTGGCTGCCGGCGGCGTGGTTTCCGGCCGAACCGTGGCGCCGCGCTCTGCAAGACGCGGGCCTCGAGCCGCCGGCGACACTCTCGCCGCAACCCTGGCTTTCCGCGGAGGCATTCGTGTGGCTGCTCGCCGGCTTGGGATGGATGGCCTGGCTGCTCGGGCAGGAATGGGATTCCAGGATGCGCCGCGCCGCCATGCGAATGCTGGTTGGCGGGACGGTGGCGATCGCGGCGACGGCATTGGTCGCGTGGAAGCTGCATTTTCCCGTGCCCGGCTGGTTTCCAGATCACGGGTTCGGACCATTTCCGAATCGCAACCACAGCGGGCATGTTTTCGCACTGGGCGGAGTCCTGGCGCTGGGGTGTGCGGCGGATGCGGCGCGCAGTGGATGGCGAAAGACGCTGCCATGGGCCGCGGGAGCGGCACTCCTGCTCGTTGCCTTGGTGATCAACTATTCACGCGGGGGGCTGCTGCTTTTTTTCGGGGGTACATTCATTGGGTGCGCGCTGGAAGGCTGGCGGCGGCGATCGTGGAAGGTGCTCACCGTGGGGGCGTCGCTGGTGCTGGTGCTGGTGGCGCTGGTTTTACTCTACGGCGGTGCGGTGGCCGGCCGCTTTGCCGGCGGCGCGGATTCGCAAGTCGGCTTTCGGGTTCTCATCTGGCGCGATACGCTTTCTCTCCAGCACGCGCTGCCGTGGTGCGGCGCCGGGCTGGGGAATTTTCGCGCACTCTTTCCGCTCTACCGCAGCGCCTCGGTCAATCAGCAGGTGGTGCTGCATCCCGAGAGCGACTGGCTGTGGCTGGCGACGGAATTGGGCTGGCTGGGTGTGATCCTGGCGCTCGGTGCGGTGGTGGCCGTGTTGCGCGGTGCGTTTCCATTAACCGCCGGCTCGCATCGCCGATTGCGCGCGGCTGCGCTGGCGGCGGCAATCGCCGCGTTGCTCCACAGCACGTTCGACGTGCCGGAACATCGGTTGGGCAGCGCCTTGATGGCTTTATTTGTCATGGTGCTCGCCCGGGCTGACGCTGCGTCTCCGGCGGAGTCGCGCGGGGCCGTTGTCGTTTCGCGCCTGTGCGGCGTGGCGGCGCTGGCCCTGGCGGCGATCTTCTGGACCATGCCGGACGATGCGGCGCGGGCGGAAACGCTCTCCCAAGCCCGGCGGTATGCCGACGCCGAAGCGGCTGCCAATCGTGCCCTGGCGCACGCCCCGCTGGATTGGCGCGTCTATTTCACGAGGGCAGGGGAACGCGCGTGCCGCGGCCTGACACTCGAGGCGCTGGCCGATTTTCGGCGCGCGCGCAAACTGGAACCCTTTTATGCGGGACTGCCCCTCGCCGAAGGCCGATTTTGGGTGCAAAGCCAGCCGGCGCTGGCGGTAAAAGCCTGGGGCGAGGCGATCCGGCGGGTGCGAGCCCCGGAGGACGAAGCGATCTACGGTGCGATCCTGGGAGCGGCGCCCGACAACGCCGGATTTCGTGAACAACTGCTGGGACTCGCGCAGGGGCGACCGCCATTGCAGCTCCAGTGGTTCCAGTTTGTGCCGCCCGCTGAAGCGCGGGCGCACTTGGAAATAATTTCCGCGGTGGCTTCACAATGCGCGCCCGCGCAGCGCGAATCGTTTCAGCGACGGGCCAGTGAAATAGGCAGCGCGCCTGCGGCGCCGTGATCGCTCCGACGGACGAGTCGTTACTCCGCCGCGGGAACGCCAGCGCCTTCCCGGATTTGCATGAGTTCTCCCAGGCGCGCCTTGAACGCTTCCTGGGCGCTGCGTTCCGAGTTATAGCCCGCGAGGGCAATTTCCAGGCTTTGCTGGCCGATGTGCCGCCGGCCTTGGAGCGCGCGTTCGAACATGTCAACGCCTTCGAATTGCGGGTTGGAGGCAATCGTGGCGTGGCCCGGGATTTCCTCGTAAAGGCAAAAGAAGACATAGAGGGTCTGGTCGTTCAGGCCAAACGTGTAACTGTGAAACGGTAGCTGGATTCCGCCGATGGAGCTGACGTGCGTGCCCAAGTCTCGTTCTATGATGGCGCCCTCCGCATTGAGGCAGACGTCCGGGCGATGCACCTTCGCCGCTTCGGCCTGCACGTTGCCGGGCTTCCAGCGGAGTTGGTAAAGCGCCCATTTGCGTCCTTCCGGCTCTTTCCATGTGGCCGCGTGCGCTTCGTCACACATGAGCAACCGGAGCGAACGCTTGGGAATCTCGATGAATTGGAAATCCTTGTTCTGCTGCGGCCACCGCACGTCCCAACTCCAGCCCTGCCATTTCGGTTCGTGGAGCCGGTACCAGACTTCCACGGAGATCTCCGCGACGATCAGCCAAATCAGCAACGCGGTGGTGAGCCGGAGTGGAAGCGCCAAACCGGCTGCGGATGCTCCTGGGATTGGCGCCGGGATTCTGGACGGCCGCAGTAGGAAGGCCGTGAGCAGGGTGATCGAGAGCGAGAGGAGGAGGACGGCGAATCCCGCGGCGTCGTGGTAATGATCCAGCGCCGCCATCCCGTGGTTGAAGGCGATGTTGGAGAGCAATGTCGTGCGGATGACGTTCGCCAGGAGGGTGACAGAAAGACCGACGACCATGAGCCAGAGGCGCCTGGCCGGTTTCAATCGAAACAGCTCTCCCAGGAAGAGCGAGATCATGACCATCGCTTGCAGCGAGCGGATGCCGCTGCACGCCTCGTCGATGTCAATAACACCGGTTTCGATGTGAACGAGATTGCCCGCTTGCGCGGCCGGAACGCCGATGAGGCAAAGGATCTCCACCGTGGCCCCGGCAGTGCCGTGCATCAGGTAATTCGAGACGACGATTTCCAGGCCGTGCGGCCAAGGGACGGCGGTGAGAATAAAAGCCAGCGGAAAACTGAACCAGCGCAACCATGCCGCGCCCCCGGCGAGCGAGAGCAGCGCCAGAGATATCCCGATGCTGCCAATCGCAAACGTCCAGGCGCAGATGCTTCTCTCGGGAGCGGCCTCTTGAAGCCAGTGCGCAGGAAGCGTTGCCAGGGCAAAAACAATGGCCCAAAATGCCGCGGCGCGGATCGGGGCAGACGGGGTCGGCCGGTCCTCCCATCGGGATTTACAGAGAAAAGCGGCGAGCAACGGCACCGCCCACCCGTAGGCATAGGCTCCGTCCGGATTCCACAGCCCGTGCAAATGCCAGAGCAGCAGGCCCGGACCGAGCACGACCGCCGCGGCAAAGAGCGCGCCATGCGCGATGCCGGGGCTGGCGGCTCCGCAGGAAGGCGGTGGTGTGCCGGGAATCCTGGCGGCCATTGGGTGGCATAAGGTGGGAGCCATGGTTTGAGGATCGGGACTGGGTCGAATGGTGGGATTGAGGGTGGAGGATTCGCGTCGGCGGGATTTGGCCCCTCTTCAAGCAGGTGCCGTGCGGACGAAACGAGAGCCTTGGTCCGCCATTAAGGGTCAGTGATGCTCGATCTCGATTTTGAGAGCGATCGAATTGCGATTTTGAGTGTAGCTCCCGCAAGCCGGAGAATTACGCACTTGTTAACCGGATGAATCCGCCAGAGTGACCGCGCTGCAGTCCAACCAAGTCCGTATTTATGCGTACTCATTGGCCCGCTTGGTACGGGTGTTGCTGAGTAATGCGCTCTAAACGTTGAAAACTCCATTCCGTAAAACCGCATTCCTTGTTTTTGCCTTTGTTCTCGCGCAGAACGCGTCTGCCAACTTGGTCTCGGATGGGACTTTTACGACCATCAGCTATTCGGGGTCAAAGACGATCACCGGACAACTTTACGGTCAATTCGGAAGCGATAGCACGTCGGGTTTGGCTACCGGCGCGACGTTGACCGTCGGCGGTTGGGACACCTCGGGGTACAATTTCGTGTTCACTTCGGGGACGATTTCTTCCGGAACCCAGGCCAACGGCGCGCCTGCTCAACCCTTCCAAGCGCCGGGTGAGAGCAACGCTTCGAACGGCTACGGCAATACGTTCATGTGGGGAAAAGGAACCGGAGGAGGGTCCGGCAACGGAACCAACGGAAACAATGGGGGCAAGGACACGATCACGGCGCCCCCGGGGGGCGGGAACATTATCGCAGCCGACGGCATTTACCAGGTCGGAGCAATCACGCAAACGATCAATAACTTGTTGGTGGGACATGTTTACGTCCTGTCTTTTGAATGGGCCGGCGCGCAGCAACAAGGGACCAATTACACGAGTGCGACCACCGAGAATTGGACGGCCAGCTTGGGGTCGCAGAGCTATACGACGAATACCGTCGATAACGCCTCCGAAAGCTTTACCGGCTGGATGGGGCAAAACTTCTATTTCACCGCCTCCGCCACGAGCGAGGTCCTCTCTTTCACGGCAGCTGGCGGACCGTCTTGCGAGCCGCCGTTTTCGTTGCTGGCCGATGTCGATCTGGAACTCCTCCCGGATGTCTCGAACTGGATGATTTTCACCGGATTTGGCGCGGCGTGCATCGTCTTCCAGATCATTCGGCGCCGGCGTCGTCAGTCTGAATTGGCGCCGGTTGCTTGAGCCCGGTTGTGGAACTGCGTCTTGTCGCGGCACCATCCCTGGAGTATCACAATCCCGCATCGGGCCAATGACTCACCAACTCCAGCAGCATGCTTCGGATTTTTTGATCCATACGGGGCAATTGGCGATCTGGCTGATGTTTCTGACCGCCATATTTGTCCCGCTGGAACGTTTGTGCGCGCTGCACCCGGCCAGGATCTGGCGGAAGCAGGTCGGTGTGGATGTGGCGTGGTATTTCATTAACAGCCTGTTCCCCGCGGCGATCCTCTCGGTGCCGCTGGCCGTGCTGGCCCGGTCGTTGCACGCCATGAATCCGGGTGGAATGTATTCGACGGTGGCAGGCTGGCCGCTCTGGCTCAAGCTGCCCCTGGCGCTCCTTGTCGGTGATATCGGCGCGTATTGGGGGCACCGTGCCTTGCACGCCTACCCGCTGCTGTGGCGATTCCACGCCATTCATCACAGCGCCGAACACCTTGACTGGCTGGTGAGCAGTCGCGCGCATCCCTTCGACGTCGTGTTCACGCGCTTGTCGAATTTCGCGCCCCTCTATCTTTTTGGCCTGGCGCAAACAAAAGGCTCGAGTCCTGATCCCATCGTGCTGGTGGTGACGATTGTCGGAATCATCTGGACCTTTTTCATCCATGCCAATGTTCGCGTCCGCTTGGGACCCTTGGAATGGCTGATCGTCTCCCCGATCTTTCACCACTGGCATCATACCAACGATGAGCATCGGGATCGCAACTTCTCGTTCATTTTTCCGGTCATCGACCGGGTTTTCGGCACCGCCTGGCTGCCGAAATCCTGGCCGTCGGTCTATGGAATCGACGAGCAGGTCTCACCGACGCTGGCCGGGCAATTCTTTGATCCGATGGATCCCCCGCGGCCATCGGCTGGCAGCCAACGCGATAAACCGAACGACTCTGCCACCGCGGCCCGAGAGCCGGTCCCGGCGCCAAAGGACATTCCCGAAGGAGTGTGATACGCGATGTGGACTGGCGGCAGGAGGTATGTTCGGCGGACGGTGAGCGTGGCCGGCCAAGCAACACGCTCGGAAAGCGTGGGACTATGGTGGAGTTTCCGCCGGTTGGTCCCCATGGGAAACATTCAGCACCAGGCTATGTTCCGGGAAACAATCGAGAGCCAGGACCCAATGCAAAGGATTGCGGCCCCTGGAAGCCATTTTGGGATCGCTGTCTTTCGCCCCCGTGAGATTCCTCATCGATGCCGTGCGGACGAGATGGGCGTCGTAATACAACCGCTTGGAATCCCCAAGGTAAACCTCCGGGATGATCGTCTCCATGGTTCCAGGGGCGGGTTTTGGGGCCGGAGAGTTCGATGAGGTATCGCCGCAGAGTTCAACCGTTCGCTCCAGAATCAATTCACTGCTTTCGATGGAGGTAATCGGTGTTTGGTCCGCGAGCGGAACCTCCTCGCGCTTTCGTTTTCCGTTTGCCGTCAGAGGAAATCGCAACAGTTGGCGCCGGCCGTCCCTGAAATAGGAGGCGTTTTCCACGCCGGGCGAGAATCGCACGCCCATGTAGACGCCAAGGGGCGTCTCGCGCGCCCAGGCAATGAGAATCAGGTCGTCCCGGTATTCGAGCAGCAAATTGTGCTTCATTCGTTCGCTATTTTTCGTGCGGAGACGAGGCCTCGGCCAGCACGATGTGGATCGTCCCTGGCGCGAAGCCCGCCGTGGAGAGATATTTGAAGAAGGACCGCACGGTCGGGATGAAGCCGCCAATGGCCGGATCAGTACCTCCGGCATGGATCGCCGAACCACGGAATTGCCGATGCCAACGATGCTGCCAGATCAACGACTGGCGACGTTGAGCTGCTGCACCAGGTCCGCAGCCAGCTTCTGTTCCTCGGGAAGCATCCCATGCGGATTCAACTTTGCCAGCGAGTCCCTGGCTTGGGAATGGTCGCCACTTGCCGCCAGCACGATGGCGTAATAAAGCGCGATGCCGGGGCGCCCGAGCGCTTCAGACGGCAGGCGTTCCATCACTTTTTTCGCCGCTGATTCCTTGCCCGAAAGGTGGAGGGCATAAGCATAAGTCGCCACCCACTCGGGAACATTCGGATTCGCGGTGGTGGCCTCCCGTGCGAGCGTTTCGGAGCGTTCCGAAGCGCCATTGAGAAGCAGCGAGAGGAAGGCCGCGTTGTTCTTCGTGACCGGATTGGATGGATCAAGTTCGATCTGCGCCCTGGCGACGCGCAGCAGTTCGCGCGTTTCGTTCGTCTGGGAGTAAAGATCCCA
>Ga0302324_100012309_pt1 | contig 17451 bp, 13 predicted proteins | sample Palsa_T0_1_FD_201949 | JGI IMG/M metagenome (GOLD analysis project Ga0302324, IMG submission 201949) | Peat permafrost microbial communities from Stordalen Mire near Abisko, Sweden - Palsa_T0_1 | ecosystem: Environmental > Terrestrial > Soil > Palsa > Peat permafrost | place: Sweden: Abisko...
AGCGAATCGTCAAATTGAGCACTCACGCCGTAGGCTGAGGCCAGTTCGGTGAACAGGCTGCGAACATCGCCGCGGTAGTGAAACGTTGCCAACTCCGGCTTGGGCTGAAGATGGATCTCACTGGAATTGGCCAGCATCGCCGCCAACCCGCCCAGGGCAGGCGCCGAAGGGTCGCGCAGCGATTCGGCGAGGCGCTGCTGGGTGTAGTCATTGTCAGGATCAAGGTCCAGAGCGGCGCGAAACTCGGCTGCGGCCTGCCCTCGCTGGCCGTCAGTCAAAAATGTGTCGCCACGCTCCGTGTGCTGAAACACCAACTGCGCCTTCGTCACTTCCCGCGCCGAAAGAAACACGGTGTTTTGCGGAACCAGCCGCGAGGCCCGGTCAAACTGCGCAAAAGCTTCTTCCAGATGCTGGTGATCCTGCAGTTTGAGGCCGTGGGCATACGCGTTGCGGGCTTGCTTGAGATTGTCTCTGGAGGGAATGCAGTTGATGCCGCCCGGCACGCCATTGCCGCAAGAGATGATCGCAGTGTCGCCGGTGGAATCGTTCTCGGCAAACGCGGGAAGGCACGGCATTGCCGCCACGAGACAAATCGCGAGAAGGAAACGGATGGGGCGCATTGTGTTTGATTTTAACCCGTAGTCCGCCCGCTACGGAGTGGTACACGTACCTTCGGTCTAAACACAGGCCCGGAGCAGAAACCACGGTGAGAACGGGGCAACGGCGCTTTCTTGCAGGAATGCCCATTTCAGGGAAGACGCCCTGCTGTCTGGTCGCGCTAAACCTTTGCCCATGATTAGGCGTTTTGCCCGGATGGCGTTGTTGCTGCTTGGGTTGGTGGCTAGGCCGACTCTCAAGCAGGCCCTGTACCGGGGCGCCGAAGGGAGGCAGTTAGCGACGCCAGAGCGGGCGGGCTGGTCCGCAACCAGACTGGCGGAGATGCGTGGGTATGTCGAAGAGATGGGCTCGACCTCGGCGATGATCGTGCAGCATGGCGTCGGTGGTTGCCGCATGGGGAGACATCGGGCACAGGTCCAATCTGCACTCCTGCCGCAAGAGCTTATTGAACGGCGCGGCTCCGATGCCCCGGGCACCTTTTGGTATTACAACACTGGGACTGTGCAGACAGACAGGTGCCAGAGGATTGGGCAAAGGCCAGCGCGGACGGTATTCCGATTCCGAGTCAGGCGGCTGTGAGTATGTGGCGGACGGGCGACGCGGCGAGCGGCACACCGCAAACGACATCTCCGCGAGGGAGCTTCTGGGCTGAAGGGCATCTGGGGCAGTATGCCGTGGTTGTGCCTTCGCTCGATCTGATCATTGCCACCGCTTGGATGGGGACTTGACGAAGCGCGAGAACCACAAGCGCCAGATATCGCGGATGGTGGAGATGGCGGTGGCCGCCGCGCCTGCGAATTAAGCGTTTCAGCCACCTCAGACCAGCCAGAGATTCCGAAATCCAGTTCAACTCAGCATCAACCGCTCGATATCCCGCGCCTTGCCGGTTTCTTGGTCGCAGTCAATCACCACCGCGCAGAGGCGGACATCGCCGGTGGCCGGCTCAAAGCGCACCGGCATGCCGTTGAGAAACTTGTTGACTACCAGTTCTTTCTTCACGCCAATCACACCGTCGTAAGGACCGGTCATGCCCACATCGGTCACGTAAGCGGTTCCTTGGGGAAGGACTCGCTCATCGGCTGTGGGCACGTGCGTGTGCGTGCCGATGACGGCCGTCACGCGTCCGTCGAGATACCAGCCCAGAGAAATCTTCTCCGAAGTCGCTTCGGCGTGGAAGTCGACGACAATGATCTTGGCATCGATCTTCTTTAAGAGCTGGTCGGCGATGCGAAACGGATCATCGTTCGAAGCCATGAACACCCGCCCCTGCAGGTTGATGACGGCGTAAGGAACTTTGCCCTTGTGACCCTGATAGAAGCCCCAGCCGGGCATATCCGCGGGATAGTTCGCGGGACGAAGCACGCGGCGTTGCGGACCGTGGCCATTGCCTTCGACCATCTGAAAGTAATCCAGGATTTCGCGCTTGTCCCAGACATGGTTGCCGGTAGTGATCACGTCGACGTTCAGATCGAACAGTTCCTCAGCCAGAGCGGGAGTGATGCCGAAGCCGGCCGCCGAGTTCTCCCCGTTGGCAATGATCAGGTCGATGGCTTGATCGCGGACAATGCCGGGCAGCCGGTCTTTGACGACGGTGCGTCCCGGGCGTCCAAAAATATCGCCAATGAAGAGAATTCGCATGGTCTGCTAAAGTTCGATGGTAACACGCGAATTCAGGCAGGCTGCTCCGCCATCCGCTTAACCTCTCGCAGCATGGCTTTGCGGATCAAGCCGGAAAAGGGACCGACCAAGAGCCAGTACGCACGGAACTTCAAGGTTGGGGAAAGGCCGAACGTTTGTACCCGCGTTTCGGTGCTAAGTTGTGTGCCGGAGACTGCGGGTGCGAGTGCGAAGTTCCAGACCGCCTTGGCATATCCCTTGCAGCGAAAATCCGCGAAGTCCACCGGGGTAAGGCCGCGAACGATTCCGCCGTCGAGCCTCCAGAATCGGCCGGCAATACCCAGCACCACCTCGCGCCGGGGAACTGCTGCGAGCTCGAGAAAGGACCCGCGCCCGCCGTCTGGCGCCTCCAACTCCGGAATTCTGGCGCGGTCGATGCGATAGCCGCGCAGGCGCATCAGACTCCGAACGATGCGAAGGTCCGAGAAATTGGCGCGTTTCAGAGCAGCGTAGGTTTTCTCTTCCGAGGCGTGCACCAGAACTGAATAGCCGGCGCTCACCTGATAATGCGGCAGCCATTCGTCGATTGCCATCACTTCGTCAGCTCCGCCGTCCTCAGGAAATCATAGTTTCCCGCCGGATTCAATTTCAGATTCATCACGCGTTTGTTGTGCACCAGAACGTTATCCAGGTACCACAGATCGATGTAAGGGAGTTCTTCGGCCAGGATGCGCTGTAGCTCGGCATAAATGGGCTTGCGCACCTTGGGATCGACTTCGCGACGCGCGTGGTCGATCAGCCCATCCACTTTCGGATTCGAGTAATAGCCCCGATTCCCGCCGTTCGGTGGAAACCTTGCCGAGTGAAACGCAAGTTCGAAGATATCCGGATCTTCATTGCCCCCGATCCAGCGCAGCCCGTAAAGCTGAAATAACCCGTGGGTCACGTCGGAGAAGAAGGTGCCGAACTCAAAGCTGCGAATATCGAGCACGATCCCCACCTCGCGCAACTGCTGCTGAATCACGGCCACCATCAGGCGTGTGTTCTCATCCGTGGATGTCTTCATCGTGATGTGAAAACGCACACCGTTCAGGGCAGGATATCCTGCCGCGTCCAGCAACCGCCGCGCCCGGTCAGGATCGTGGTCGTATGTCGGCACGTTGCCGTCATAGGCCCAGCTTTGCGGCGGAAGAACACTGCGGGCAGGTTGAGCCAGTCCACGCCACAGATACTCGATCATCGGTCGCCGGTCCAGAGCATAGGCGATGGCCTGGCGCACGCGCACATCTTTGAGAATGGGATCCCGCAAGTTGAATGCCAGATAAGCCAGCCGGGTACCGGGCGCGGACTCGACGGCAAGAGACCGTTCTCTCTCCAGGGTAAGCACAGTATCAGGCGGGAACGACCCATTGATGATGACGTCAGCGCTCCCTTTGCGCAGCTCGAGAGCTTGAGTCGTCGCATCGGGAACCACCACGAAGCGCACTCGAGCCAGGTGTGCCTTTTCGCCCCAGTAATCGTCGTTGCGTTCGATGATGACTTCTTTGTCGGCCTCGGCGCTGACGAACCGGAACGGCCCAGAGCCGATGGGATGCCGCGTCATTTCATCCCCGCTACCCCAGGGCACGATGCCCACCGCTCCATCGGAGAGACTCCAAAGCAACGGCGTGTCCGGTTCCTTCAGGTGGAAGACAACCGTGAAGTCGTCCGGCGCGTCGATGTGATCGACAAAGCGATAAGACGCTGCCTTTGTGCTCCGAACTCTGCCTTGAAGCAGGGAATCGAAGGTCCATTTCACATCGCGCGAAGTGAGTGGGCGACCGTCGTGAAACTTTGCCCCATGGTGCAGATGAAAGACGCAGGTTAGCGGATCGGGAATCTCCCAGCGCTCGGCTAGGCCCGGCGCCACGTCCAGATCGTCGCCGCGCGAGAGCAGATCGTCGAACATCAGATTGTCGATGCGCTCCGAATACGCATCTTGCCCTACCCGCGGATCCAGGTTCGTGGGGCTCGATTCGATGACCATCACCAGCGTGTTGGGATCGGGCTTGCCGGAGCAGGCGAGCAGGGAAACGGTCAGGGTAATTGCGGCAAGAACTGCAAGAGGCGCGAGAACTGGTGAAAGCCGTACCATCAGCGGCAGTCCCGGCACATTTCGTAGAGCTGGTTGACCGTTTTCCAGTTGCGGGTGGTGGCCGCAACTGACAACACCCGGTCCAGAGGAGTTTTCATCAGACTGCTTCCAGAAACTCCGTTTGGGAGGTAGAGGTAGATCTCCTTGCCGGAACAGTGGGATTGGTCCGGCAAGGCGGCGAGGTCCAGCAGTCTCTTCAGAGCACAGGGTGCAGGCGCCTCGGACAGGAAAGTGACGTGGAGTTTTTCCTGGTCGATGCGGCGCTGCTTGAGGAACGGGTTGTTCCGAATCGCCACGCCCATATCGTCGGCGGTTCTGGAAACGACCGCAACCGAAAAGCCAAAGTCGTGGAGGATTCTTTCCTCGATTCTCTTCGACAATGCGGCTGGGGAAAGCTCCCTGGTCCGGAAAACCACGTTCCCGCTCTGAATGTAGGTCTGCACCTGGCGGAAACTCAGTGCCTCGAATGACTCGCGAAGCTGGTCCATCTTGATTCGCCTGTGCCCGCCAACGTTAATTCCACGAAGCATCGAGATGTAAGTCGCCATCATTTCACCAGTCTTCGCTTACGAGTTTCGCCTAGGAGTTCTATGGATATGAAATCTTACCGAGCACCGCGGCGCGCCGCGCACCCGTCGCCGAAGGAATGTTGGACGCCCGCCGGTGCCAGGTTTCCTGCGCCAGAACGGCAAATGCCGCAGCCTCTTTTGCCGCCGATGGCAGGCCCAGTTCATCCGAGACTCGCAGCCGCAATCCGAGAGGCGCGAGTTCGCCGGTTAGCATAGCCACCAGCGTGGAGTTTTTCGTTCCTCCGCCGGAAAGAATCATTTCATGAAATGCCGGTTTGCGTGCGGAGTTCGAAGTTTTTAGAACGAACCGACGCAATGCATGGGCAATCGATTTCGCCGTCAGTGCCGTGGCCGTCGCCACAACATCTTGCTTTCGGGACCGGCCGCAGCTTCGCAGAAATTCACGCACAAACTCCCGGCCGAATTCCTCGCGCCCCGCAGTCTTGGGAGGTTCTTGCCGAAAAAAGCGGCGCTGCAATATTGCGCGGACAACCGGATCGAGCACATTCCCGAAAGCTGCGATTCTCCCGTCGCGATCGAACCGTTGGCCGAACAGCTTCTCGGTGACGGCGTCGATCACCATATTGCCTGGCCCGGTATCGAAGGCGATGACTTTACTGGCAGCCGCGCTTGCGGGGATGGCGGTAAGGTTCGCAATGCCGCCGATGTTCTGCACGATCCTTCCAGCGTGCGCATCGCGGAATACCATATAGTCGAGGAAGGGAACAAGGGGCGCGCCCTTGCCGCCAGCCGCCATGTCGGCCGGACGAAAGTCCGAAACTACCGGCACGCCAACTCTGGCCGCGACGATCGCGGCCTCCCCGGTCTGCCAGGTGGCCGCCAGTGTGTGCCCGAGGAAGCGTTGTGGCTCGCCTTGATGATAGAGAGTTTGTCCGTGGCAGCCGACCAGATCCACTTGAATGCGGAACCGCCGCTCGGTGGCGAGCACGGCATCGGCATAAAATTCGCCCAGCAGGAAGTTTAACCGGGACAGATCGGCCACGCTTGCTCGCGAAGAATTCATCGCAGCCAGGACGGCCGCTCGAACCCTCTGGGAGTAAGGATATGCGGCGTGTCCGAGGAGCGCGAATCTTGCGCGGGAACGCGCCCCCAAACGCAGTAACGCTACGTCGATGCCATCGGCGGACGTGCCGCTCATCACTCCCGCCACGATCATGTTTTTCTTGGTCATGTTCGCGGGAGGCGTCGATTCTCCGCACGCTCCAGAGCATCCAGCCGCACTTGCTCGCCGAATTCCCACAGCTGGCGAGAAAGCTTCTCAACCGTTGAGGAGGAGGGTCGCGCACTCCTGCGCAGGATTTTCGCCGACCTTTTCTTGAACGCCAGCACTCGCTCGACTGATTCTCGGACGCGTTTGGCGAACTTCGGGTCGCGCTCTATCGTGTTCACTAACTCTTCGTAGGCCTGCGCAATGTAGTCCTCGCGATGGCAGATCAGGCACAAATCTCCGCCCGCGCGGATGTGCTCTACTGCAGCCTGTTTTACGGAAACCGCCGACAAAACACCTCCCATCTCCAGGTCGTCCGACACGATCAGATGCCGGTAGCCGACGCGCTTCCGCAGGATGTTCTTAATCCAGACCTTCGAGAGCGACGCTGGAGTTTGATCGTGCGTGACCAGCGGATACGCCGCGTGCGAAATCATTACCAACGGCATCTGCGCACGGAGTATGCGGTAAGGGAGCAGGTCCTCGGCCCAAAGTCTCTTAATCGTCTTCTCGATCACTGGCAGCTCGTGATGGCTGTCGAGTCTGCCCTCGCCCAGACCGGGGAAATGTTTGCCACATCCCAGCACGCCCGCAAGGCGAAGCCCGGCGAGAAACTCGCGGGCATAGGCAGCGGTTTCGCGCGGGTTGGGCGAGACTACTCGGGAACTCATCACGCTGCGCGAGGCTTCGAATGCCAGGTCAAGCACCGGCGCGAAGTCGACCTTGAATCCCAGAGCGCGGCAGTTCTCTCCGATCACCTGTCCGTGTTTGCGGAAGAGTTTGCGGTCGCCGGTCGAGAACACAGCCGCCGCCGAGGGTGCCGGCCCGAGTACTTCGCGAAAGCGATCGACGCTTCCGCCTTCAAGATCGACGCAGGGAAACAGTGGCACAGACACGCAGTTCTGGCACTCGCGCAGCAGTTGCCAGGTCTGCTCGGCAGTCTTGATATTTCGTGCAAACAGGATTACGCCTGCCGGCTGCATCCGTTTGAGCAGGGCACTGAATCGCGGCGTGATCTCCGTGCCCTCGAAGCCGACGATCAGGAGCTGCCCCATTTGACTGATCTGGCGCGTCTTTGGCTGGGCAATCATCCGATAGATTTTGCGAACTACTCAGGCTGCGCGTACTCAGCGGTTAGATTTCTTTTTTCAACTCCGCCAACAGATTCAGCGCCTCCAGCGGCGTGAGCCGATTTAAGTCTACTTCACTCAGTTTCTCCAGCACGGGCTGCGACAGCGGCGTGAAGATGGTCAACTGCGTCGGGGGAGGCGTGGCACCGGGCGGCGAGAGATGATCCGTCGCCAGCCGCTCGACCGATTCATGCTCGGCCAGCACCTCGCGCGCCCGCGCGATCACTTCGTTCGGCAAGCCTGCCAGCTTGGCGACTTCGATGCCATAGCTGCGGTCAGCCGCTCCTGGTTCAACCTTGCGCAAGAAGACGATGCCGCCGCCGGTTTCCTTCACCGCGACGTGATAATTCTTAACTCCCGCAAGTTGCTCGGCCAATTCGGTCAACTCGAAATAGTGCGTGGCGAAAAGAGTCTTGGCTCGGACACGCGCATGCAGATACTCGATGGCGGCCCAGGCAATCGCCAATCCGTCGTAGGTCGAAGTGCCGCGACCAACTTCATCCAATAGAATCAGCGACCGCGGCGTTGCCGTATGCAGGATCGCCGCCGTTTCCGTCATCTCGACCATGAAGGTCGAGCGGCCGCGCGCCAGATTGTCGCTGGCGCCGATGCGAGTGAAGACCCGATCCACCACGCTGAGTCGCGCCGAGCGTGCGGGAACGAACGAGCCCATCTGCGCCAGGATCACGATCAGCGCGGTCTGCCTCAGGTAGGTGGATTTGCCGCCCATATTCGGCCCAGTGAGCAGCAGAATGGTGTGCGTGGTTGCGTTCAGGTAAAGATCGTTCGGCACGAAACGCTCGCTGCCTCCCGCCGTTTCCTGCTGCTCGATCACCGGATGGCGGCCTTCGACGATCTCCAGATCGCCCGCGTCTGGCTGCGAAGCCGGGTTCGTCGAAGAGATGAAATGCGGTCTGCAGTAATTCCGCAGCGCCGCGATGTGCGCCAGCGAAGCCAGCACATCGACCTCCGCGAGCGCCAGCGCGGTCTGACGGATGCGCTTGGCCTCGAACGCAATCGCGCTGCGCAACTCGGTGAACAGCCGGCGTTCGATCTCGACGATTTTTTCTTGCGCGTCGAGAATCTTGGCCTCGTACTCTTTCAACTCGGGGGTGGTGAAGCGCTCCGCGCCCACCAGAGTTTGTTTGCGTTCATAATCGGGTGGGACGAGGTGAAGGTTCGACTTCGATACCTCGATGTAGTAGCCGAAGATTGAATTGAACTTGACCTTGAGCGATGCAATGCCGGTCCGCCCGCGTTCCCGCTGCTCGATCTGCGCCAATACCTGCTTGCTGTTGCGCGAGAGTTCGCGCAATTCGTCCAGATCACGGTCCACTCCCGCGGCAATCACGCCGCCGTCGGCGAAGCTCAGCGGCGGCTCTGGCACAATCGTGGTTTCAATGCGGTCGCGCAAATCCCCGAGCGCATCGAGTGATCCGTGCAAAGTGTTGAGCCGCTCCCCTGCCAACCGTCCCACTGCGATTTTGATGGCCGGAATCTTCCCGAGCGACGCCGCCAGAGCCAGCCCGTCCCGCGGATTCGCTGTCTCCAGAGTCACACGGCTCAAAAGCCGCTCCAGGTCGAGCACGCCATCGAGCGCGCCACGCAACTCCTCGCGTGCGATCGTGTCTCTCACCCCCGCTTCCACCGCATCCAGACGGGCATTGATTTCCGCAAGGTCGAGCGACGGGCGCAGGAGCCAGGCCCGCAGCAAGCGCTTGCCCATGGGCGTAAGCGTGGCATCGATGGAGCGAAAAAGGGTAACGCCCGAATCCGTCCCGGCAAACAGCGGTTCGATCAATTCCAGATTGCGGACCGTAACCGCATCCAGCACCAGGCAGTTTTGCCGTTCATACCAGCCGATGCGGTCGACGTGGTCGAGCGATCCGCGCTGGGTGGAGCGCACATAGTAGAGAATCGCCCCCGCCGCGGCAGCGGCCGCCGTTCGACCCGCCAGTCCAAATCCCTCGAGCGATAAGACCCCGAAATGATTCTCCAGCAGCGGAATCGCATGGTCGGGGGCGAAGACCCAGTCGTCGAGCGGAGTCTCCGCACAGCTGGGCCCAGGCGCCCGGGGCGGCGGCGCTGGTGGGGGCAGGGCTGGTGTGGGAACGAGCGAAGCTCGGCCGCTTTGGAGATCGAACAGAGGCGCCGCCGAGCCATACAACAGTTCCTTCGGCCGTAGTTGTTCCAGTTCTTCCTGCACCCGCCGCAGAGCGCCTTCTCCGGAAAATTCCGTGGCGCGAAACTCTCCGGTGGAGAGATCCAGGGCGGCGAACCCCACGTGCTCTCCCACCTGCGCCAGCGCCGCCAGAAAATTGTTTTCTTCCGACCCCAGCAATGAATCTGCGGCCGTCCCCGGCGTGACCACCCGCGTCACTTCGCGGCGCACCAGTTTCTTGGCCAGCCGTGCATCTTCCATTTGCTCGCAGATGGCCACCTTGAAGCCTTTGCGGATGAGCTTGCCAATGTAGGTTTCCGCCGCATGGTGGGGTACTCCGCACATGGGCACCGCGATGCCCTTTTCTTTGTTGCGCGAGGTCAGCGTAATCTGCAGCTCTTTCGATGCCACAATCGCATCCTCAAAGAAAAGCTCGTAGAAGTCTCCCAGGCGGAAGAACAGCAGTGCAGTGGGATGTTCTTTCTTGACGGCGGCATACTGCCGCATCAGCGGAGTGGACGGCTCGGTCATTTGTTTCCGTCGGGGAGCGGGCTTGGCGCGGATTATAACAAAGCTTCATCTGCGTTCTTTTTGCCCCTGGTCCCAGCGCGATGTGGAAATGGCAGTTGACGCAGGTTCTCCCGCAGTGTTTACCTAAAATGCATGGAACTACGGAAGGATCCCATCACTCGCTCCTGGGTCATGACGGGAGATGACCCAGCCGAAGGCCCACCGCGTCCGGAAACTGTGTGCCTTTTTTGCGCGGATTCTCCCGAGTCTCCGCAAGTCATCTCCGCCATACCCAGCGCGGTGGGCTGGTCGGCGCGCTCGGTGGTGCATCCTACGCCGCTTTACCACATTGAAGGCGAGCCCGGACGCCGGGGCGACGGCATCTACGACCGCATGAGTTCAGTCGGCGCTCATGAAGTCTTGGTCGAGAATCCCAGGCATGACCGCCATCTCTGGAGTGCCAGCGACGATGAGATCGGGTTGTTCTTACGCCTCGCCGCCGAACGCATCATGGACCTTAAGCGCGACCCGCGCGTCAAGTACGTCAGCCTCTTCAAGGACCATGGTCTCAACGCCGGCCAGGAATTCGCTCATCCCACGTCGCAGCTCACCGCGACCATGTTCGTTCCCCGGCGCGTGCTTTACGAGCTGCGGGCGAGCCGCGAGTATTTCCAAGGCAAGGAACGTTGTGTGTTCTGCGACATTCTCACGCAGGAGGAGCGGCAGGCATCGCGCGTGATTGAAGCCCGCGGCGATTACGTCGCTCTCGGACCCTATGCCCCGCGCGTGCCCTACGAAACCTGGATCATCCCCCGTAACCACGATGCCTCCTTCGAGCGGGGGTTGTCCCAGCCGGGATTGCGGACCAATCTCGCGGCCCTACTGCGCCGCACACTGCAGCGGGTGCGCGCGATCACGGAAAGTTTCCATCTCGTACTTCACACCTCGCCCAACAGCTTGCATCCCTCGAAAACTCTGGGGTATTGGAAGACCATTGACGACGACTACCACTGGCACATCGAGATCCTGCCTGTCCTTGCCGCTAAGGCTCGCTCCTATACTTTCAAGGAGGTTTACTACTCGCCAGTCAGCTCCGAGACCGCAGTCAAGCAACTGCGGGAGGCAAAGATTGATGGCTGATGGATCCCCCATTAAGACATCCGCTGATGCCAAGGTCATAGGCCTCACTCCGATGGCGCTCGCCGCCAATGTGCAGCGCTCGGTGAAGTTCTACGAGCTGCTGGGCATGGACTGCGTGGCCAGTTGAAGACCAACAGCGGCGATCTACAGTGGGCGCACGCAGCCAGCGAGCAGTCCGAGTTGATGTTTGCTCGTGCTACGGAGCCGGTCGTCCCCAGCCTCCAGGCCATGTTGTTCTATCTCTACTCACCCAACCTGGTTGCGCTCGGCGAACACTTGATCTCGGCCGGTGTCGCGTTTCGCCCGTCACCTATCCCGACTACATGCCGAAAGGCGAAGTCCGCGTCGAGGATCCAGACGGCTACACCCTGCTGATCGGCCAGGCTGGCTGACTGGCTGAGGGTGCGCGACTTTGAAGTGAGGATTACGCCCCCCTCCTCCTCCCGAACGGGCGCAGGAACTTCGCGCTGACGCCCATTACCGCAGGCGAACTTGCAGGAAGCAAAGCAGATCGGCGATTCGCGGCGCTCTCTGGCGCTGGCACGGCGCTCAAAAAGTCACTTCGAAGACAATAAAGAACGCATGCGCTATCCCAAGTTTCGCGAGCAGGGACTGTTCGTGGGCTCGGGAGTGATCGAAGCCGGTTGCAAAACCCAGCTGTCTGCTTGGTGGGAAATTCGAGAACTACTGGGGCACTTGTCTGCTTCTAAACAAGGGCTCTAGCAAGAGGCTAACGGGTTCAATTCCCACACTCTCCGTCATGCGGGAGGTACTGCTGAATGGCCGGCAACTGGTCCTGAAAACCAGGGCATCGTGATGAACGATGGGCGTTCGATTCGTCTACCCTCCGCCAAGTTTGCACAGGTGCATCGGAATTTCTGCGGAAAAATTTACGGATTCCTTATGCGGAGCCAGCTACGCTTTTCGGGTTGATGGTTGCGAAGCTATTTGGAAGGACAGGTCGCATTGATCTTCGCCAAGACCCTTTGTTCTCTTACACTCCTGTATTCGGTTGCGCTTTTCAGTTCGGCGGCTCGCGGACAATCGACTTCCGAAGAATCTCCGAGCAACGGGCCTGCCGCCGATCCCGCTGGCTCGGGGCTCAACACGCGACCGGATCAGGGCAGCTTCTTCAGGAGACTTTTCGGGACCTACGCCAATGACTGGAAGCCGCCGGCAGCGGTTGCGGCAGCAGCCGCCCCTGCGCCAGCGTTCCGCGGAGATCCAGCGCCAGTGAATGGACCACCGTTTCCTTTTTCCACGTGGCCCATTGGAGGCACAGTGTCGATGGGACAGCCCTGGACGCAAGCCGGGCCATTGATGACGGCTCTTTGGACAGGGCCTCACGGCGACTTTTGGAAGAAGAGCAAGATACAGATTTACGGCTGGCTGAATGTCGGCGGAAACTTTAGCACATCGAAGGGCGGAGTGAATCCATCGGCAGGGAAGTATGACAACTTTCCCACGGCCTACGACGAAGTGCCGAACGCGATCGAACCCGATCAGGAAGTGCTCTACATTGAACGCGAGCCGGATACGGTGCAAACCGACCATTTTGATTGGGGATTCCGTCTTTCCGGACTGTGGGGACTGGACTACCGTTTCACCACGGCAAAGGGGTATTTCAGCCAGCAATTGCTGGGGCATCCTCCGGGAAAAGAGTATGGCTTCGATCCGGTGATGATGTATCTGGACCTGTATTTCCCACACATTGGCGAGGGAACTGATGTTCGCATCGGACGCTACATTTCTCTGCCCGACATCGAAGCGCAGCTGGCGCCGAATAACTATACCTACAGCCACTCGTTGCTTTATACGTTTGACTGTTACACGCAGACCGGGATTAACGCGACGACGAGGATCAACTCGCATTGGACTACGCAGGTGGGGCTCTCGCCGGGCTGCGAAACGGCGCCCTGGAACCTGACGGATGCACGTCTTACGCTGAATTGGTGCGTGCAGTATTCGTGGCGGACCAGCAAAGACACACTTTACCTCTGCGACAACGAGACCAATCTGGGCAAAGACAGCGGCCAGTACGGATACAACAACCTGCAGGCCTACTATCTGACCTGGTATCACGTCATCAACAAGAATTGGCATATGGATACGGAGACCTGGTACCAGTGGATGAAGCAGGTGCCCAACGTCGCGTACAGTCCTGCTCCGGGTTCGAACCTGCCTCCGGTCGATCCCATTCAGCCAGAGACCAACGACAATGGAGCCTATTGCAGCAACCCCAGCGCCTTCACTTGCTATGCGCCGGAGTGGGCGATCGCAAACTATATCGAGCGGCAGTTTGGGGCTCATAATTACATCACGATTCGGAACGAATATTTTGACGACATCGTCGGCCAGCGTACGGGAACGAAGACACGTTACACGGAGCATCTGTTCGGTTGGGGACATTGGGTTGGCACGACCGTTCTATTCCGGCCGGAGGTTCGTTACGAGCACTCGTATGATGCCGCGGCTTACCAGAACGGCACGAAGAAGAGCCAGCTTACGGCGGCGGGGGATATTATTTTCTTTTTCTGATTCTTCTTCTGAGAGACGCGAACGAAGAGAACGCAGAGAATGATGGGAGTCGAAAGGCGGCAGTGATTGCTGCCCCTCATGGATACCGACAAGAACGGCAAAATCTCCAAAGAAGAGTACATATGGCAGTCAGCACGGGTTTGCTGCGCAGCTCTAAGTACTGGGCGGTATGGCCGCTAGAGCAGGGTCGTTGCCGCTCCTCCGACCGCGGCGCATCTCCACCGCTTCTAGATCCAGGCCAGCGCTCTGGCGCGGTTGGCAAAAAGGGAGCCGTAGCAGATGCTCTACTTCCCGGCTGACTTCCTGCTGGATGATTTCTGCAGTTTTTTTTTCGCGGGCGTCAACGCTTGCTCTTCCGCCGGCCGCAGTCGGCACAGACGCGTATTCACCTCCACGAATTCCCGGCTCAACTGCTGCCATCGGCGATACTCCTCGATCTCGCGCTCGGTTTTACCGCGTGCCGCCGGAGAAACAAAGGACTCGGTCACCGTCTTGCCGTCGTCTTTGTAAGTCAGACGAAAATGGGGTCCATGCCCCGGATCGTTGGGGCGATGGCAATGACAACCGGGATTGCCACAGCGCCCCGTGGTGGCGGTGATGGAGCCGGGGCGGAACTCGCTCAGTTCGGAGATTTTCCGCAGTAAGCCAGCTCTCTGGCTCTCGAAAGCGGCCAAAGAATCGGGGACATCGGGCATATGGGGCATGATAGAACCTCTCTGTTACCGAGCGTATAACATACGCTAGGTTATCAGCCCCAATAAAGAAAAGCCTCGATTCTTTACTCTTAAGTCGCACGCCCGTCTTCCAACTGGCTCTGAGACTTCGCGGAGGCGGGTGCATTGTTTACAATAGAGGATTCGTGTGCCCGGAAGCGGGGAAACCGGCTAAGGGAATTTTGAAACAGTCAAACCAACTGGAACCGTCAAACTGCAAGCCGCCTGCGTCGGTTGGGGCGTCGCCCACCGTGTACTGGCGGGTGGAGGGGAGTTTGCTTGACCTGACGGTGGTGGAACCGGTGGCCTTCTTTACCTGGAACGCGCAGACGTTCTCAGAGCGCTTCCGGCGGCGGGGACTGATCTTCCTGATGGCGGTGCTGCGTCCGTTCCTGTATTCGACGAACCGGAAGTTTGCGACGCGCGTGGTACACACGGCATTGCGGGGTGTGACACGCGACCGCCTGGATCTGCTGGGCGAAGAATATTTTCAATACAAATTAAAGCCGCGCCTGAAGGCCCACGGGATGGAGCGGGTGCAGGGACTGGTACGCGCGGGCGCAGACGTGGTGCTGGTGAGCCAGGGGCTCGAGCACGTGATGAAGCCGCTGGCGCAGCATCTTGGGGTGAAGCGGGTGGTGGCGAACCGACTGGAGTTTCGTGATGGCGTGGCTACGGGACGGCTGCTCGAGCCCGTGATCCGGCCGCGAGGGGCGTTCGCGCGAATCCGGGAGCAGAGTCCGGATGGGCGGCGGGCTCCGAAAACACTGGCGCGGCAACTCGATATTACGGTGGAGGAACTGCGGGCAGCGGCGATTGGCGCGGAGCGGGAAGCGACAGCGCAGCAACGCCCGATTGTGCATTTCGATGGGCAATGGCAGGCGGCGGGATTTTCGGTGCGGCGGGCGCTGGCCGGCAAGCAGGTGATGCTGATCGGGGTTACCGGATTTATTGGGAAGGTTTGGCTGGCGAACACGCTCATGGAGTTGCCAAAGATTGGGCGGATTTATCTCCTGATCCGGCGGCAGAAATCGAATCCGGCGCAGCGGCGGTTTGAAAAGATTGTGGAAGAATCGCCGGTGTTCGATCCGCTGTTTGAGAAGTACGGCGCCGGGTTTGGGGAATATCTGCGGGACAAAGTGCAGGTGGTGGAAGGAGACGTCACGCAGGCGGGTTTGGGCCTGGATGCGGAGGTGGCGCGGGGGCTGCAGAGAAATCTTGATCTGATTGTGAATAGCTCGGGATTGACGGACTTCAATCCGGACTTGCGAGACGCACTGGCGACGAATACGGATGCGGTGCTGAACGTCCTGGAGTTTGTGCGGGGGACCGAGCACGCGGGATTGCTGCATTTGTCGACATGTTATGTGGCGGGGGAACGGGATGGGCGGGTGACCGAGAAGCTGATTCCGAATTACACGCCGCGTCATGTGGCGGGCTTTGATGCAGTCGAGGAATGGCGAGCCCTGCATGAAGTGATCGCCCGGGCAGAGGCGCAGGCCGAGGGGGCGGAAGTGACGGCCGGCTTGAAGATGCAGTCCCTGGCGAAGGAACATGCGGCGAAAGGCTTGCAGGGCGCGGCGCTGGAGAACCAGATCCGCAAGAACCGGATTCGGTGGTTGAAGGCCTATTTGACTGAGGCGGGAACGCGGCGGGCTAAGGAGCTGGGCTGGCCCAATACTTACACCCTGACCAAGAGCCTGGCCGAATCGCTGATCGTGAAGTACGGAGCGGGCCTTCCGATTGCAGTGGTGCGCCCGGCGATTGTCGAAACCTCGGTGGCAAAGCCATTCCTGGGGTGGAATGAAGGGATCAATACCTCGGCATCACTGTCTTATTTGTTGGGGACGTATTTCCGGCAGTTACCGTCGAATGAGAGCAAGCGGCTGGACATTATTCCTGTAGATGCGGTGTGCGCCGGAATGACGCTGATTGCCACGGCGATTGTTGAGCGGCGGCATGATCAGTTGTATCAGTTGGCAACATCGGTCACGAATCCTTGCGATATGGGACGGTCGATTGAGCTGACCTCCCTGGCACATCGCAAACACTACCGGGCGCAGGAGGGGCTGGAGTCGTGGTTGCGGCTGCGCTTTGATGCGATTCCCGTATCCAAGGAGCGGTATCAGCGGATGTCGGCGCCGGCGCAGAAGGCGATTGTGAAGTCGATTCAGCGAATCATGTCGCCGCTGCCGCTCAAGAAGACTCCATTGGTGAAGGCGGAGAGAAATCTGGAGCGGGTGGAGAAATTGATTGAGTTGTTTGAGCCGTTCATCCTGTTTAACGACCACGATTTCGCCGCGGAGAACGTGGAGAAACTCTCGTGCGCGCTGGTGGAGGACGAGCAGGAGGAGTTCGGTTACAAAGCGCGCTTGCTTGACTGGTGGGATTACTGGATCAACGTTCACATTCCGGCGTTGCGGAAGTGGACTTATCCGTTGATCGAGGGCAGGCCGCTCGAAGCTCGTCCCGCGCGGAGTTTGCAGAACGGGGAGACGGTGAAGACGGGAACGAACGCGGGCTCGTGGTGAAGATCGTACCCAGGGGGCTCGGGCCCGGATTTTAGCCGGGCGTTCGGCGCCCGAAGCGCTGGACCCAAAATTGTCATGCGGCGTTTGAACACAATCACCCCAGGAGCCTCGGCGAGAAGAAACGGAATTGGTGAATGGCGATATTTCTGACGGGATCGACCGGTTACATCGGAGCGCATGTGGCTGCGAATCTGCTGCGCGATCATGGCGCTGCCCTGAATGTGCTGGTGCGGGCGCGGGATGTGAGCGAGGCGGAAGGGCGGTTGTGGCAGGCTCTGCAATTGCATCTGGAGTTCCCGCAGTTTTATGAATTTCTGCAGACGCGGGTGCGCGTGTTCCGCGGTGACTTGACGGAGCCTGGATTTGGGCTGGATCGCGATGAATATGACCGACTGGTCCACACCACGGATTCGGTGATTCACTGTGCGGCGTCGCTGAACCGGAAGTCCGAGAAAAGCTGCCTGAATGTGAATCTGCGGGGCACGCTGGAGGTGCTGACGCTGGCGCGGCACGCCGAGCATTATCACGGACTGCGGCGCTTCAGCCAGGTCAGCACCGTGGC
>Ga0302324_100012310_pt1 | contig 17451 bp, 17 predicted proteins | sample Palsa_T0_1_FD_201949 | JGI IMG/M metagenome (GOLD analysis project Ga0302324, IMG submission 201949) | Peat permafrost microbial communities from Stordalen Mire near Abisko, Sweden - Palsa_T0_1 | ecosystem: Environmental > Terrestrial > Soil > Palsa > Peat permafrost | place: Sweden: Abisko...
GCGCCTCGTCGGGGTGATAGTCGAGCGCGACGGTCTTCGGCTGCGCGGCCGCATCGTCGAGCGCAATCACCGTCACGGCGGCGCCGAGCTGCGAAAAGACAACCAGCCGTTTGCCTTGCGCATCGACGGCGACGCCCTCGGGACCGGGCGGCACCGAAAACCTCGCCTTCTCCGCTCGAAACGGGTCCACGGCGAGCGCATCGAGCGCGAGGACGGCATCGATGCCATTGCACGCGACGTAGAGCGTCGACGTCTCCGCGCGCACGGCCGACGCGCGCGGTAGCAAGCACTCGCGGCGATAGATCTTGTCGGTGGTCCCGAGGAGCTCTTTGCCGAGCATCTCTTTCCGCTCGGCGTCGACGACACCGACGACCGGTGTCTCTTTGGGAACACCGTCGAATGGCGGGCCGTAATAGGTCGGCGAGCTGCGCGTCGACTCGCCGGGGTCGACGCTCACCATCGGTACGAGAATGCGAACGCCAATTTTCGCATTGGCCTGGTTCGCGACGTGTACGCGCGCCAGCGTGAAGCCTTGCGACGCCGACCGCACGCTGAGGAGCGCGCTCTTCTGTGCGAGCGGTGTAGCCTTGCGCATCGACAGGTCGATGACCTTGGCCTCGGCCGAATCGCTCTTCAGGTCGACGGTCGTGAGCTTGGCGCCGACGGCGTGGCTGACGAACGCGACGTTCTCATCGTCGACGAGCACACCGCGTGGGTCACGCGAGAGCGAGACCGTACGGAGCGTCGCGAAGGTCGTGGCATCGAGCACCGTGAGCGCTGCACCCCAGGCGCTCGTCACGACGAGCTTCGTGTCGTCTCGAGAGCGCGCCACGCCCCACGGCTCGTCCGGCATCGTCCGCTCGCAGAGCGTCGTCATGGGCGACGCGGGATCGTCGGCAGGCTCGAGGACGGCGATGCGCGCGGCTCCCGTGAGCGTGACCACGAGACGACCATCGGCCAAGACGAGCAGATCGTGGGGCGCGGCTGTGAGGCGCGTGTGCCCGAGCTCTTTCGCGTCATCGACGGAGACGACGTGAATCGAGCGACTGTCGGCGTCCGCGATGTACGCGAGCGTGCGTGCGTCACCCCGTGCGAGCACGACGGTGCTCCCTTCACGCGCGTCGTCGGGGCGCGCGGGCAGGGGCGTCTTCCGGGCTCGCGCACACGACACGTGCGCGAGGTCGACGGCAGGATTCGGGGGCGCGGGGCGAACCGCGAGCGAGTGAACGGACGCCCCGCATGCGGCCGCGAACAGACACGTGACGAAGACCATGCGGCGCATGGCGACCTCTTTTCGTTGCGATCCGCGCTTCGACTAGAGGCGCGGATCGTTCTTGGGACAAACAGACACTCGCCGCGGCGAATAGTTCATGACCGTCCCGAGAAACCGCGGAGCCTTCGACTCCGGCTCCGACTCCGGCTGCCGCACGCATCGGCTGCGCAAAAACAAGCTACATCAGCGCAGGTTGCATTGACCGTGCTCACATGCAGGCCTTTCGACGATGCGGGCGCACACACGATTGCGACAGTTGTCGCGCGCCAGATCTGCCGCGACGACTGCGTGCTGGACACGGTCGCGGCTCACGACATTCGATGGCCACGATCCGCAGCAGGCGCTCGGAATGGCGACGCAGTCTTGGTCGCTCACGCACGCGCGCCATGTGGCGGGCATGGCGTTGATGCTGGTCGGAAGTGTCGTCGCCTGAACGGCGCGTGCGGCTACGCTCGGCATCACTGGGCTCGCTGAAGTGCTCGCGCTCGGCGCGTCGTCGGGCACGACGCTCGCCGACGCGGTCGGAGAAGCCGTCGGCAGTGGTGCGCTCGCGTCGAGCTCGACAGTCTGCCCGCTCGTCTTGCACGCGGCGACCACCGCACACGCAATCGCGACCTTCGTCATCCCGCACGCCACCATCCGACCGTACCCGACTCCGGCTCCGGCTCCGTCAAAACAAGCGACAGCGGGGAGTGAGGTGCTCCTTCTTCCAGTCGGGGAGCTCGGCGACCTCGTGCTGAACGCAGCCGTTCATCTCCGTGTGGATGATGAACGATTGCGTCCTGTGCGTCGCGGTGCGAAACGCGGGCTCGTCGATGGAGGGAAGAGCCCAAAGCGTGTGCTCCTTCGCGTCGAGGCGTCGGTGGATGAGCGCTAGCTCGCCCTCGTCGTGAACGGTGTGCGGTAGCTCCCACGAGCCATCGAGGTATACGACCTCGCCGTGTGCGCGCGGAACGGTGCGCATCAGGTTCTCGTTACCGCCCACCATGTACGCGTCGATGACGCGCGCAAGCGCGTCGATCTCGGCGCGCGTAATGTCACGGCCGTACGCATCGTTGTTGATGCTCGGGTGCTGGTAGTCCTGCTCACCATGGCTGAGAGGCCACTCGATGTCTTTGGACGAAAACGTCGCCGCACCCTTCGCGGTGAGGCTCCGCAACGTCCGTGCGACCTCCGGCAGCTCCTTGTACTGTTTCGTCGTCGCGACGACGATCCACAGCGGCCCAGCTTCGATGTTGCCGTACCGGTACTCCGAGCACAGGTGAAGCTCGCCGCTCTCGGCTTGGCGCCACCGCCCCGCGTCGTCCTCGCCGACGCCTAGGTGCTCGCGGTCGACGGTTCGATAGGTGCCGTTCGCACGGAGCTCGATGAACCTCGCGCCTACATCACCCTCCTGCGCGAAGTAGAACGCCCGCTCGCGTGGAAGGCGGTACGCGGGGTCGCTCACGCCCACAGGCAAGGGGTCGAGCGCCGGCAGCGGGGGTGGGAGCTCTGCGTGCGGGAGCTCCGCGCGCGGGAGAGGACGCGGGGGTACCGGTGACGCGCACGCCACAATCGCGATGGTGAAGAGAGCGCGGGCATCCATCCGAGGGTTCTACGAGCACGACTCGTTGGGTGTTCCCTGAGCTTCCGCGATCACGTCACCGCGACAATCACGAAAGGTCAGCGCGCCCGCGTCTTCTGCGACCTTCACGCGTTGAACCATGGGGTCGTAGTCGTCGAGCAGGAGTGACGTGAGCTCGACGTCCGTCACCTCGTCGAAGCTCGCGCCTGACGTCTTCGAAACGCAGACGGTCGCGTACGACACATACCAGCATGCTCACGGCGCCGAGAGGCGGAAGACGATGGCGTCGTGGTCACGGGAGACATCGGCGTGTGCCAAGGGCGGAATCGTGATCTTCAGGAGCTGCGCCAGAGCCTGCGTCGCCGCTTCGACGTGGAGGGGACCGGCTGTGACGGCCGATAGCTTCGCCGAAAACGTCCGTATTTCGTGTGCCCGAATGACGACGAACCGGTGGTCGATCTCGACGAGCTTCACGAGCTCCCCGTCTCGGTGGACGACGGCGCCAAGCTTGAGCTTCGAGGCCGCGTTGCAGCCCGCGAGCGGCGCGAAGGAACACTCCGCCACCGCGCGCGGCGTGCCAGCAGGCAAGACTCCGATGAAGGGGCGGTCATCCCCCAGCATGCTGCCCTCGACGCGTTCGAAGCGTCCCATCATGGGCTCGTCGGGGAAGTCGAAGCCGAACGTTTTGCCGAGCGTGGATGGGGCGCTCGCAAGGACGTGCGGCAAGCCCACCGCCCAGCCACCCGTGCCGCTCTCGCCGAGGAGGTCGCTCATGTCACCTGTCGGAAAAGGCCACGCCGTTCGGAACGCGCGCGTGGACTCGAGCTGGGCTTCCGTGCCCTCGAGCTTGAACGACAGGGAAGGGGACCACGCCGAGTCGGGTGGGAGCACGACGCCTGCGCCCGGCGTGGCGCGCACCACGATCGAGATGGGCGATAGGCCCACCGTGAGCTCGACGCGCTCGAAGGCTCCGCCGCCGGCGCGGGCGAGCACGAGCGTACGAGCGGCCTCCCAAAAGTAGTCGATCGCGACGCGCTCTCGCAGCGCCGGCTCGAGTCCCTCACTCGAGAGCGCGCCCGAGTAGACGTAGACGACCTTGGCCACGAACGAGTAGCTCGCAAGCGCGGCGGTTGACCATGTGGCGCGCAGCGCTTTTCCGTCCAACGGTGGCGGTGGATCGTGCGCCTGAGACATCGCCGCCTCGAGCGCTGCGGCTGTCTCGGTGAGGTACTGGCGCCTGCCGAAGTCGACCGCGACCGCTGCGTCGGACACCGTAACCGCGATCACTTGGCTCCCGTTCACATACCCGTTTGAGCCGTGCTCGTAGTGTTGCTCACGAAGGGCGGCGTCGATGAGCGCTTCGAGCCTCTTCGGATTCGATGCGGGCACGAGCACACGCACGGGAAACGTCGATTGAAGCGCCCGCACGCTCGCGAGCGCGTGGCCCGTGGTGGCGGGTTTCTCCGTGGCGGTGAACGGCCGAAGCTCCTCGAGGAGCTTCCGCTCAGCGTCGTCGAGCCCGGCGGGCGCGATGGTGATCGGGCGCCTTACGTCGATGCCGAGCGCGGACGGATCGGATACCAGAAACTCCGAGGGCACTCCGAGCTGCTTGATCGCGGAGTCGGGCAGCGCGTTCAAGAGACTAAGGGCTTGGGCGGCATCGATGCTCACGACGATCGGCGCATCGTGCGGGATGCCGAGCACGGACGAGCCCGTCGTCGATGCGTCGGGAAGCGCGTCGATGTGCGCCTCGCGGGGTGGCTCCGCACCGCCGCCGCAAGCTGCAACGAGGACGAGGATCGCTCTGCTCCGCACGTACGCAACGATAACTCACGATGGCACCGGGACGGGCGTCGCGATTCGTGCTCCTCTAGAAACATGAGGCGACTCGCTGCCGGCATCTTCGTGATGGCGTCTGCGTGCCCTGAGCACCAAGACGCCGCTCAGCCAGTTGATCCAGCTCCAACGGGCACCGCGACCTCCACGGCACCGAGCGCGAGCGCGAGCCCGAGCGCGAGTGCCAGCCCGAGCGCGCAGGGTTCGGCGAGCACGGAGGCTGCCGAATACGGCACCGTCGGTCTGCTCGGGGCCGATCCCAATGCACCGAAGGTGCCGTGGGGACGCGAAGACACGTACCCGACCCGGGGCAACATGTTCGACAGCGCACCCGACGGCGGTCGCCTCCCGGCGGCGCATCTGCGCCAGGGCGTCGTGACCGTCAACGGCCGCCTTCCGGCGGAGGTAATCCAGCGCATCGTTCGCCAGAACTTCGGCCGCTTCAAGCTCTGCTATGCGGATGGGCTACGCCGGGATCCGAAGCTTGCCGGTACGGTGGTCACGAAGTTCGTCGTCGATCGCACGGGCTCGATCACGAACGTCACCCGCGACGCCAGCACCACGATGACCGACGCGACGGTCGTTGCCTGCGTCACACGCGGCTTTGGCAGCATCAGCTTTCCCCAACCCGAAGAAGGAACCGTCATCGTCGTCTATCCGATCGTGTTCACACCGCCGGACACACTATAAATGAAGCTCGTGACGGGAATGCCAAGCTCAACCGGTTCGTTGCGTCTAAAGCCCCATGCGCATCCTCACCATCCTCTTGTTCGCCCTCCTTGTACTGGTGGTGGCCTCCCCCGCTAGCGCGGCTCCCGTTCCGGACTCGGCGGTTCATTTACGGATCATCACGCGTGACGACACGGGTTTTGTCGTCGAAGTCACGAATCCGTCGAACGACGTGGCGCCATTCGATGCCATCGGGCTCTACCTCGTCCCCGAGTCGAGCGGCGGGGAGCAGCGCCTCGGGGTCGTTTCGGCAGGTCAAGTGACGGCCGACGGCACCTGGGTTGATGCCCCGGGCGTCATCAACGTCGCGCCGCGTGGCACGATCAGGGTCAAGCTCACGGCGTATTGCCTCGATCAACACCGCGCCGCGCCCAACGCGAAGACGCAGTACCACCTCGCGAGTCAGCGCATGCCGACGGAGCTCACCAAAGCGCTCGAGGGTGCCGCGCGTACAGTGGCGAGCCTCGGCTACGATCCGGAAGGCGCGGTCGGTCACCCAACCCCTCAGATGGCAGCATCGTACTACGTCCACAATGCGACGCAGCAGGCGCTCTGGCGCGTGCGCGAGGCGATGCCCGTGGCGCTCATCGGTGACGGGGCCTCAACCGCGCGTGCCAGCTCCACGAGCTTCACCGCGCCCTACCGTTACTTGCGCTGATAGCCAGTCACTTGGGTGTGGCGTAGACGTGATTGCGCGCGTCGTCCTCGCCGTCGGCGCTGCCCCAGTACACGCACGTGTCGTCGACGGCGATGCCGATGGCTTGCTCCACGGGGTTGCCCGATGTCCCGCCCGTCGCGAGGATCACGTGCTCGCTCCCGTCGGTGTTCATGCGCACGACGTCGTTCGGCTCGCGCTCCGTCGCATAGAGGTGGCCCGCACCGTCGAGCGTGTAGTCGCTGAACCCGAGCGATCCGTTCGCTGCCGCGATCGTGGTCGTCGCCCCACCCGTTTGCGGCACCGACACCAGCCAATGCGCGTCGGTGTAGAGGTCGCACAGCTGGAAGTAGACGTTCGTTGCGTCGAAGCGGAGGGGTCCTGCAGTCTCGGCTTGGAGGGAGGACGACGAGAAGAACGGCACCCAAGTCGTCCCCGAGAGTTGGTAGATGACGTTGTCGGTGAGCGTGTAGATGACGCCACTCGGTGAGCGCCCGAGATCGCCTGAGAGGTACGGTGTCGACGTCAGCGCAGTCGCCACACCCATCGTGTCGACACGGTAGAAGTTCTGGTCTGGGCCGTCGCCGTCGCTGAAGACGTAGACGTCGTCGCTCGAAGGAACCTGCAAGACTCCAAAGAGCCAATCGTTCGTGAGGGTCGCTACGGTCCCCGTGATGCAGCTCTGTTTGGGCACGCTCTCCACGAACGTGTAGAACGGCGTCGTGGCGGTACCCTGCTGGTAGTCGAGCCAGCTCACGTAGGTGTCGCCGAGAGCGAAGGCCGAGAGCACGGGCCACCCCTGGTTCGTCTGCGCCACGACGATCGTGGGTGTGCCGCCGTTCTTCGGCACGCGCCAGAGTCCGACCGCGTTGAAGTAGACGTAGCTTTCGTCGAGCATGATCTGGTCGACCCCCGGATAGTTCGCCTCCGCGAGCACGGTCGTCGCCGTCGCGGTACACGAGAAGATCGTTTCCGACTCGGGCGCGCACGAGGCTTCGAACGGCGCGTCGACCACGTTCGCGCCCGCATCCGAGGTCATGGCCACGTCCACCTGGACATCGGGTGCGCCAGCCTCCGCCGGCCGTCGCGCGTCGACGGGGACGTCGAAACCCGTGCCACAGCCCACGGCGCACACCAGCAACGTGTAGCCGTGTCGATTCCACAAGGACATGCATGCTCATCAGCAAAAAGGAGACCATCGCGCTTGTCCCAGCTTGTGCCTCGACTTCGTACGGTGTTCGGTCACTTGGCTTGGCGGGGACGTCATCGAAGTTGGCGATCCCATCGATCATGCGAACGGATCTTTCACGATCGATCCCGCAACGGCAGTCGTGCGGGCGATGCACCGACGCGAGGAGCTTACGGTCCGCGGCGTGCAAGGGTTCGGACGTGGAGCCCTTCGCCCTTTTGGCGCAAGGTGACAGCCGGCGCGAGCTCGAGCCGTTCGCCGGGCAGTAGCTCGACCCGGAAGCGTTGGACGATCAGCGCCAGCAGCAGCGTGGCTTCCATCATGGCGAAGTGGTTGCCGATGCAAACGCGCGGCCCGCCGCCGAACGGGAAGTACGCATAGCGTGGGATGCTCTTCGCACGCTCGGGCGACCATCGCTCGGGATCGAAGCGTTCCGGATCCGGATACCACCTCGCGTCGCGGTGCACGATCCACTGGCTGCACATGAGCTGCGAGCCGACGGGAATTGCGTGTCCGCGAAGCTCGTACGGCTCGGTGGTCTCGCGTCCGGTCGCCCATGCGGGCGGGTAGAGACGCATCGTCTCCTTGAGCACCCAGTCGGTGAACGGAAGCGCACGAGCGTCGTCGGCCGTGGGCAGTCGGCCTCCGAGGACCGCGCTGATCTCGCCGTGGAGACGTTGCTCGACGGCCGGGTTCAGGCTCAAGAGGTACAGCGCGTGCGCCAGCGCGAGCGACGTCGTCTCGTGACCTGCGAGAAAGAGCGTCATGACCTCGTCGCGAAGCTGACCGTCGCTCATGCCGGCACCGTCGTCGTCCCGCGCCGCGAGCAGCGTACCGAGCAGGTCGTTGCGGGACTCGCCCGTGCGGCGATGCGCGATGATGTCGTACACGACTCGATCAAGCGTGGCGACGGCGCGGTTCATGCGCACGTTTCGAGGTGTCGGCACCCACTTCGGGATCTTCAGCATCGCCTCGGGGCTGCCCGAGAAGAACTCGTTCGCGATCTCCATCGCGCCGCCTACGGCCTCGACGTCGGTCGTCCCCATGCTCGCGCCGAAGAGCACGTCAGCGACGACCTCCATCGTCAGCCGCGACATCTCCTGGTGCAAGTTCGCCTCTGCGCCGTCACGCCAGCGCCGAAGCGCGATGTCGGCCACCCGAACCATCGCGGTCGCATAATCGGTAATCCGTTTGGGCGCGAACGCTTGCGACATGAGCTTGCGTTGGCGCTTCCACAAGTCGCCCTCGCTCGTGAGGAGCCCGTGCCCCAAGACGCGCCGCACGATCTCGACCCCGGCGTCGCGCTTCATGATGCGCGCGTCCTTCACGAGCATCCGCTCGATGTCGTCGGGGTGGCTGACGATGAACCACCATGTCCCGAGCATCTTCAGCTGCACGAGGTCGCCGTGCTGATCGACGACACTTCGCAGCCATGGGAGCTGCCCCCTGACGAACCGTAGGAGATTGCGCACTCCGAGTACGCCGGACGGACCTGTTGGCGGCGCGTAGTTTGCGGCTTGCGCGGGGAGGGTGGCGGTCATCACGTGAAACGCTAGCCCTCGGCGCGTGGGATGCCAAGGCTGCGCGAGCGTCACCCTCACGTCGCGGCGTCGCCGTAGAGCTTGGCCGCGAGGTCAGCGCCGAGGACGCCCTGCACCGCGGCGCGCAGCTCGACGGCGCTCTCGAGCAGCGCGTGCAGCTCCTTTTGCGGCCACGCGACGAGGCGGGTTCGCTCGATCGCGACGACGTCTGCGTTCGGACGCTCCCCCGTCATGAAGCTCATCTCGCCAACGAAACAACCCGGCCGGAGCTCGATGCTCGCGCCGGCCTTCGGCTCGACGCGCACGCGTCCCGAAGTGATGACCATGATGCTGTCTAGCTCCTCGCCACGCGCAATGACGCGCTCTTCAGGCTCGGCTTCCGTCCAGCGCGCGAGCGCGAGGATCTTCACGAACTCGCGCGGCTTGAGGCTGCGGAAAGCGAGCTTGTACAGCGCGAGCGAATCCGGGTCGAGCTGCACGGGGCGTCGATCGAGCAGGAGCAGCCGGATCTGCCACGCGTTGATGAGGAGAAACACCACATTCCACGCGATGGCAGCCCACACGGGCGTCGGCATGAAGAGGTAGTACGCGATGATCGTGAGGCCGCCGACGATGGTGAGCGCGCGCAACCAGAGGATGTCCTTGACGAGATACGACAGGAGATAAAGGACGTTGGCGATATGGATGTAGATGGTCATACGTGCACTCGGGGTTGGGTGGTCGCGATGGCGAGCCGCAACGCGGCATCGACGAGGTCGGATGCAGATGGGTGGTCGCCGATGCTGCGGCTCGCGTGATAGAGGCGGACGACCCCGCGCCGATCGACCAGGAGCACGCCACCCTGCTGCGTGCGGTCTCCCAGCACGGGGAGGTGCGGGTGGCCCTGCGCCATGGCCCGCGCGGTTTCGACGAGGGCTCTCGGTCCCAACGTGGCCCACAGCGAACGGGTGAGCGACAGGCGCCCGTACGCCTCGAGCGTCGGATCCGTCATCACGACCGTCGGGGAGCTCCCGAGAGCGTGGCGTTCGATGAACCCACCCTGCTGCTCGCGCGACCCGTTGCCGACGAGCACGGTGCGCACACCGGCCCGCGCGATCTCGCCGAGGCGGGGCACGAGATCGGAGAGCTGCTCGCTACACCCGACGCAGCCGAAGTGGCGGAGGAAGACGAACAAACAAGGTTGCTCGGCCCAGAGCGAGCGAAGGCGCACCTTGTTCCCACTCGGGTCGACGACACGGGCATCGGCGACCGCCTGGGACACGGGCTCACCCACTCGCACGCTCGGCACGCTACCAGGTATAGTCGGCCATGGCGTCGAGCCTCGCTGCGCGCGTGAAGCGTGTTTTCGCCTGGTTGAAGGACAACCTCTGGATCCCCGCGCTGCTGTCACGGCTGGCCATGGCGGGAGAGTTCATTCCGTCTGGCTGGAGCAACCTTCACTCGCTACCCAAGATGACGGCGTACTTCGAGTCGCTGCACATCCCCGCTCCCGGCTTCAACGCACTGGCGAGCGGCATGACCGAGCTCGTCGCGGGTGCGCTGCTCCTCGTGGGGCTCGGCACGCGCTTCGCTGCAGCCTCGCTCATCGCGGTGATGGCCGTGGCCATCTTCACGGCGAAGATCCACGAAGGCAACGTGACCAGCATCGACACGTTCCTCTATCTCGCCGAGCCAGGCTACGTAGTCATCCTCGTGTGGCTCGTGTTCAACGGCGGCGGGCGCGTCAGCGTGGACGCCCGCCTCGCGAAGTAGGCGCCTCACGCCACAAGAGCAATGGTGACCTCATGAAGTATCTCAATCGCTTCCGCGTGCATCCGGGTGACAAAGTTCGGCTGAAGGACATCGATCCCGGCTTCAAGGGGCAGCACGAGAGCCACAAGGAAGCCGCCAAAGAAATCGAACGAGACCGCGAGAAGCTCCGCTCTCTCCAGGCGCTCCTCTACGCCGACAGGAGCCACTCGCTCCTCATCTGCCTCCAGGGTCTCGACGCGGGCGGCAAGGACGGGACGATCAGCCACATCCTCGGCGCGATGAACCCGCAGGGATGCTCCGTGACGGGGTTTCGACAGCCCACGCCCGAAGAGCAGTCGCACGACTTTTTGTGGCGTATTCATCGCGCGACGCCCGCGAGGGGCCAAGTCGCCATCTTCAATCGCTCTCATTACGAAGACGTGCTCGTCGTCCGCGTCCACAAGCTCGTCCCGCGCGAGGTCTGGTCTCGCCGCTACGACGAGATCAACACGTTCGAGAAGGAGCTCGTGGAGGACACGAGCACGCACATTCTGAAGTTCTACCTCCACATCTCCAAGAAAGAACAACTGAAGCGGTTCGAGCAGCGGCTCGATGATCCGATGAAGCAATGGAAGATCAGCGAGTCCGACTACAAGGAGCGAGCCTACTGGGGCGACTACACGAAGGCCTACGAGGAGGCGCTGGCTCGCTGCAGCACCCGCCGTGCGCCTTGGTTCGTCATCCCGTCCGACCACAAGTGGTTTCGCAACCTCGCCATTGCGCGGATCGTCGTCGAGCACCTAGAGGCATTGGGCATGAAGGTCCCCAAGCCGACGGTCGACCTCGAGCACGTTCGCCGCGAATATCACGCGGCCAAAGCGAAGTAAGGATCACCAGAAATCGGGAACGGTCAGTGCGGCGTCGGGGGCACGACCACCGTGTTGATCGGCTTGACGCTCGCGCCGGCAGGGTAGGCGTAGCTCGCGGCGCTGTCGTAACCCCACACCGTGATGCCGAAGGGGATGGTGCTCGAGGCCGTGTGCAGGCCGTTGCTGCACTTGCCGACGCTGGCGCCCGCGCTCTCGAGATCGACGTGCACGTATTCATACTGCCCCGACGTGCCAACAGGCAGCCAGCCCGTAACCGTGCCGACGCAGTCGACCGTCACGTCATGGAACGTATTGTCGGGCGCCTTTTGTCGCGTGAGCGCGATCTCGGTGTAGCCGTACGTCGGATCGGTGAAGAAGATGTACGAGGGGAGAAACTGCGCGGGCGGCACGACGTTGACCGTCTCGGGCCCACCCTCCTCGTAGTTGGTCGACTCGTTGTCTATGGCCACGTATTCGTTTCCCAGAGCCTTGACGGGTGGGATCTGCTGGTGCGCCGAGTCGCAGTCGCCAGCGGGCCGATGCGCGGCGAGGTAGAACGGATGGCTGGAGTCCTGAGATACGACGTGGAACGCAGCGGGCGCTTGGAACTCCAGGAACTGACCTTCCTTCAGCGTGGCAGGCGCCATGGCGTTGGGCGGGTCGTACGTGAGCGTCGTTCCGTCGACCGCGCCGACGATGCGCCACGTGGGGAGCATGTTCGACTCGGTCTGCGCGGTCTCGCATACGTGCCCGCCCCACAAGCCGATGGGGTAGTTCGATTGGATGATGCTGCCCGTGAGGTCACTTGTCGCGCTGTTGGGCGGCTGAACGAGGTGGATCAGCTGGCCCGCGTTGAGGCTGTAGGTCACGGGCGTATTGGCCGCGGCTCCCGTGACACCCGTTCCGGCGACGATGGCGACGGTGGGGAGCACGGTGATTTGCGTTCCGTTTTGTTGCGCGACGAGGCTGATGAAGGTCGGGAGCTCTTGGGGGTCGTCGATGATGGTTTCGGACATCGTCGTCGCCACGTAGTTCACGTCCCACGCCGTCGTCGGCAAGAGCAGCGTCGCGCTCGGGATGTACGAACGGGCGCCGCCGTACGGGTAGATGTCGTAGATGGTGGCCGGCACGCTGGTTTGGATCTCGACCGCGTTGCCGACCGACGTCGAGTGAATGACCATGTCCTCCGACGTGACGGCGACCTTCGTGCCCGCGGGGCACGGTGTGTATTCGCCGCATGACGGACACGTGGCCTGGTACGTGTTGATGAACACGATGGCCATGCTGTTGGGCGGAATGCCGGTGGACGGGATGGGTGTGTAGGTGATCGATGAGCCCGACCCGGTCGGTGTGTACGCGTAGTCGTTGCCGTTGATCGTCGTGCCCTTCCATACGAGCGAGATGGTCATGTCCGAGGACCAGTTGTTGGCCACATACGCGGCGAAACAGCTTCCGGGCGTGCCGTCCGTGCCCATGTTGGTGTTCCAACCGTCGGAGGGCATCGAGTAGTAGTCGCACCCCACGGAGCTTTTGTTGTCCGCCGCGGCCTGGCAGGCGGCTTCGCATCCCATCGAACCGCAGCCCGTGTCGCCAGTGCAAGTCTGGATGAGCGTTGGATCGGCGCCGCACGTGAGGATCGAATGGAGGTCCGCCGAGCACTGCGTGCACATGGGCGCGTCTGGCTGGGTGACGTCCGGGAAGCTGATGTTGACGTCGAGCCCCGTGTCGACGCCCGAACCGTCGGCGCCGCCATCATCGCCGAACCCGATGCCGTGCGTGCCACACCCGCCGAACGCCAAGAAGGCGACGGTGAACCCCAGAAACGCTAGACGCCGCATGAGAACATCGTGTCACCAGACGACCGTCGCGGCAATCACGATGCGTCCCGCCGCTCGACACCTACTTGTACGACGCTCTCCGTTCGTGTCTGAGTCCTTCAGCCGAAGTGACGTGTGATAGCCTCCTTTGCGTGGAGGCTCCCATGCGCGCTCGATTTGCTTTTTTGGTTCTCCCGTACGCCGCGTACGGACTCGTCCAAGCGTGCGGCGGTAGCACCGGAACGGGCGTCGATGCCTCGACCGACGTGACCATGGGCAACGACGCGCCGAACAACGGCAACGACGCCGCCACCAATGACGTGTCGCAACCCATGGACACGGGCACCACCGACACCGGCAGCACGGACGCATCCGACGGCGGCGTCGACAGCGGGAGCACGGGCATCACGACGTGGGGCTGCGGAACCGCGACGGTGACGAGCTGCGCGCTGTGCATCGGTCACACGCAGGAATGCGTCTACTGCGCAGACAACGACGCGTCCGCCCTCGCCGGCAACTGCGTCGAGCAAGGTACGGGTTGCGTCGGTGCCGGGCCCAACGGCTATGAAACCTGCACCTGCCCGGGCGGAGACGCCGGGGAGTGCCCCGAATCGAACCAGGTGTGCCTCAAGATCACGAACACGGAGTACGACTGCCTGACCTGCGGCGAGTACAACGGAACGAACGGCTTGACGTGCACGGGCGGCGGCAAGTGCGATGCGGTCGACGCGGGCTGCCTGTAGCCTTTCACAACGTTGCCCGCGCGATCCAGCTCGCGATGCCCCGCCCGCGCTCGAACGCCTTCCGCCTCGCGCGCGCGACGTCGTAGTAGCTCCGCGAAAAGGCCCAGTCCTGTAGCTCGAGCGGCGCGAACCGAATGAGCGCTCGAAGGTGCGGCGGGATCCACGTCGGGGGCATCTCCGCGACGAGGCGCGAGCTCGCGACGCGAAACACGTAGGCCATGCGCAGGTAGTCCGCGCGGAGGCGCACATAGTCGCAGCGTGCTCGATAGTGCTGGAGCCACGTCTCGGCGAGCGCTCTCGGTAGATCCTCCTCGATGTGGGTGCGCACGCCGAGGAGCAATCCACGAATCACCGACGGGCCGTCCTCTGCGCGGTCCATCGAGCGGAACGCGACCCGCCACGGCGCTTCGACGTGCTCGTGCGCGCGGTGCGCCTCGAGGTTCATCACGTAGAATCGGTGGAACACCGGCAGGAGACGCAGCACCCATGCACGGTGCGTCGCGCGCGTCCGCACGAATGCGATCTGCTCCTCGGTGACGTACTGGTAGACGCGCGAGAACCAGTACTTCGGGTCATCGCGGAGCGAGTCGGCGAGGGTGCGCTGCTCGCCAAGAATGCGGTCGGCCTGCGCGAGCAGCGACGGGACCGCGGCATCGTCATCCTCGAACGCGTGCGAGACGCCGGGGTCGACTTCATCCGCCAAGCCTCCGAGCACGGATGCGAGGGCATCCAGGCTCGTGCGCATCTGACCCTCGAGCATGCGGCTCGCTCCGAATCCGAGCGGCGATGCGATGGGCTCGAAGCGCACACGCCACACGAGGCGGCTCCCGGCACCGCTCGATTCGAGCGTCTGAATCCCCTCGTGATCACGCAGCGGCAGACCGCGAACCACGTGATAGACGAAGCGGGACGGTGCGACGCTCTCGGCGACGACCTCCTCGAACTTCGTCTCGCGTCCGAGGGCGTGGACCGTCACGGAGCGAAGAGCGCCGACGCCGTGAGCCGCACCCCCGTCGCCACCGTCGACGCACGCGATGGGCGCGCGAGACCAGAGGCTCATCTTGTCCGGCTCGACGAGGTACGGCCACGCCACCGCGGGGCTCGCTGGCAGGTCGCGTTCCCACACGATCTCGGTCAAGGTCTCACCCAACCGCTTCACGGCATCGGATGCGCTTCGAAGAAGTCGATCATCGTGTCGGTTGCGTTGATGTCGGTGCTCGTGATGCCGAGCGCGGGGACGGGCAATCCACCGGGCCACGTGTGGCCGCCCTGATCGATGGTGCAGAGCACGACCTCGCTCGAGGCCGCGCACGCGGTCCACGCGACGCACGTCGCGTCACCGCTCGAGTAAATCGTCGATGATTCGCTCGAGCACCCGTCGTTCGTGCGCCACTCGGCGATGCTGTCGTCGACCGAGATGAACCCGAGCGTCGTGCTCCCGTCGTAGGGGACGAGCGGGTCCGCGGTTCCGTGGAAGTGGAGCACGGGCACGGGGCGCGACGGGGTGCACGTCGGTACACCGATGACGCCTGCGACAGGTGCGATCGCGGCGACGGTGTCAGCCATCTCGCAGCCGATGCGGTGGCTCAAGAACGCTCCGTTCGACATCCCCGTCGCGAAGACGCGCTTCGGGTCGACGCAATAGTCGGTCTCCAAGCTGGCGAGCAGATCGCGAACGAACTGGATGTCGTCGACGTTGGTCGCCGCCGCCGTGCCGCAGCACGCTCCCGCGTTCCAACTCTGCGCGATGCCGTAGGGATACGCGACGACGTAATTGCGCGCGTCGCTCGACGCGTTCATCCCCGTGAGCAACTCTTCTTGGACCGCGTCGGAGGTGAAGCCGTGGAAGTTGAAGACGAGCATGGTCCCCGTCGACGGGTCGTATGACGCCGGAACGTGGAGCAGCGAGAGGCGCGGAACGCCGCTCGACGTGATGGTGACGGTGCTATCGCCGGACGCGCCAGTCTTGCCCGTGCACGCAAAGGGAGGAGCCGCATCGACGACGGCGGCACCGGCGTCGAAGGTCGGGCCTCCACCACCGTCTACCGCGGAAGGCGCCGCGTCAGGAGCGCCAGCGGGCTGCGAGGAACCGCATCCGAGGACGAAGAGGAGACAGGTAACCCTTCGCATGGAGCGGTCTCCTAACATGGGACTTTGCGCGTTCCGCTTAAAACTGAGGTTAAGTCAGTCGACGATCGAGACGGGCTCCACCCGCGCGCAAACAATCTGTCGCGACTGCAAACGCCGAGAGGCGTGTGGGGTATCGTGACGTGATGCTTCCGATCGACAGCGCGTTCGCGCGCGAGTTTGCAGCCGAGTGGGTGGCCGCTTGGAACAGCGGTGATCTCGAGCGCATTCTCTCGCACTACGTCGACGACTTCGAGATGCGGTCGCCGCTCATCGCCGAGCGCGGCTTCTCGCCGACGGGTGTGCTGCGCGGCAAAGCGGCGATCCGCCCCTACTGGGGTGCCGGGCTCACCGCCAAGCCGCCGATCAAGTTCGAGCTCATCGATGCGTATGCGGGCGTGAACACGATCGCGATTCATTATCGGAGCGTCGCACGCAAGCTCGTCGTGGAGGTGATCGAGCTCGACGAGCAGCGCTGTGCGATCCGCGGCAGCGCATGTTACGGCGCGGACGCCTGACCTTCCGCGATCAAGAGCACCGGCCCAAGGCCCTGCAGTCCATTGAAGCTGGCTGAAGCGGAGCCGGAGTCGGAGCCGGAGCCGGAGTCGGAGTCGGAGTCGGAGTCGGAGTCGGAGTCGGAGTCGGAGTCGGAGTCGGAGCCGGAGCCGGAGTCGGAGTCGGAGTCGGAGTCGGAGTCGGAGTCGGAGTCGGAGTCGGAGAAAGAGAAGAGAGAAAAAAAAGCTCGCTCGGCAGTTCTGAGTTTCGCGCGGTGCTCGGACGCGTCAAGGACGACGCCAAGGGCGTCGCCGGCTCCGCAAAGCCTCCGCCGGTGCCTTCGGCATCCTTGACGCGTCCTCCGCTCCGCGCGGTGGGGGGCCTGCCTTCACAAGCACGGAGGCAAGGAGGATCTCATGCTCAAGGTCTACGACACATCGTTGGCGGTCATTGCGCAACTGCGGCCTGTTCTGGTCGACATCGAGAGGCGCGACTCGGATCTCGGACGACAACTACGGCGGGCGCTGGCAAGCGTGACGCTGAACATCAGCGAGGGAAGCTACGCGAGAGGGCGCAATCGGCCAGCGCTCTATCAAGTGGCGCTGGGCTCGGCGAAGGAGTGCAAAGCGTGTCTCGAGGTGGCTCAATCGTTCGGCTACATCGCGAGCATCGACCCGCAAGTGCTTGCGGGTCTCAGCTCAATCTGTGCCGTCCTTTACAGCCTCGTTACGTAGCGAGGCGATAGAGCGTAGCCGCGATGCGGTCGAGTCGATCACGAAGCTCGGCATCGACCGCATCGACGTACCCGAGCGCCTCCGCCACATCGAGCGAAGCCCGAACTTCTTGAGTCGACCCAAGCGCATTGCGATACCGAAGCCTCTC
>Ga0302324_100012312_pt1 | contig 17448 bp, 10 predicted proteins | sample Palsa_T0_1_FD_201949 | JGI IMG/M metagenome (GOLD analysis project Ga0302324, IMG submission 201949) | Peat permafrost microbial communities from Stordalen Mire near Abisko, Sweden - Palsa_T0_1 | ecosystem: Environmental > Terrestrial > Soil > Palsa > Peat permafrost | place: Sweden: Abisko...
CAGCAGTCGCACACCCATCGACTTTCGTGATAATATCGTCTCGAAGCTGCTGCAGCGCATTCCGATATTCGTGCGCCCTGATGCTACCGAGTACCGCGTTGAGCTTATTAATGAGGTCGTCCTGCAGCCTGGGATGCCTGAAAGCCCTCGGAGGCAGATCTGCGATTACGCGTTGCAAACTGCGGATGTTCAGGGTCACTTGCGTCTCGGTGCTCACCACGGTCTCTATCTCGGCGGTTGCAGGGGCACTGTTGAGCAAGCCGTCGTTGACGATAAGCTGCACCACAAATGTCCCTGGCAGACCCGGCACAAAAGAAGCGATCTGAGCCGTTGGATTTAAGATCGGCGCCTTGCTGCCATTCGGCGCCGATACGATAGACCACTTGTAGGTGAGCGGCTCACCATCAGAGTCGGTGCTCTTGCTCCCATTGAGCGTGACCGTCTCCCCAACCACGGCAGATTGGCTCGGACCGGCATTGGCCACGGGGGCGACATCATTAAAGCTCACCTTCACGATCGACGGGCTGCTCGCAGTGCCAAGAGAGTCCGTCACAATTAACTGAATGCTATAATCGCCAAGGACATCCGCTACGAAACTGGGTGTCGCGGTCATGGGACCAGTCAAAGCGGCGTTACTTTTGACGGGCTTGGACACAAATGACCACTGGTAGGTGATCGGTAGACCAGCAAGATCATAGCTGCCCGAGCCGTTTAAATGCACGAGCGTTCCGATAGCGGTGATTTTTTGATCAGGACCGGCATCTGCCACAGGTGGAGCATCGCTCGTGCTGATCGTAACCGTAGCCGGTGCACTGGAGAGGCCCGCGGCATCGGTGACAATCAGTTGGACAAGATAATCGCCCGCCGCATCCGCGGTAAAAGTGGGATTGACAATCGTGAGATCGGAGAGCGTCGCCGCGCTTCCAGCGGGTTTTGAGACGAATGACCATGCATAAGACAACGGAAGTTGACCGGAGGGATCGCTGCTTGCGCTCCCGTCCAAAGTGACCAGGGTTCCTGTCTGAACCGTCTGGTTGGGACCGGCGTTTGCGATTGGTAACGTCACCGCGACGGCCAATCCGAAGGGTTCGTTCAGCCCGGTGACGAAGTTGGCCTTGATCGCGGCGCCCGTGGTGGCGTTGTATTCGCCAACCGTGGCCATGCCGATGTCGCCGCCGTCGTCGTTCGCCACGAAGAGGGTGTTGCCCGACACCGCGAGCGCGACGGGTTCATTCAGCCCGGTGACGAAGTTGGCGTTGATCACCGCGCCCGTGGTGGCGTTGTATGCGCTGACCGCGCTGCTTTGGGAGTTCGCTACGAAAAGGGTGTTGCCGGACACCGCGAGTCCGATGGGGGAGTTCAGCCCGGTGATGAAGTTGGCGTTAATTGCTGCGCCCGTGGTGGCATCGTATTTGCCAACTGTTTTGGCGCTGAAACTCGCCACGAAGAGGCCGTTGCCCGACACCGCGAGTCCGCCGGGTTCGCTCAGCCCGGTGATGAAGTTGGCGTTGATTGCGGCTCCCGTGGTGGCGTTATATTCGCCTACCGTGCCGGCGACGCTCGACACGAAGAGGGTGTTACCCGACACCGCGATTCCGCCGGGGTCCAGCCCACTGATGAAGTTAGCGTTGATCACCGCGCCCGTGTTGGCGTTATATGCGCCAATCGTGCCGGCGGCGCCGACGATATCCGCCACGAAGAGGGTGTTGCCCGACACCGCGAGCGCGACGGGTTCATTCAGCCCCGAAATGAAGTTGGCGTTGATTGCGGCACCGGTGGTGGCGTTGTATTCGCCAACGCCACTTGCGACGACCTCGCTGCTGGGGTTGGCGTCCTGGTTGACATAGAGCTGCGCTCGAGCGTTTCCGGGCATGGCCCAAATCGCGGCGATGCACAGCAGGAGTGTCAAGAGGGCGCGACCCAATGGCCTCCCATTTGATTGGGCGATTGTCTTCAGGGGTGTGTTCTTGGCGTTCATTAAAAATCGATCGTCTCTGCTCAGCAGTTTTGGGATAAAATAGCTCCGGCCAGAGTCTCTCAGTCGAGTGAGCCGACTTCCTTTCCTGCCTCGTCGATCCGACACTCAGCGCAGAGTCGAATGATCGCAAATCGGGGTAAAGTCAAAAGGATTTCCGGGAATAACAAATCGATTTTCTAAATACAGAGCAAACTTCAATGGAACCATAATTTTTCATAAATTTGTTTTCTACTGAGAGCGCAGAGCAACTTTCGCGAACTCTGCGGCTATTCTTTTCTATCCGCCACACCCCTGTTAAATGCTCACCAGCAGAATGTTTAACGCCACGACGGGCCACATCCCATAAGCAAAAGTGTTATCTTGGCCGTGCATGAATTCGTTAGCGCCATTCTTACCTGTCCAGAATGGCGCTAAGATAAGGGCTGTTTGGGATGGTTCTCGGGTCCCGAAGGGACAAGAGGATTCAGCCCAGGGTTTCAACCCGGTTTAGACTGCCGCGCAGCCTAGAAGCGTAAGTTGAAGTATTTTCCTTTTCAGAGGCTGACTGGCTTACAGCGGTACGCTCAGTTGGATTCCGAACACCCATATGTTCGTGGCGCTCTTGTAGCCGCCGGGATTGATAATGTACTGAAGATCCGGCTGAATGTTCGCTCCATGAAAGACATCGAACGAGTAGAAAATTTCCTCTACAAACTCGTTGGATTGTACGCCGAAACCGGAACCAGGATGGCTAGCGATGTATTGTTCCTCGGCATTCCGTACGTTGCCGGCGACGCGGTTATAACCCGTTGCTATACCGCAGGAATCGTATGGTCGCTTCGACCAAGGGGCCCAGTAGTAGAGCCCAGTGAACACTTGAAAGTCCTGAAATGAGCTCCGAGGATCTAACCAAATACTCCCTGCAAAGGCACTCAAACCAGTCTTTGGACGCACCGGATCCGGCGCAGTAACCTGTTGCCAAATACTACCATACACACCGAAATCTCCTGTGAACATGGAGCCCAGGAAGGGCGCCGCACCCGGTGCACCGGCTAGGACGCTTTTCGCGGCTCCGGAGGTTTCTTCGTGGTTCGTGTTGCCGAAGGCTCCAAGCACCCATAGTCCCGGTAGATCTTTTCCGAAAATATGCAGCTTCGGTTTCCAATCGATTTCGAACGGAAGAACGGCTCCGCTGGTCCCGCCTGGATTGTCGACCCGGAGGAAATAATTGTTCGAAATCCAATAGTTGTTGAAAGCAAAAATGCCGGCTCTCAAGGACAACGTCTTGTTGACGTTCCACTGTAAGTCCGCCCCCCATTGACTCACCGGCCAGGTGAACATGCTAGAACCCGCCACGTTTCCGGTGATCCCTGACGTGAACGTCAGGTTTTCAAACGGGAAAGCGTAATAGCCTCCGAATTCCTGACTCATATTCAACAAACCCAGTTTAAATTCCAACAAGTCGTTAAATAAATTCTGTTTGAACCAAAAATCAGTGATCCGCCAGGTTTGTCCCCGTCCGTATACTTCCTGAATAAGTTGGAGTGTATTAGGATTGGTCTGTGCGCTCAGATTGTCTCCGGTACGCTTGGTAACATAGAACTCGAAACTGGCTCCTTCCCACCCGATCATTTTTTGGAAGTCCAAGTCGAGTCCGAAAAGGGCCTGATCCGTATAAGCCCAGGATTGACCAAACCCTTTCGGATAACCGCTGAAATTGTCCCTACCTCCACTGAAATTCCCGGCCATCTCACTGAAGTAATCGAGGTTAAAATCAATACCCCAATTATGAAGGAGGGTACGCAACCCCCACCAGTCGCCGGCAACGTACCTATCCCAATACTCCCTGCCTTGTTCCGGGGTCAAATGCATTCCCGGATCAAAGGGGACAGCGGGTGAAGGAGGCATCGGTGCTGTTGGGGGCGGTGGAGAGGGAGGGTTGCTTTCATTTGGAACCCCAGCCGCAAAAGCGGGGAGGGAACAGAGACACCACAATCCAATCGCAACGGGAATAGCTCTGGAGCGTATCGAGGCGAGGGAACTCCTCTTCGTCGCGGGATCCAAAGACCACGAACACAATAGTCTAGCGATATTCTTCATATAGTAACGTCGCTTCGCGGTTGCTCGGAGAATCCAATGGCTATATACGGCTTTGGGTTGGATCCTTTGTGCCAAGATCGTAGCAAGACGGTATCCTGGGTGTCAATAGATCGTCCCATCTTTCTGCAGTCGGGAGATCCCAAAATAGATCCGCAGCGGGCGCATAATGGGTTGCATAGACGATCTTTTGCTCTTACTCCGATAGGTCTCCCGCAAAGCACTCGACGCCTTCTGGACGTAGCCAGATGCGCCCTTCTGCGACTTCGACATCAGATTTTGGTCGGGCGAAATGTGTCAATGCCATTCATTCCAGTTCCCTGCCCGAATCTGGGTTCGATATTCGCTCTTTGCGGGTGTCATGGATGTGCAGCACCGACTTCCCGAGCTTGTTGGCAAATTCCAGAGTCAGCTTGGTTCCGCCGCTGAGCACGCGCTCAAGAGACTTGCTCTGGGCTGCGTAGTCTAGTCACGCTATTCAACTAATACTACGTCGAACATTGATTTTAGTTAGGGACAAAGCATGCGACTGGATAGCCGCAAATCTTCCCCCATCTTCGCGGGATTCGGATCTGTGCCCGTTGACGGCCCATTTGAGACATCACTGACGCGGCGCAGACTCCTGACAAACTTGCCACGCACTTCGGCGAGCCAGCGAGACGGCCTGGAATAATTGCTTGCAATTAACTAAATATTTAGTTAATTCAGTCCGAGATGAAGATCAGTCCTGCTCGTGAACCGCGAAAAACCAAACGAGACGCGGTCGCCACAAAAGCCGCTATTGTCGCCGGGGCGCTGGAGGAGTTTGCCGAGCTCGGCCTGGCCGGGGCGCGGATCGATGAGATCGCCAGGGCCGCTCGGGTCAATAAAGCGCTTCTTTATTATTACTTTGAGAGCAAGGAGCACCTCTACGAGGGGGTGGTTGAACAAATGTTCGTCGCCATGACAGCTGCGCTTCGGGGTGCACTCGGCACAGCGGACGGGCCCCGGGAAAAGTTGCTGGGTTTTCTGGATGCCAATTTCAAGGTACTGGCTGCGCAGCCTGCCTATGCGCGGCTCTTAGAGCAAGAGATGGATATCGTAAAAGTTTTCTTGAACAATTTGAAGCCGGATACTGCCTCCAAGTTCACTCGGCAGATTACTCCGTTATTGGCCGAGTTCCGGACGGTGCTTGAAGAAGGAGTCAAAACCGGCGTTTTTCGTGCAATCGATATCGACGCAGTTTTGCCGCTCTTGCTGATGCTGGTGCGCACGGCGGTAAGAGGCATTCCGATGGCCGGCAAGTTCATTTCCGCTTCCAGGAAGGTATCGGCTAAAAGGCGGCGGGCGGCGGCGATCGACTTTATCACCTGCGCTCTTTTCACGGCCCACGCCAAAGCGGAAGACGCTTTTAAACCAGGATCAAGCCAATGAAAGGCAGATCGGCAGTCGTAATATTCTTAGGGGCCTTGTTTTTAGCAGCCGCGCTTTACTTCTTCTTTTTCACCGAGCACAGCGAGGGATTAATTCTCGAAGGCATTGTTGACGCGAACCAGGTGGTGGTCAGCCCGAAGGTTCAGGGCATTCTTGAGCGGCTCAACGTTGACGAGGGCAGCGCAGTGCGGTCGGGCGAATTGATTGCCACCCTCGATACGGCCGAGCTCGACGCCAATGTGGAAGCGGATCGGGCCAGCGTTGCAAATTTGCGGTCACAGCTGGCTCAATCCCAATCCAATTATCAAATGGCATTAACCGAGACCGCCGGTGACCTGGCCGGCGCACAAGCCAGGCTTTCGGTAACAAAAGCACAACTTGAACAGTCCCAATCGCAGCTTGAACGCGTTCGGAACGATTTTCAGAGGACAGAGGCGCTTTCCGCACAGGGCGTTTCCGCCAAACAAGATCTTGATCATTGGAGTGCCGACTTACGAACTCAGCAGGCCACAGTGAGCGCACAAGTCGAACAGGTGCGTGCGGCCGAGGCGGACCTCGTGCACGCGCAGGCAGGCCAGTTCCGTAAGAACGCCGCCCGGAGCGCGGTGGAGTCGGCACAAGCACAACTCCACAACGCCGAATCTGAGCTGGTTGCGGCTCAAGCGCGACTCAGCTATACCCGGGTATTGGCGCCGATCTCGGGCGTTGTTTCGGTGCTTGTGGCAAGGCAAGGGGAGGTGGTTGGTCCGAACGCTCCGGTAGCCACCATTATCGATCCCCGGAGCACATGGGTCCGGGTGGGAATTCCAGAGACGTACGCCGACCACATCACGGTTGGTGAAAAGCTGGCAATAGAATTTCCTTCGGGGCAGATCGTTGATGGCACGGTGCTCACCAAAGGCGTCGAAGGCGATTTTGCCACCCAGTATGACCTAAACCAGCTCAATCGCGATATCCGCTGCGTGGCGATAAAGATCGGCGTGCCAAACCCTCAACTTATCATCACTCCCGGCATGACGGCTAAAGTGTTGCTCAATGCGGCACAGCTAAAGCGCAAGATCATCTACCCTGAAAAATTGGCCGGTGGATAAGGCGTTAGTCTCCCTCTCCCCGAAATAGTATGGCAAAGCATATCGAAACGGGAGTCTCAGCCATCGCCGTCGAAGGGGTTAGTAAACAGTTTGGCGAGTTTACCGCTGTCGATCAGGTCTCCTTTAACGTTGATACTGGCGAAACGTTCGGCCTGCTCGGGCCAAACGGAGCCGGAAAAAGCACGCTGATCCGGATGATGACGACGCTGCTACCCATCACTAGTGGCCGCATCATTGTCTTTGGCCAGGACGTGGAGCTCTCCCCTAACCGCGCACGGCTGGAGATCGGGGTAATACCTCAGGCAATGACTACCGACACAGAGCTCACCGTCGGCGAAAACTTGAGCATTTACGCTAAACTTTACGGGGTAAAACGTGACGAGCGGCGGCGAGCGATTCGAGAGTTGCTCGAAATCGTCGGCCTGACGAAATGGCGCGATGCCGAGGTGCATACCCTCTCCGGCGGCATGCGGCGGCGTGTTGAGGTGGCCCGCGGGCTTGTCCACAGCCCAAAGATCCTCTTCCTGGATGAACCCACGACCGGCCTTGATCCGGTCTCCCGCGTCGATGTCTGGGAGATGCTCGAGAAGATCCAGGGTGAACGACAGCTGACGATTCTCTTGACGACACATTACATGGAGGAAGCTGACCGGTTGTGCGACCGAATCGCCATCATTGATCACGGACGATTGATCACACTGGATACCCCAAAGAACCTGAAGGCTTCCGTACCGGGCTCGACCGATGAAACTTCGCTCAACGATGTTTTCGCCTACTACGCCGGGGGTGGCCTGCCGGCGTCAAGCGCGCATGATCAGCTAACTTCAGCGAGGGATCTCCGGGCAGCGAAGAAGTAATTTATGCAACGGATCCTGGCCATTATAGAACGCGAGATGCGCAGATATCTGCGCTCGCCGGCGCTTATCTTTATCGCGCTGGTTTTACCGCTTGGACAGCTGATCATTTTGGGGAATTCCTTCGGCGGCAAGGTCCAAGATGTGCGGCTTGCGATGGTTGACGAAGATCGCGGCCCGGAAGCGCGGCGTGTACGCGAGGCGCTTCAATCGGTGGAAAGCACCGCTAAAACCTTCCAGGTGGTTCTTTATCAAACCGAAGGGGAAGCGTTGCGCGACGTGCACTCAGGCCGCGTCAAGGGGGCGGTCATTATCCCGCCTGAATTCTCGCGCATGGTCTACTCCGACAACCGGCCGCGGCTGGGACTTTTACTCGATAACACCGATGCCTTTATCAGCTCGGCGATTTCACAGTCTCTCTCCGGGCTGGTGACGGCGTTTAACAGCCCAAGCGTCGAATCGCGGCTTCCTCAGCAGATCGCCCTCGAGCAGGTAGAGCTTTATCCTTATGTCCCGTACATGCAGTACATGCTTCCGGGCGCGATCACGTTGGCGATGTTTGTCTCGGTGATGATCGGCGGCGGTATGGCTTATATCGACGACAAATCCCGCGGGGTGCACGAAGCCTATCTGGTCACTCCGATCACGAAGTTCGAGTTGGTTCTGGCCATGAACATCGCCGGCACGCTGAAAGCGGCGGCCGGCGGCCTATCGCTCATGGTGTTGGGATCGCTGATCGCGGGCGTGGGAACGACCTTTCAGCCTTTGCATTTTCTATCCCTCTCGGTGCTCGTTTTGTTTACCTCGTTCGCGTTCATGACAATGATGTCGGCCATCGTTGCGCGCATTAGTAATCCGATGATACCTCGGGCAATTTTCGGCGTGCTAAACACTCTGCTTTATTTTCCAAGCGGCGCCATTTATCCGGTGGAGGCCTTACCAGGTTGGCTGCGGGCAATTACCCGTTTTGATCCCTTTACCTACGCTATCGACGGCTTCAGAGGTTTACTCTTGAGAGGTACAAGTATCGGGCCTGTTTTGGGCGATATCGCCTGCCTGGCGGTCTTTGGGGCTATTATGCTGGCAATCAATACGCTGCTGTTTAAACGCACGCTTTAACTTAAATTCCGAATCCGAAACCAGAGATTCGCAGATTAGAGGAGGAAGATAAAGGGTCTCTGCCAGCTACATTCTTAGTGTCCATCCGGCAATCGCATCTCGACACGATGCTCGCGTTGATCGTCCACCAAGGGGATTATTTTGTCGGTCAGTTCTACTCCGTCGAGGTCTATTTGACCGGAACCAGGTACGCCGTTTGGCGACCTCGAGATGGTGATATGATAAAGCGTTTGCCGATAGCGGTAATCCATTTTACACGTTGGCCAATGCTTCGGAAGACGGGGTGTTAACCGCAGTCGGTTCCCTTCCAACTTCAAACCTAGCAAAGTTTCAATTAGCAGCCGATACATCCAACCGGCTGAGCCGGTGTACCATGTCCAGCCGCCCCGACCCGTATGTGGCGCGACTGCGTAAACGTCTGCGGCAACGACATAAGGTTCCACTTTGTAGGTGCTGATTTGGGCCGGGGTGGACCCGTGACTAATTGGATTGAGCAACGCAACCAGTTCCCAGGCCCGATCGTGATCGCCCAGGAGTGCGCGCGCCATCACGACCCAGATCGCGGCATGGGTGTATTGACCGCCGTTCTCCCGAATACCCGGGACATAGCCCTGGATGTACCCGGGGTTAGGCACGGAACGATCGAACGGTGGGTCTAACAATTGAATCAGCTTTGCTTCGGAGCGGACAAGGCGCTCCTCTACGGCCTGCATGGCCTGGCGCGCGCGCGCTGGATTGCCCGCGCTGCTAATGACCGACCAGCTCTGCGGCAGGGAATCGATCTGGCATTCGACGTTGCTATGAGAGCCGAGCGGTTCGCCGTTGTCGAAGTAGGCGCGGACGTACCATTGGCCGTCCCAGCCGTGCCGCTCGACGTTTTCTTGCAGCTGCGCCGCTTGCGCAAGGCAACGGTCGGCAAAGCCGATTTCGTTGCGCGCGCGCGCCAACTCGGCAAACCGCGTCAGCACGTCGTAAAAAAAGAAAGCCAGCCAGATACTTTCACCCCGTCCCTCTTTTCCGACTAGATTCATTCCATCATTCCAGTCGCAGCTCCCCATCAGCGGCAGGCCATGCTCGCCGAATCTTAGCCCATGCTCGATAGCGCGCACGCAATGTTCGTACAATGTCGCTGACTCTTTGGAGCGACTCGGCAAATCATAGTTCGATTCCTCCTCCGGTTTGAGAAGCCGACCTTCCAGAAAGGGAACCTTCGCATCGAGAACAGCGACGTCTCCGACAAACGAGACATAATGACAGGTGACGTAGGGTAGCCACAAATAATCGTCGGAAGTATGGGTCCGCACTCCCCGATCCGTCGGTGGGTGCCACCAGTGCTCTACGTCGCCCTCGAGGAATTGGTGCGCTGCCGCGCGCAGAAGATGCTCACGTGTCAATGCCGGTTCGGCGTAGACGAGCGCCGCCGAGTCTTGCAATTGGTCGCGAAAACCGAATGCGCCCCCGGATTGATAAAAACCGGTGCGCCCCCATAGACGACAACTCAAGATCTGATACAACAGCCAGCCGTTGGCCAACAGGTTTACCGATGCGTCGGGAGTTTCTACGTGGACCGTCCCAAGCGCTTGCTTCCAATATTGCCAAACGCCGCCGAGCGCCGCTTGGGCGGCACCGGGCCGACGATAGCGCTCGATCAGGTTTTGCGTTTCCGCTAGATCACATCCGGCGCCCAGGGAAAACAGGATCTCATGTTCCTCTGCGTCCGGCAGATCAAGTGGGACTTGCAGGGCCGCGCAAGGATCGAGCCCAACCCCGGTTTTACCGGAGAGGCGCTCCCGCTTCAAGGCCTCAGGATCCGACAGACTTCCGTTCCTGCCTAAAAATTCACTCCGGTCTCCCGTTAAGGTGCGTGGCCAATTGGCAACATCGACAAAAGCGATCCTTCCAGAAAAATCGGTGTTATAAAAATTGCGCGCCAGTAACGCTCCAGTCTTGTGGTCCACTTCGGTCTGCACGTGCAGCAAGTTCTTTTGGCGCTGCTCGCCAAGGACCCATTCCCAGATGCCCGTTACGGATATCCGGCGCGGACGACCCGAAACATTTCGCAATTTTAAGACCGCGAATTTTACCGGCGCATCCATGGCTACATAAACGGTCAACTCGGAAACTATGCCATTCTCAGCGTGTTCAAATACGCTATAGCCGAACCCATGCCGGATGAGGTAAGGCGTCGCTCCGCGTGCCGGTAAAGGTGTTGGTGACCAAAAGCTTCCGCTATGCTCGTCGCGAATGTAAAAGGCTTCTCCACTAGAGTCCGTAACCGGATCGTTGTTCCAGGGCGTCAGGCGAAACTCGTGCGAATTCTCGGCCCAGGTGTAGCCGCAGCCACTTTCCGAAATGACTGTGCCGAAAGAGGGGTTGGCGATCACGTTCACCCAAGGGGCCGGCGTTGATTGTCCGGCTTCGAGCGCTATAACGTATTCACGCCCGTCGGGCCTAAAGCCGCCGAGCCCATTAAGAAAAACGAGCTCACGCGGAGCTAAAGGTTCGGGTACATCGGGTAAAACAGACGGGTTGCGTGTCAGCGCAGGGATTGACAGCTCAGGTTTTTCGTCCGAATCCAGTTGGTCGCCTAACTCTACCTTTTCATCGGATAGGACGATGCGGGCGGCTGATTGAAGCAGCACAAGGTCTTCTGGGGAGATCTGGTCCAGACGCCGGACAAAGATGCCAGCGGGTTTGTCCAGCGTCTCGCCTTTATGACTGGACTCCAGCAAACTGATAATCTGGTCGTACAAAGCTTGGGTAGAACCCGAAACGCCATCGATCAAAATAACCACGTCAATCGGCAGCCCCTTCCTCCCCCAGTACGAATGTGCTCGGAGGAGTTGCTGGACGATCCGGATCCTGGTTGGGTCGCCGATCCGCAATAGGACGATTGGGATATCGCCGGAGATCCCATATTTCCAAAGTCCACTTTGGCCGAGCCGATTTCTGGACAATACGCCCGAGGCCGCGCGTGTGACTGGACTCGCATAAATCAATGCGCCGGCCAGGAGTTCATAGGTTTCGGCCTCAACTTGGGTCGCGCCGATCTCGCCCAAAGTCACATCGGTCCGAGCGAAATCAAAAGCGCGGTCGACCGCTCGAATATTTTGATATTTTTCGGCGAGCGCCAGTGCGGCCTCCCGACTTTCCGTTACGCCGAGCACGAAATCGACCCGGACTGTTTGATTGGGAGCCATTCCGAACGGGCGCCGGAGCGAGACAATCGGATCAAGAACTGAACCGACCGTGTTGGAAAGCGGTGAAGCGTCCTGCATTGCCGCGGGGCTGACCGGAGTACGGCTTCGACCGATAAATCTTGCCCGGTCCGTTTCACAGGAGATTTCATCCCTTCCACCCTCTTCAACCAGGATCGAATGCAAGAGCCACGGTCGCATTTCGCCTTCGGAACGGGGGCGCCGGGTGCACAGAATTGTTGAATTTGCCCGCACGAACTCCGTTTGCACGAAGAGATTGCTGAAGACCGGGTGGGCCAAATCTGCCCCGGGAACTGCGAGAACCACTTCGGCGTAACTCGTTAGTTCGATTGAACGCTGTGCATCAGAATGGTTCCTGAGAGTCACGCGCCGCAACTCAACGTCGTCTTCCCGCGAAATGCAGATTTCCGTGCAGATCTCGAGGTCGCCTTGACGCTGGCGGTACTCGGCGCGCGCCCCGGCAAAAATGACTTCGTAGTCTTCGGCCAGGCGTAAGGTGGGCTGATATGTTGCGGACCAGAATTCTCCGCTCGCCGCATCGCGCAGATAAATAAAGGCGCCCCAGCAATCGCGCGTCGCATCCTCGCGCCAGCGAGTGACCGCCAAATCGCGCCATCGACTGTAGCCGCCGCCGGCATTGCTGATTGCCATGTGATACCGGCCGTTGGACAGGAGGTGGACCTGCGGACCGCGCGAAGTGGGGGTGTCGAAGATTCGCATCGTCTACTCTTACCCAATCACCTTCCGCGATCCATTCAATCCCCATGCAGAAATAGGTGGCTGTTTTCTCAAATCTGCGCTACGAGGGATTCGAACATCATGTTGCCCTGGATTCTCGCTTTTGGTCTCTCGACCGCTCCGCTCCAGGAGTCCGATCCGGGCGGAGTGTCATCTTCGACGGCTTCGCCGGATTATAGCGCCGACGTGCAACTGATTACCGACCAGATCGCCAGACAGTACCAATCCTGGAAAGCGGGTGACATCGAAGGATACATGGCCGCTTTCTGGAAGTCCCCCCTCTTGGTTTACATCATCGACAGCGACGTCCTCTTTGGTTGGACCAATGCGTATGACATCATACGGCGCGACTTTCCTGCCGGCCACGACGTCGGCAATCCAGTTCTGGAACGTCTTCAGGTGAACTCTGTCACCGCAGACACCGCGGTTTCGGTCGAATGGTGGACCGTTCACTTCAAAGCCGTTGATGTTCACGGGAACACCAGCTCTACCTGGAACAAATTTCCCGAAGGTTGGAGGATCATCGAATGCCACACCAGTTCCTCGGAATTTTCCAAGAAGCTTAACTGACGGATTCTCCCGACGAACCCGTGGTGACAGACCCTCCGCGTTCGGGTGGATGGGGCATAGTAAAGGCCAATGCGCGAGTTAGCGGGTGCGACACGATAAAACCGATGCGAATCTCTCGGTGACCGTCAAAACCGAAAGAAAATCCGACAGCAAATACGCTGACGACTCCGATAGCTGCTATTTTTTTCACACTTACTGTAATACAACCTTTTTGGTTTCCTGCACCTGAAAACGCATTGAGAACCTGCTATCCGGGCGCAGGCAACGCTCTGCCGCGGCGCGAAGCTACAGCAAAATAAAGATCTGCGCGCCGTTCCGGTACGCCCAGTACCCTCTGTGATGTTGCCGGTACCCGTCTCGAGATCATTGAACGAAATGTGCTCCACAGGATGAGCCGCTTCTGCGACAATTTCGATTATATGCGCGCTTCGGCAGATGTGCTTGTTGTTGGGGCCGGCCCAGTCGGCTTGTTGTTGGCTTGTGAGTTGCAACGCCTCGGGGTGGATCATCTTTTGGTCGAGAAAGCTCCCGAGCGCGCTTATTTCTGCAAGGCGATGGGTGTAACGCCGCGCACGCTGGAAATCTTCGAGGCGCTTGGGGTGGTGGAGCAAGCGATCGACGCCGGCGTGTGGCTCAACGGAATGACCGCCTTTGAGAACGGCGTGGAAACCGAGTCACAGGATCCTCCTTTTGAAGGGCTGCCTTACGGCTTCCTTGCGCTCCCTCAATATGAGACGGAGCGGATCCTGGAATCTTGCCTTTATCGCCACGGCGGCAGCGTGCAGCGCGGGATGACGCTAGCGAATTTCACGAATGCACCGGAAGCCATCGAAGCGCGGGTCATGGATGTCGCGGGCGCGGTTCATCCGATTCGGTGTCGCTGGCTGGTGGGGTGCGACGGCGCGCGCAGTGCGGTGCGCAAGGCCCTGGGATTGGATTTTTCGGGCGGTAAATACCCGATGACCTTCATGCTGGGAGACGTGGAGTTAGATTGGAACCTGCCGCGCGGCCGCTTCTACCGCTTTCGGCACACTGTCGAGGGCCAAATGAGGAACGGTATGGTGGCGGTGCCCATCCGGGGTTCGGCCGGACGATATCGCCTTTCGCTGGGCGCACCGGAAGCAATGGGCGACATTCATGAGGGCATTGGCGCCGAAGCTGGCGTGCAACCCACGTTAGAGCAACTGGCACAAGTGACGAGGCCCATGCTGCCACCCGGTGTGCAGTTGTCCCGTTTGCGTTGGTCCTCGGTTTACCGCATCAGTCACCGGATCGTACCGCATTATTCAGTCGGACGCGTGTTCCTGGCCGGCGATGCCGCCCACATCCATCCGCCGATCGGCGGTCAAGGCATGAACACGGGGTTGCAGGACGCGCACAACCTGAGTTGGAAACTGGGGCTGGTGGCGAAGGGCATCGCAACGGAGCAGTTGCTTGAGAGTTATTCGGTTGAACGACACCCAGTGGGGTTGGACGTGGTCGAACAGACCAGCCGGGCGATGGGTGAGACCATGGCCACCGGCTCAATGGGGCGCGTGGGACAGGTCCGAGAATCCCAGCTATTCATTAATTACCGCTCAAGCGCGTGGGTCCAAGATGATGTGGCCCAGGGTGCTGAGAAGCCGGGCGTCCCTCGCGCAGGGGACCGGGCGCCTGACGCCACGGGCCTGAGTCGACCTTTTGTCGCACATCGGCTTCGGTTGCGGGAATGGTTGGAGCGTGGCCACCATGTGCTTATCGGCTACAGTGAAGGCAACTCCACCGCATCGGATCAGAGGACCTTCGCGGAACTCGTGCAGGGGACCCAGAAGCGCTTGGGCGGTTTGACCGCCGGCTTGGCACTAATCGCTTCGGGTACCAGTTTTGTCGAGGGCGAACAAATCCCGGTTCTCTCTGATCAGGAGGATGCCTTCCAAAAGATCTACGGGGCACGTCCCGGCATGGTATGGCTCATTCGACCCGACGGGCACCTCGCGTGGCGCTGCGATCGCGCGGATCCCCAACGGCTTGGCCGCTTCCTAGAACGTTACGCGCCAGCAGCGTAACCTGCGGTTTCAAATTCGGAATTGTCGCTAAAACTGCGCGTTAGCGTCTGGAACGTTCTCTACGGTGCTCGCGAGCAAGTCAGTCAAGGCCATCGCAAGCTGCGAAGCGCCCAAGGCGACATTCTCCGGGCTTGGTTCGCGGCCCTGGAGCAGATCTTTTTCCACGGCGTAAGCGATCGGAAGTGAGCTTAACATTGCTTGTGCATAAAAGTCTTTGTAGGTCATACCTCCACCTAAATGAGGAATGTGGGACGACTCTTCAATCCTTTTGCATTGTCGCAGATAATTTGCTTCTTCGCATGTAGGCAAAGCGTCCCGCTTTGCTCTTCTTCAATGCCGAGCAAGCCCGGACGGCTCGGCACAGTCAACTCCGACACGCCGACTCACTCCGCCGGCTCCCCGAACCACGCGCCAAAAGGCCCAAGGAACACCGTACCATCCTCGAATCTAGCCTGATCAAGGCCGTGCCCATCGATCGGACGCCACGGGCCCGAAACCAGCTGCGCGACGTTCCGATTAGAAAAGTTGAACAAACAGAGGATCCGCTCGCCGTTCCCTCTTCGCTCGAACGCCAAAATCGATTCGTCCGCTTGGACGAGGGCAAGATCGCCGATCACGAGCGAAGCATGCTGCTTTCGCCATGCGGCGAAACTCCTGAACATCGTCAGGACGGAGTCCGGATCGTTTTCCTGCTCATCCACGGCGAGGGGTAAATGTTCCCGCGGGACCGGCAACCACGGCTTAATGGTACTGAAACCGCCATTGGGCAGCGCCGAAGACCATGGCATGGGCGTTCGACACCCGTCGCGCCCTTTGAAATCAGGCCAGAACTCGATGCCGAATGGGTCTTGCAGATCCTCAAAAGGGATCTCAGCCTCGGTCAGGCCAAGCTCTTCCCCTTGGTAAACGCACGCACCTCCCCTGAATGAGAAAAGCGCAGCGAGGAGCAACTTGGCCAATGCGCGCGGGTCTCCCTGCAGGTCCGAACTTTGCCCGGCCCGGGTGACAACCCGCAGGTTATCATGGTTGCTCATCGCCCAAGTGGTCCATCCTCCTAGTAAAACCGCTTCCGTCTTTGCGATCACCTCACTGAGCGAAGCAGCTGTAAACTCGCGTTGCATTAGTTCAAAATTATAACAGCTGTGAAGATGCTCTCCTGAGCGCGTGTACTTGGCGCTGACGCTGATCATCTCGACATCTGCAACCTCACCGATCAGATAACGATCGTCATACCCGTTCACGATGGCGCGGAGTTCCCCCAACAACTCCAGAGTGCGAGCCTGGTCCCGAGTATGGACCAACAGCTGCCAATTGAACGGATTATTCGCACCCGGGAGCAACAGGGTATCCCTCGGATCAGGATTCAGCGGAGGATTATTCCGCAATTCAGCGTCATGCGTCAGAGTCGTTATTGCGTCAAGACGCAACCCGTCGACACCGGCCTCGAGCCAGAAGCGAACCTCGCCAAACATGGCATCGACGACGTCCTGATTGTGCCAGTTCAAATTCGGCTGGCTGCGCAAATAATGATGAAGATAGTATTGCCTGCGGCGCGCATCCCATTGCCACGCGGCGCCACCGAAGATAGAGAGCCAATTGTTCGGAGGGGTCCCATCGGCATTGGGGGCAGCCCAGACATACCAATCCGACTTCGAATTTGTCTGGTTCTGGCAGCTTTCCTGGAACCAACGGTGTTGGTCCGAGGTATGCCCCAAGACCATGTCGATGATGACCTTCAGACCTCTCTCATGTGCCGCCAAAAGCAGAGTGTTGAAATCTGAATTTGTCCCAAAAATCGGATCCACCAGGCGATAGTCGCCGACGTCATACCCGAAGTCGCGCATCGGTGATTTGAAAAACGGAGAGATCCAAATGGCATCCACACCCAAATCGGAAATGTAATCGAGCTTCCGGGTGATACCGGCGAGATCACCGGTACCATCCTCGTTCGAATCGAAGAAACTTCGCGGATAGATCTGGTAGATGATTGCTCCACGCCACCATTCTGATTTCATTGGAAAATTTGTTTTGGTGCTTGGGAATCAATAGTTTGCAAGCGGGTTGTAATTCCCGGGAGAACTGCTTGTCAAGAGAACTTCGGAGGAAGGAGTTGCGGGAGGAAGGAGTTGCAGGAGGAGGGAGTTCAGGAGTTACAGGAGTTCAGGAGTTGCAGAATGGATCCCCGGGATTTTGTCGCCCGCTCCTTTTAAACCTTATGTTAATTTTGCCCGCCACCGGGTTTCGCCGCCTCCTGAACTCCTGAACTCCTGAACTCCTGAACTCCTGTAACTACTGTAACTCCTGCACTCCTGAACTCCTGAACTCCTGAACTCCTGAACTCCTGAA
>Ga0302324_100012313_pt1 | contig 17448 bp, 14 predicted proteins | sample Palsa_T0_1_FD_201949 | JGI IMG/M metagenome (GOLD analysis project Ga0302324, IMG submission 201949) | Peat permafrost microbial communities from Stordalen Mire near Abisko, Sweden - Palsa_T0_1 | ecosystem: Environmental > Terrestrial > Soil > Palsa > Peat permafrost | place: Sweden: Abisko...
GATGTCGGCGGGCAGGAGCATTTTTATCTTGAAGGCCAGGTCGCCATGGCCATCCCCGGCGAAGACGGCGACATGTTCGTTCACAGTTCCACTCAGCATCCGACCGAGGTACAGCATCTTGTCGCGAGGGCCTTGAAACTTTCCCACCATTCCGTCGTCTGCGAGACACGGCGGATGGGCGGTGGGTTCGGCGGCAAGGAGTCGCAGGCGTCGCTGATCGCCTGTGTCGCGGCTTTGCTCGCGCAACGCACGAAACGGCCAGTGAAGTCGCGGCTCGACCGCGACGACGACATGATGCTGACCGGCAAAAGGCACGAATTCCGCATCGACTACGATGTCGGATTCGATGCCGATGGGCGCATCACGGGCATCAGCTTCATGCAGGCGGCAAGATGCGGTTATTCGCCCGACCTGTCCGGCGCGATCTGCGACCGGGCGATGTTTCATGCCGACAACTGCTATTATCTCGATCACGCTCGTATCGTGTCGTACCGCTGCAAGACCCACACCGTGTCAAATACCGCGTTCCGCGGCTTCGGCGGACCGCAAGGCATGATGGGCATCGAGTGCGTCATCGACGACATCGCCCGCCACCTGGGGATCGATCCGCTGCTGGTCAGGCAGCGGAATTTCTACGGCACCACCGAGCGGAACGTGACGCCGTATCACATGACGGTGGAAGACAACATCATCCCTGAACTGGTCGCCGAGCTGGCGGCGTCGGCGCGATACACCGAACGGCGGGCGGAGATCGCCGCGTTCAACGCCGCAAATCCCTGGATCAAACGCGGCCTCGCGCTGACACCGATAAAGTTCGGCATTTCGTTCACCCTGACTCATATGAACCAGGCCGGCGCGCTGGTGCACGTCTACACCGACGGCAGCGTGATGCTGAACCACGGCGGCACCGAAATGGGCCAAGGGCTCTATATGAAAGTGGCGCAGGTCGTCGCCACCGAGTTCGGCCTCAGCGTCGACCGCGTGAAGATCACCGCCACCTCCACGGCGAAGGTGCCCAACACTTCGCCAACCGCGGCCTCATCCGGCAGCGACCTGAACGGCAAGGCGGCGCAGGCGGCCGCCGTCGCGATCCGCGAGCGGATGGCCGTCGTCGCCGCCAAGGAACTCGGTGTCGCACCATCGGACATCAGCTTCGCCGGCGGCAAAGTCGGTGGCGGCGGTGGCGAATTGAGTTTCGCCGCCGTCGCGACCCTCGCCCATCGCGCGCGCGTTCAACTTTCGGCCGCGGGCTATTACGCGACCCCGAAGCTGCACTACGACACCGTGAAGCATCAGGGCCGGCCGTTCTTTTATTTCGCCTATGGCGCCGCCGTCGCCGAGGTCGAGATCGATACGCTGACCGGCGAGTATCGCCTGCGGCGCGCCGACATCCTGCACGATTGCGGGCAATCGCTTAACCCCGCGCTCGACCTTGGGCAGATCGAGGGCGGTTTCGTGCAGGGCATGGGCTGGCTGACGACCGAGGAACTATGGTGGGACAAGGCGGGTCATCTGCGCACGCACGCGCCGTCGACTTATAAAATCCCGACCTGCGGCGACATTCCGACGGAGTTCAACGTGTCCATCTACGCGGCGGGACGTAACACCGAGGACGCCATCTACCGCTCCAAGGCCGTCGGCGAGCCGCCCCTCATGCTGGGCATCGCCGTTTTCCACGCGCTGAAGGATGCCGTCGCTTCGCTCAGCCACGACGGCGTCGTGCCTCGGTTCGATGCACCGGCGACACCGGAACGCGTTCTCATGGCAGTGGCGGCGTTACGTGCGCGGCCCGCCGAGACCACCGCGAAAGCAGCCGAGTGATGCACGCATGGTTGCGCGCCCTGAACGAACTCGAGCGCGACGGCGAACCCGCCGTACTGGTGACCGTGGTGACCGCGCGCGGGTCCACCCCACGCGAGGCGGGCTGCAAAATGGTCGTCACGGCCGACACACAATACGACACGATCGGCGGCGGCAACCTGGAGTTCACCTGCGTCGAGGCCGCGCGAAAGATGCTGGACGGAACAGGCGGTCCTGTCCTGCGCGACTTCCCGCTTGGACCTTCTCTGGGACAGTGCTGCGGCGGACATGTCTCGGTGCTGTTCGAACCATTGGCACCATCCTTGTCGCACGTCGCGCTGTTCGGCGCCGGCCACGTCGGGCGCGCTCTGATCGGATTGCTGGCGAATCTGAGGCTTCGCGTGACCTGGTTCGATACGCGGGCGGACGCTCTGGCCGAGGTCCCGTTTGGTATCGATGCGCGCCACACGGCCGATCCGGCGGCAGACGTGGCGTCGCTTCCGGCCGGCTCGATCCTGCTGGTCATGACGCATGATCACCAGATCGACTTCGATATCGTCGCCGCCTCAATGACCCGCGCGGATTTCAGCTTCGTCGGCCTGATTGGTTCAGAAACCAAACGTGCTCGCTTCGTCCGCCGTCTGGCGCGTCTTGGCGTGCCGCCCGAAGCCGTCGGACGGCTGGTCTGTCCAATCGGTGTCGCGGGCGCGGGTGGGAAACTGCCCGCCGAGATCGCCATCTCGGTCGCGGCGCAGATCCTCCAGGTTCAGCAACAAATGATCGGAAAAAGCATGGCGGCGGACAAGCGGGACAACAGGGCACGCCTCGTTCATTCGGCGAACGCGGATTGCCCCGACTGCGACCACGCCTGCGACGGCGACGGCGCGCGCCTGGCGGCCAGAGCATGACCCCGGAAGATCACATGCGCCGTGCCATCGCATTGTCTCTCGAGATGATGCGATCCGGCAGAGGCGGGCCGTTCGGTGCCGTGGTCGTGCACGACGGCAAGATCATCGCCGAGGGGTTCAATCAGGTCACCACCAGCAACGATCCCACGGCGCACGCCGAAGTCGTGGCGATCCGTCTCGCCTGCCAGGCGCTCGGGACGTTCGATCTGACCGGATGTGAACTTTACACCAGTTGCGAGCCCTGCCCGATGTGTCTCGGCGCCTCGTACTGGGCTCGGCTGGACAAGATCTACTTCGCCAACGATCGCGAGGACGCCGCCGCGATCGGGTTTCGCGACGATTTTCTCTACCACGAAATCCCGTTGCCGCTGGACCAGAGGGCGATCCCGATCCTGCCGTTACTGCGCGCGGAAGGAAAACTCGCCTTCGAGGAATGGGACCTCAAGCCGGACAAGGTTCAATATTGAGCGCCGCCTCCTCTCCCCCGCCGGATCCCACCTCGGATCGCATGTCGGACGAAGACTACCTGCGCCTCACGCTCCGGATCGCACGCGAGTCGAGAGCCGCGGGCAACCACCCGTTTGGCGCGATCCTGGTAGGACCGGACGGAGCTGTGCTCATGCGGGCCGGCAATGCGCACGGTGAGGTTGGAGACCCCACCCTGGGCGACCGCACAGGCCACGCGGAACGGGTCTTGATGACGAGGGCGAGCCTTGCCTACAAGGCGGAATTCCTCGCCTCGTGCACGATGTACGCGAGCGCCGAACCCTGCGCGATGTGCGCCGGGTCCGTCTATTGGGCCGGGGTTGGCCGCGTCGTCTACGGACTGTCCGAACGCGATCTTGGAATCCTCATTGGACCGCATCCGGAGAACCTGACGATGAACCTGCCATGCCGTGTCGTGCTCGGCGCCGGCCAGCGGTCCGTTGAAGTTATCGGGCCGTTGCTGGAAGACGAGTCGCGTGCGGTGCATGAAGGGTTCTGGACCTGACCGATCTTTGGACCGATCTTTGGCGCGCGGATTGCATGCCCCTTTCGCGCGCATACTCAAAAGAGGGGAACAGCGCGGGCAAAGCAAACGCGCCGGATCATAGCGGCTTCTTCGGAAGCGGCGGCGGAAAATATCGTCACAGGCGGACACAAGGTCCACGGAGTTCACCATGCTAAGACGTCAGTTCACCCGGCTTGCCGGTACCGGCGCGGTTCTGTCCGCGTTGCCTTCCCTCATCAGGCCAGCCCAATCGGCGGAGCCCTTGAAGGTCGGGTTCATTTATCTCGGGCCGGTCGGCGATTTTGGCTGGACTTATCAGCATGATATCGCGCGCAAGGCGGCGGTCGAAAAATTCGGCGACAAAATCAAGACCACATTCGTGGAAAACGTCGCCGAGGGTCCGGATTCCGAAAAGGTCCTCAACGATCTGGCCAACTCTGGCCATAAGCTGATCTTCGCGACATCGTTCGGCTATATGAATTACGTCTTGAACTCCGCGAAGAGGCATCCGGCGGTGTTTTACGAGCACGCCACCGGCTACAAGCGCGCGGCGAACGTTTCGGATTACAACATCCGGTTTTATCAGGCGCGCTATGTGCAGGGTGTGATCGCCGGCAAATTGAGCAAGGCCGGGCTCGCCGGTTATGTTGGTTCGGTCCCCGTGCCCGAGGTCGTTCAGGGCATCAACGCCTTCATGCTCGGCATGCAATCGATCAACCCGAAGGCGCGGATGAAATTCGTGCTGATCAATTCCTGGTACGATCCGCCGAAAGAAGGCGATGCCGCCAAGGCGCTGATCGATCAAGGGTGCGACATCATCACCCAGCACACCGACTCGCCCGCTCCGCTGCAGGCCGCCGCCAGCCGCGGGATCAAGGCATTCGGCCAATCCACCGACATGTCGAAGTTCGCGCCCACGACCGAACTGACAGCGAGCACCGACGTCTGGGCTCCGTACTATATCAAGCGGATCGAAGATGTAATGGCTGGCACCTGGAAAAGCACCGACACATGGGGCGGCTTCGACAGCGGCATGCTGGCCATGTCGCCGTTCACCAACATGCCCCCTGACGTCTCGGCGCTGGCGACGCAAACCGTGGCCGACATCACGTCCGGCAAGAACAAGGTCTTCGTTGGGCCGATCATGGATCAAAGCGGCGCGACCAAGGTCCCGGCCGGGACCACGATGGACGATGGCGCGTTGTCCGGAATGCAGTGGCTGGTCCAGGGAGTGGATGGAAAGCTGAGTTGACCGCCGCGAGCATCGCGATGAACGATTCAATGCCATCCGGTCCACTGCTCACCATGAGCGGGATGACCAAACAGTACCCGGGCTGTTTGGCCAACGATCACGTCTCGCTCACCGTCGAGCACAACCAGATCCATGCGCTTCTGGGCGAGAACGGCGCCGGCAAAAGCACGCTGGTCAAAATCATCTACGGCGTCGTCAAGCCCGACGAAGGTGAAATGATCTGGGAGGGGCAGAAAGTCGTCGTCCAGAACCCCGGTCAGGCCCAGAGGCTTGGGATCGGCATGGTGTTCCAGCATTTCTCATTGTTCGAGGCGCTGAACGTCACCGAAAACATCGCCCTCGGTCTTGCCTCGGCGGAGGAACGGGTTGGACTGCGCGAACGCATCATCAAAATCTCCACCGAATACGGCCTGCCGCTCGATCCAGATCGTGTCGTCCACGACCTGTCGGTCGGCGAACGCCAGCGCATCGAAATCGTCCGCTGCCTTTTGCAAAATCCCAAACTTCTGATCATGGACGAGCCGACCTCGGTGCTAACGCCGAGCGAGGTGCAAAAACTGTTCGTGACCTTGCGGCGGCTGGCCGCCGAGGGCTGCTCGATCCTCTATATCAGCCACAAGCTGGAGGAGGTTCGGTCGCTGTGCTCCGCCGCCACGATCATGCGGCTTGGCCGCAACGTCGCGCGTGTCATTCCGGCCGAAAAGACCGTCAAGGAACTGGCGGAAATCATGATCAACATGGATTTGCATGCACCCACACCGAGGCCGCGGCTGGAAACCGCGGCACAGCCCAGATTGGTGCTCGACAGGTTGACCATTCGTTCGCCCAACCATTTCGGCACGGATCTGAAAGATATTTCGCTGTCAGTCGCCGGCGGGGAAATTCTCGGCATCGCCGGCATCGCCGGCAACGGCCAGAGCGAACTGATGGACGCTCTGTCGGGAGAGATCCTCGCCGGACATCCGGAAAACGTCATGATCGACGGCGTTCCGGCGGGCCTCATGGGTCCACATGAGCGGCGCCGTATCCGCGGTTGCTTCGTGCCCGAGGAGCGGAACGGCCACGGTGCCGTCACCACCATGACGCTCGCCGAAAACGCTTTCCTGTCGGGTTTCTCGCGTGGCGGGCTCGTGCACTTCGGCGTGATCGACAGCAAGCGCACGAACGAATTCGCGGCCAACATCATCAAGACGTTCGACGTGAGGACGACCGGTCCAAAGGCGGAGGCGCGGTCTCTCTCCGGTGGGAACCTGCAGAAATTCCTGGTCGGGCGTGAGGTGATGCAGGACCCAAGCGTTCTGATCATCAATCAGCCAACCTGGGGTGTGGATGCCGGGGCGGCTCTGGCGATCCACGAGGCGATCATGGCTCTCGCCCAGTCGGGGGCGGCGATAATGATCATTTCGCAGGATTTGGATGAGATTTTCGTGCTCGCGGACCGCATCGCCGTGATCGCGGGCGGGCGCATATCGGAACCGGTGCTGACTCGCGAGGCGACCGTCGAATCGATCGGCCGGCTGATGGGCGGCACCGCGTCATCCGCTCCGAAGGATGCCGCCCCGGGAGAAAGCATGGAGCAGCCCGTTCATGCTTAAAATCGAGCCGCGCGGCTTTGAGTCGAAATTCTGGCGCTATGCGTCACCCATATTGGCGCTGCTGCTGACCGGAGCGACATCCGGGTTGATCTTCGCCGGCATGGGACGGCCAGCCGGGCTGACGGTTTACACGTTTCTGATCGCACCGTTGCTGCAGCAGGATGGCCTGCAGGCTCTGGTCGTGAAAGCGGCGCCCCTGATCATGATGGGCGTCGGTCTGTCGTTGGCCTACCGTGCGAATGTCTGGAATATCGGAACGGACGGTCAGTTCACGCTCGGGGCGATCTGCGGCGGCGGGCTGGCGCTGGCGTACCCGGACGTGCCTGGCTGGCTGCTCTTCCCCGCCATGATGATACTCGGAACGATTGGCGGCATGGCGAGCGGCGGCCTCGTCGCATGGCTGCGGATCCGGTTCAACGCCAATGAGATCCTGACCAGTCTGATGCTGACCTACGTCACCCAATATCTGCTGCTTTATCTTGTGGTCGGACCCTGGCGGGATCCGCAGGGATTTGGCTTTCCTCAGACCGCGTTGTTCTCCGACAATGCCACGGGCCCGCGTCTGATCGAGGACAGCAACGTTCATATCGGCATTCTGCTGGCGCCGCTGATCGCTGTCGCCCTTTGGTTCATGCTGGAGAAATCCCTGCTGGGGTTCCAGTTCCGGGTGCTCGGCCAGGCAACCCGAGCCGCCAAATTCGCCGGCTTCAGCGAGAACAGGCTCGTCTGGATCGCGATGCTGGTCAGTGGCGGATTGGCCGGGCTCGCGGGCCTGCTGGAGGCGACCGGCACATTGGGACAACTGACGACAACGCTCTCGCCGGGTTATGGGTTCACCGCGATCATCGTTGCTTTCCTTGGGCGCCTGAACCCACTCGGCGCCATTCCCGCGGGGCTCTTGCTCGCCCTTACGTATCTGGGCGGCGATGCGGCGCAGATCAATCTTGGTCTGCCGAACGCCGTGACCGGCATCTTTCAGGGCATTCTGTTGTTCTACCTGTTGGGCTGCGACTTCCTGTTGCTGCATCGGGTTAAATGGGTGCCGCGGACGCGCCTGGCCACAAGTCCGGCGAGGGCCATTCCATGACCGGTTTGCTGGTTGCGTTTCTCGTCAGCACGATCGCCGCCGCGACGCCATTGCTGCTGGCGGCGACCGGGGAGCTGGTGGTCGAGAAAGTAGGCGTCCTGAACCTCGGCGTGGAGGGCATGATGCTGGCCGGCGCCATCGCCGCCTTCGCCACCGCGAACGAAACCGGGATTACCTCGTTGGGTGTGCTGGCGGCGCTGGTCGCGGGGATGGCGCTGGCGCTGATATTCGCGGTTATTTCGCTGACGTTGCAGGCGAACCAGACCGCGACCGGACTGGCACTGACGATTTTCGGACGCGGTTTCAGTGCGCTGGTCGGGGCGGGGTATGTTGGCATTCCCGCACCCACACTGCCGAAACTGCACATTCCCGTGCTGTCGGATATCCCGGTGCTAGGCCCGGTTGTCTTTTCGCATGATATCCTGGTGTATCTCTCGCTGGCCATCCTCGCGGTGGTCGCATGGGCTATCCGCTCCACCCATCTCGGCCTGATTTTCCGAGCGGTCGGTGACTCACATGACGCCGCGCACGCGCTTGGCTATGCCGTGGTGCCGATCCGTTACGCCGCCGTGGCGTTCGGCGGAGCCATGGCTGGACTGGCCGGCGCCTACATGTCGCTCGCCTATACCCCGCTATGGGCGCAGGACATGACCGCCGGGCGAGGCTGGGTGGCGCTGGCTTTGGTCACGTTCGCCGCGTGGCGGCCATTCTGGCTGCTGATCGGAGCGTGGTTCTTTGGCGCGCTGATGTATCTGTCGCTGTATGTGCAGGCTTTGGGAATCGCCGTGCCGTCGGCGCTGCTTTCGGCGCTTCCCTACATCGGCACCATCGTCGTGCTGGTGCTGATTTCGCGCGACGCCAGGCGCATCCGCCTGCACCGCCCCGCCATGCTGGGCCGGCCCTTCCAGGCCCGAGCATAGGTGCAACTGTCGCCACCGCTTTGGATTCGTAACCCGCTCGGCATTCTGGCCGACAATGCCGCGGGGGGCGTTGTCGTGCGTGGCGGCCTGATCGAGGACCTGATCCCATCCGGCGGACAGCCAACAGCTCAGGATGCGGTGGTGTTCGACGCCGGCGATCATGTCGTTCTGCCGGGCCTGATCAACACCCATCATCATTTCTACCAAACACTGACCCGGGCCACGCCGGAGGCGTTGGATCGCCCGTTGTTCGGCTGGTTGACCGCACTCTATTCGATCTGGGGACGGATCACGCCCGAGGCCATGGATGCCGCCGCGACCGTCGCTTTGTCGGAACTTCTGCTGTCCGGCTGCACCACCACCACCGATCATCACTACGTCTTTCCACCGGGGCTTGATAACGCGATCGATATTGAAATCGCGGCGGCGCAACGCCTCGGCATCCGCATAACGGTGACCCGCGGCTCGATGAATCGGTCGCAACGCGACGGTGGGCTGCCGCCGGACGACGTCGTCCAGGACGAGGACACGATCCTCGCCGACAGCGAGCGATTGATCGCGCGCTACCATCAGCCCTCCCCCGATGCGCTGGTGCAAGTGGCGCTCGCACCGTGCTCGCCGTTCAGCGTCACCACGTCGCTGATGCGTAAGAGCGCGGAGCTCGCGGCACGGACCGGCGTTCATCTGCACACGCATCTCGCCGAGACGGAGGACGAAAATCGTTTCTGCGAGGACCTGTACGGTTGCCGCCCACTCGATTATCTGGAGACCTGCGGGTGGCTGCACGACAAGGTCTGGCTCGCGCACGGCGTGCATTTCAACGCGGACGAGATGGTGCGCCTGGCCCGCGCCGGGACGGCCGTAACGCATTGCCCTTGCAGCAATCAGATCCTGGCGTCCGGTCATTGCCCGGTCTGCGACATGGAGCAAGCCGGCGTGCGCGTCGGCCTGGGTGTCGACGGATCGGCCTCCAACAACGCGTCCAATCTGATGCAGGAGGTGCGGGCCGCTTTTCTGCTGCAACGCGGCCGCTACGGTGTGGAGCGGGTCAGCCATCTCGATGCGTTGCGATGGGCCACCACCGGATCCGCCGCGTGCATCGGCCGGCCCGAATTGGGCGTCATCGCGGCCGGTGCACAGGCCGATCTCGCGTTATTCCGGCTGGATGAGTTGCGTTTCTCCGGCGCCGGCGACCCGCTGGCGGCGTTGGTGCTGTGCGGGGCCCACCATGCGGACCGAGTGATGGTCGGTGGGCGGTGGGTCGTGGAAGACGGCGCGGTCCCGGGTCTTGACCTGCCGGCACTGCTACGGCGCCACGGTGCCGCCTCGCGGTCCTTGGTGTCGGCCCCGCCTTAAAATGTCAGCCTTATACCAACCGGCGAATAGATTGACTCTTGCCTTTATCGTCATGGCCCGGCTCGTCCGGGCCACCTGTCGCGGCACAGTGCTGATACAGGTCGCCCGGAAGAGCCGGGCCATGACGGAGTTGGAAAGCCGTACGTCAATCTTTCGGCCGGCCGGTATTACACCGCCGTAGGCCCCGATCGGTGGTACCGGCGAAAGACCGCGCGTGTCGGCTCCGCGTCTCACGGTTCACGCAATAGGCATTTGCCCATTCATTTGATGCCGCCCATGGTCAGGCCCGCCACCATGTAGCGCCGCAGCGCATAGTAGATCGCGATGGGCGGCAGCGAATAAACGATGGCTGTGGACATCATGTAGTTCCACGGCGCCTCGTCGCTGTCGAAGAACTGGTCCAGAGCGACTGCCACGGTCATGCTCTTCGTCGACGACAGCAGCAGGAACTGGTACAGATACTCGTTCCAGGCCAGCAACAGCGCATAGGTCCCGACCGCCGCCAGTGCCGGCGCCGCCAGCGGAATGTAAATGCGCAGATACACCTGCAACGGCGACGCGCCATCGACGCGCGCCGCGTCATCGAGTTCGAGCGGGATCAGCTTGCCGTATTGCTGGAAGATCAGGATCGCGTATGGCGTGGCGAACATCACCTGCGCCGCGATGACCGCCCACAGACTGTCCGAGAGCCCATAGCGATGCGCGATATGAACGAAGGGTATCGCCAGGAACGACGACGGGATCGCATAAGTCAGCAGCGCCGCATTGCTGAGCAGCCAACCTCGGCGCAATCCCATGCGGCTCAACGCGAAGCTGGCGAGCGAACCGATCAACACGGTCAATCCCATCGTCATTAACCCGATGAAGATGCTGTTGCCGAACTGATGCCAGAAATTCTCGAGGTACCAGTAGCCCTGCGTCCAGATCACCTGGAAGCTTTCGAACGACGGATCCGGTGGCCAAATGTTGCCGCTATATTCATCGGCGTCGCTGTCGAGTGCGATCAACACCATGTTGTAGATCGGCATCACCGTCCAGATCACCAGCGCGACGCCAACCGTCACTGACCCCGCGCGAGTTAGTGTTCGCCGCGCGCTCACAGTTGCACCCCCGAGACGTGGACCTTGCGCATCAGCACGATCGTCAGCGGGATCAACAGCGGCAGCGCCGACATCACCGCGGCCACGCCAAGCGGCGGGTTGCCGCTGTCGAAGGCCTCATGCATGCCGAGCGTCGCCAATACTTCCGTGGTCAGCGCCGGTGCCCCGCCGGACACGAAATAGACCGTGGTGAAGTCGCCGATCATCCACACCGTGGAAAGCAACGTGCAGATGAGATACAGGCCGGCCAGCAGCGGAAACGTCACATAGACGAATCGACGCACCGGTGTGGCGCCGTCCACGTCGGCCGCTTCATAAATATCCCGCGGGATCGCCATTCTTCCCGCCATGAAGATCAAGGTCCAAAACGGCATCCACTTCCAGATATAAGCGAGAATGTTCGCACCCAGCGCGAGCCAGTACGAATTGAACCAGATCGGCCCTTCGATCCCGAACACCGTCTCCAACAAACTATTGAGAAATCCCCATTTGCCCACCAGCATCCAGTGGACGGCGAGGAAAGCGGGGATCGCCGGCAAAGCCCAGGGAAGCATGTAGAGAACAAGCAAAGCCCGGATCCACCGGCTTCGACTCGTGAAGTACCCGGACAGCAGGAACGCCAGAAACATCTTCACGTTCACGCCGATACCGACGAACAGCAGCGTGTTGACCACGGTGTGAACGTAAAGCGGGTCTGCAGCCAACTCGGCGTAGAGTTCCGGCTTGCCGCCCATCCAAAGTCCGAACGCCACCGGATAGACAACGAAGGCCAGAAACACCGCGAGGTACGGTACCAGGAAAGCGATAGCCCAGCAGAACTCCGAGCCTCGCCAGCCAATCGGCAGGCCTCCGGGCCAGACAGGACGCCACGGCCGATTGGCCGCCATCGGACGGCCGGCTGCGAGAGTCTGCTGCGTACTGCTCATCGCGCGATCCCACCAAAAACGGCGAGCGGCGTGTAGATCAGCCCTTCACGCCACCCATGGTCAGACCGGCGGCCATATAGCGGCGGAAAGTGTAGTACATGATGATCGGCGGCAACGCGTAGACGATGGCGGTGGCCATCATGTAGTTCCACGGCGACTCGTCGCTGTTGAGGAACTGCGCCAGCGCCACCGGCACGGTCATGACATCCGGCGAGGACAGCAGCAGGAACTGGTAGAGATACTCGTTCCACGCCAGCAACAACGCATACGTGCCGACCGCGACCAGAGCAGGAGCCATCAGCGGCAAATAGATGCGCACGTAAATCTGCAGCGGAGTCGCGCCGTCCATCCGCGCCGATTCATCGAGCTCCATCGGGATCGATTTGCCGTACTGCTGGAAGATGAAAATCGCGTACGGGGTGGCGAACGTCACCATTGCCGCGATGACCGACCACCGGTTATCGCCCATGCCGTAGATTTGCATGATCCGATAGAACGGGATCGCCAGGAACGACGCCGGTATGACATAGGTCAGCAGCGCCGCGTTCGTCAGTAGCCAGCCGTGGCGCAGACGCAAACGTCCAATGGTGAAGCTGGTCAGCGAACCGATCAACAGTGTCATGAACATCGTCATCAGGCCGACGAAAAAGCTGTTGCCGAATTGCTCCCAGAATCTCGCCAGATACCAGAAGCCCTCCGTCCAAACGATCACAAAGCTTTGGAACGAAGGGTGATGCGGCCAAATGTCGCCGCTGAACACGTCGCCGTGTTCACTCAACGCGATCATGATCATGTTGTAGATCGGCATGAGCGACCAGATGATCAGCACGAAGCCAAGCGCCAGGCACAGCGTCTCAACCACGACGTTCCGCACCCAGTAACGCGGCCGGCGCGTCCGCGGAATCGGCGCCTCTCTCGCGGGCGACGGATCGGACGCTGCGGTCGCCCGCATGATGACCGTGGCGCTCACAGCTGCACCTCCTGCTTGCGCATCTTGTGCATCAGCAGCACCACGATCGGGATCAGCAGCGGCAGCGCGCACATCACGCACGCCACGCCGAGCCGCGGATCGCCGATGGTGAATGCGTAACGGATGCCAAGCGTGGCCAGCACTTCGGTGGACATCGCGGGTCCGCCGCCCGACACGAAGAACACCGCGTTGAAATCACCCAGCGACCAGATCGTCGAAAGCAACGTCGACACCAAATACAACTGGGCCATGAGCGGGAATGTGACGTGCCGGAACCGGCGTAGGCCGGTGGCGCCATCCATGTCGGCCGCTTCATACAGTTCCTGTGGGATCGCCATCCGACCGGCGATGAAAATCACCGTCCAGAACGGCATGTTCTTCCAGATGTACGAGGCGATGTTCGCTCCCATTCCCAGCCAGTGCGAATTCAGCCACGTCGGACCGTCGATGCCGAACAACATCCACAACGCGCTGTTGAGGAAGCCCCACTGCCCGTTCAGCATCCAGTGGATCGACATGAACGCGGGTAGAGCCGGCACCGCCCAGGGAAGGATATAAATGACAAGCAGCGATTTGACCCACCAGCGCTTGCGCATGAAGAAGCCGGACAGCAGAAAGGCGAGAACCATCTTCAGGTTCACGCCAATGCCTACATAAAGGCACGTATTAACCACCGCGGTCAGAAATCGCGGGTCCGAGAACAGTTCGGTATAGAGTGCCGGGCTGCTCCCCAGCCAAAGCCCGTAGGCGACCGGATAAATCACGAAGGCGCAGAACAAGAGCGCATAGGGCACCGCGAACGCGATTGCCCATGCGAATTCCGAGCCCAACAATCCGCCGTGCCATGCCCGATGAGTGCGCGGCAACGAGGGTACGAAAGGCCTGCCGACCGCGAGCGACTCTTGTGTCGTGGTACTCATTCTCCGCCTCGCCTGTATTACCCGAAGGTGAATTTCGTGAAGATCGCCTCGGCTCGCCGGAATGCCTTGTCCACCGCGGCCTGAGCCGTCATCCCGTTCTTGATGATGTCGGCAACGGACTGCATCCACAGTTGTTCGGCCTGAACCTGGCCATAGGCAGGATTGTAAGCGTTATAGATCGGGATGGTCGGCCCCAACATTTCCCTGACATACACTGGCCGATGTGGATCCGAGGGATCGAGCCAGAAAGCGTCGTCCTTCATGAGCTGCGGAATGGATGGTACCCAGCGGCCCAGTCCCTGCTTCAAATTCGCGTTCATCACCTCGGGCTGCATGAAATATTTCATGTAGTCCTTGGCGACCTCGAAGTTCTTCGCGCCCTTCGGGATGAACCCGCCGCCGGCACCCACCTGAGCCGGTATCGGCTTGCCGTCATTGCCGGCCGGCAGACCCATCGTCACCATGTCTTCCATGTAGACTTTCTTGTCCTTGAACATGGCGAGTTCGGTGGACAGCGTGCCGTCGAAATCCATCACGAACAGCTTTTCGTGAAAGCCGTTGTTGTCGTCTGCATCGTTCCAGCTCAGCGCCTCTTGCGGGACGTATCCGCCGTTATAGGCGGCTGCCATCCAGGTGATCGACTTGATCGCGGCCTCGCGCATCGCCGGGTCGTCGGTGTGCAGCTTGCCGTCACTGCTTACGATGTTTGAAAAGCCGTTGGCCAGCATGAAGCCGACAAACAGGTTGTTGCCGTCGTTCGGTCCGACGGTCGTAACCTGCAGGCCGAGGGAATAGACCTTCCGCATTCCCTTATCGCGCAACGGCTTCTGCAGCTGCTTGAAGAAGTCCCAGTAAGCGTCCCAGGTCTTCGGAGCGTCCGATAGCTTGAACCCTGCCTTCTCGACCAGATCTCCCCAAATATGGAACGGCACACACGCCTGCTTGACCGGGCACAAATAGAAGCCGCGCGCCTTCTTGGCGCCATTGTAATAGTTCGACGCGTCCAACGCCGTCTGACTAAGCTTCGACTTCTGGGTCTCGACGACGTCGGTGACGTCCATGAGCGTGTCGTTCCAGGCGAACTGCGGCAGGATCGTGTCCGGCGCATCGTGGAAGACGAGATCGGGGACATCTCCGCTGGTCAGCGCCGAGACAGCTTTCTGGTTCAGTGCCATGAACGGCATGATGCTGTAGTCGATTTTGTTGCCGCTGAGTTTCTCGTAATCCGCGACGACCTTGCGGAAGGCTTCGTCCTCTTCCGGGAAGAAACCTTGCACCTGCCAGACGGTCGCTGTCGTGGCGGCGGCGTTGGCAATATATGGACGTGACAATGCGCCCGCGGCCGCTAGGCCTACGGAGCTGGCAAGCATTGAACGTCGGCTCATGCGGTGCATGGCCAACCTCCTTCCCTGTAAGCCGGAAGCCGAAACGTCGGCTCGTGAGTGTTGTTTCGGCTACGGGCGTTGTTATTGGCCCCCACCCTACGGTGACTCGCCCCGCCGGGTCAATTGTTCTCCTTGGAGGCTTCTGGACGACAGATTGACACCCGCCCTGCCTGGAGCGGGCGTCAATCATCGCCAGCGTAGCCCGTTAGCGCGTTGTCCAGCCGGGCTCCGATGAGCCCAGAGGATTGGCCGGATGGTCCCACCGCATGCCGGCGCCGTCGACATCAAGCGGCGGCTTCATCCGTCGCGCCAGGCCCCAACCGGTGGCCTCCGTTGCCGTCTCGAAATCGGCGTCATTCGCCTCTTCGAACGGCCTGGTCCGATCAACCGCCAATGCGTTGGTCAGCAACGCCGCCGTGCGAGCCAGCGACGTCCGCGTGCGGGAGCCAACACCCTTCGTCAGCCGGCGCACCAATCCGCGCACCACTCCCGCCGCCATGATGTATCCCGTCGCGTGGTCCAGAGCCTGCACCGGCAATGGCCGCGGCTTGTCCGCGCCAAACCGCCGCATGCCCTCCGCCGCGATGCCCGAACTCATCTGCACCAGGCTGTCGAAGCCGCGCCGTTCCCGCCATGGCCCGCTCCACCCGTAAGCGTCCAGCGAGACATCCACCAATCCTGGGCGCAATTTTTGCCGTGCTGCCTCATCCAGCCCAAGCCCTTTCAGCGCACCGGGCCGGTAGCCGTGGACAAGCACATCGGCGGACGCCAGCAGGTCCTCAAAGGCGCGCCGGTCGTCGGGCCGCCGCAAATCGAGGCGGGCGCACCGTTTCCCGAGCGTCACTTCTGGAATCACCCCGGGTTCATCCCACTCCGGCGGATCAATCCGGAGAACCTCCGCACCAAACCCGGCCAGGAACCGCGTCGCGACCGGACCAGCAAGCACCCGGGTCAAATCGAGCACTCGAATGCCCGCCAGTGGCCTGTTCCCAGACACCTGCCAGTCGCTCATTGGGCCACCGTCAGTCTCTTCAATCCTGGCCAGAGGTTCCGTCGCCACCGCCTTTCCATGCGGATGCCCGGCCCATGCGGCGAGGTCTCGCATCGCCGCCGCGCAACCGCCGCTCTCCACCACCGAAGCTTCCAGATCATCGATACGCCAACGGGAGACGGCCGCCGTGACGGCGTCCTTCTCGGCCGGCGTTCGCAGCACCTTGAGCGCGGCCTCTCGGTGGCGTGGTGCGTTGGTATGCAGCCTGATCCAGCCATCCGCTGCCGCGTAATCGCCCGCGACCGGGTCCCAGGGCGGCGGCATCGACCAGCCCAAAGGCCGGAGCGTCGTGCCAAACCAGAACGAGGCAAGCCGCCGGTCGACCTCGACCGAGGGAGATCCGGCACTCCGGGTCGAAAGCAGTTCCGCGACCGCCAGACCGGCAGCGGCGACAGATCCGGCGGCGAAATCGCTGACCGCGAACGCGGACGGCAGGTCGCCTTCCCCGGTCATTGTGACCGCCGACAGCAAGCCGGGGCCGCCGCCGAGAGACGTCCATATATCTTTGAGGAATGTCGTGGCCATCGGGGGATTGCCGGGCATCGCCGTTGCTCCTTGTTAGCGGCGGTCACCACATGTCATCGGCCACTAATCGTCAATCTTGATTAACTGGATCAATATATTAAAAATGCCGATCCATAATCGCCGGAGCATCTTGTGGCGGACTACCTCTCGGCCGCCGAGGCGGCGAAACGTCTCGGCGTGTCACGTCAGACACTTTACGCCTATGTGAGCCGCGGCCTGCTGCGGGCGCACGAGACCGCCGACCCGCGCCAGCGCTGTTATGCGTCCGAGGCGGTCACACGTCTCGCCGATGAGCGCCGGCGCGGACGGCGTCCCAAAGACGTCGCGAAGGCCACGCTCGACTGGGGTTTGCCCGTGTTGGAGTCGGCGATCACGCTGATCCAGGACGGACGCCTTTTCTATGGAGGGGCCGATGCCGTCGCGCTCGCGAAAGACGCCGCCGTGGAGGACGTGGCGGCTGCTTTATGGCGCCTGCCCGCCTCCACCGCGTTTGGCCCGGCGCCTCCCGTGACGCCGGACATCATGGTGGCACTCAACCGCCACTACGACAGCACCCCGCGCGACGAGGCTTTGTTGCCGCTGTTCGCGGCGGCCACGAGCGACGACGGCACGGCATTCTGGCAGCACGATCCTCGGCGGGTCGCGGAAGGCTGCGGCGGCCT
>Ga0302324_100012316_pt1 | contig 17446 bp, 11 predicted proteins | sample Palsa_T0_1_FD_201949 | JGI IMG/M metagenome (GOLD analysis project Ga0302324, IMG submission 201949) | Peat permafrost microbial communities from Stordalen Mire near Abisko, Sweden - Palsa_T0_1 | ecosystem: Environmental > Terrestrial > Soil > Palsa > Peat permafrost | place: Sweden: Abisko...
TGAGTGTCTCGATCCGGCGGATGTCCAGTCGCTGGGACGAATAGAACTTCAGTGCGCGACCGCCGGGCTGCGTCTCAGGCGAGCCAAACATGACGCCCACCTTCTCCCGGATCTGGTTGGTAAACACACACAGCGTCTGGGCGCGGTTGAGATTGCCGGCCAGCTTGCGCATCGCCTGGGACATCATCCGAGCCTGGGCGCCGACCATCTGATCGCCCATCTGGCCCTCCAGCTCGGCGCGGGGCGTGAGCGCGGCGACCGAATCGACCGCGACGACGTCGACGGCTCCGGACCGGATCAGCATGTCGACGATCTCGAGCGCCTGCTCGCCAAAGTCGGGCTGGGAGACGAGCAACTCGTCGATGTCGACACCGATCCGCCGGGCGTAGAGCGGGTCCATCGCGTGTTCGGCGTCAACGAACGCGCAGATCCCGCCGAGCTTCTGCGCCTCGGCGATGATGTGGTAGACCAGCGTCGTCTTGCCAGAGGACTCGGGGCCGAAGATCTCGACAATGCGCCCGCGCGGGACGCCACCGATCCCCAGCGCGAGATCGAGCGACAACGCGCCGGTGGGAATCGCATCCACGGCGACGCGCGCGCCGGGATCGCCCATTCGCATGACGGTGCCCTTGCCGAATTGCCGCTCGATCTGGGTCAGCGCGCCCTGAAGGGCTGCCTGACGCTTGGCGTCCGATTTCGGGTCAGACACACCCTTCACGCCCTTGTCGTGCTCGCTCATTTTCGGTTCGGCTCCTTGTTTCATGCGCTGTGAACGCTCCACGGTAAAACGGGTGGCGGACGGAACCGACAACCTAGATCCAGCGCCTGTCACAGAACAAGACGCATGCGTGTCGGCAGGCGGACAAATGCGTGCCAATGGTGTAACGCGGGGCGGACGACGGCGTTGCTGACGGGATCCGGCGATGGGGCTCAGGCGGGTCTGGGTGCGCTGAGGCGGACGTTGGCCCGGCGCGGGAGCGAACAAAAATCGCCCCACCCCCCGTGAGCCGGAGGGGTGGGGATGATAGGGCCCGCTCAGCGGGCTCTGGCACACGCACCTGCCGTGAACCGGGGGGGTGGGGATGATTTGTCCCACTCGTGCGGCGCAGGTGCACGCCAGCATGCCCACTCGCCCACTCGCCCCCGCGGACACGACGCACGTCCAACGACGAACTGGTGCTTGCGTGCCCGATTGTGCCCGCGACGCCCGGGCTGGCTACCCTAGGCTGGGGTTCGTCGCAACCGCCGCGCACGCGATCGAGAGGACGCTGTGGTGGCAGGTTCGAGCAACCCGCTGTAGAACTTCATATCGCCGTGGCCGATGCGAGAATGCCACGGATCACTGCGTAAACGAACCCATTGGAGCCCGTGTCCACTCTCACCTCAGCTCTCAAGAATGAGCATACGAAGCGAATCCTTTACGCCACCGGGATTCGCCGGCCATCCCTGACGCAACGCCAGACGCCCCATTATCGGATGCCGAAAGTCGTGGCCAACGGCGGCTATCTGCCCCTGAAGAAGTACGAGGGGCCCGAGATCCCCAAGCACGAGTACGAGGATCTCACCTACACGACCTACATCACCGACGCGGCCACCACGTTCGCGCCGATCACCTCCGGAACCGGCGAGCTCGAGCTGAAGGGCTTCTGGGCCTATGGCAAGCCCGATCTCGACGGGGTCTGGACCGAGAACGCCGCCAAGTGCCCGACGATCGTCAGCTGGGTCGAGTCGATCGGCGCGCGCTTCGGACGGGTTCAGCTGCTGCGGATGACGCCCAACTCGCTGCGCGAGTGCCGCTGGGGCCTACACCTTGACAACAACAATCAGGCCAACGATCCCGACCAGAACGGCTGGGTGGTGCGGCTGTGGCTGGAGCTGACCGATGACGACTCGAGCGCGCTCGTCGTCCGCAAGGAGCAGTTCGACCGCCAAGGCGAGGTGAGGATCGCGCTGCCGCGCTACCAACAGGTGGTGGTCGACTCCGAGCTCCTCTATCACGGCGGCTATCACCATGGTCCGGGTACGCGGTATGCAGTGATCGTGAGCCTCGAAAGCGGGCCCGCGCTCGAGAGCTGGATCGAAACTCAGCTTCCGTAGGGCTCCAACCGAGATCCTGGCCGGGCTTGCGGCCGTCAGCCGCGGCCCAGCTGGATCGTGTGCAGGGCCTCGTAACGGGCCTCGCCAGAACCCAGGTGGGAGCGATAGAGGGTGACCGTCGAGCACAAGATTGCCCGCGACGGCGGCGCCGACGGCAGCTCGGAGGCTCGCACGCGCTCCCCCCTGCCAAGCCGCGCCACGGTGAGATGCGCCAGGAAAGGCCGGTTCTCAGGCTCATACCAGCCTTCGGCCTGCAGCGTGTCTGAGATCGCGCGCTGCAGCCCGGACAGCCGATGCCGGGCGTCCACCAGCGTCAACGCGATTGCGCGCGGGCGGCGGGCGGGCAGCCAGACGGGAGCGCCGAGCGACAGTTCGATCGTGGCTCGCGGCGCGGCCCGCTCGCAGGCGGCCGCGATCGAATCGATGTCGCGGGCCGCTCGCGAGCCCAGGAAACACAGCGTCACATGGAGCGCTTGGGGTTCGATCAACCGCCACCGCGCCCCCGCCACGTCGGAGAGGTGATTCGCGCACCAGCGGAAGAGAAGCGATCGGGCGACGTCGGGCAGGTCGAGCCCGACGAACAATCTCGCCCGCTCTGGACTCACCGACGCTGCTGAGTCGCGCCCGGGTCGGCCTCGCCTCGCAACAGCGCTCTGAGCAGGTGCATCGAGACCGTGACCGAGCGTTCGCGGACGTCGGCGCGTCCGCCGGGCAGCCGCAGGCTTCGGGCCACCCGCGCCCCCCCCGGTCCGCAGACCGAGATGAACACGAGTCCGACGGGCTTCTCCTCGGTGCCGCCACCGGGACCGGCGACGCCCGTGATCCCGACCCCGACCTCGGCGCGCAAGCGCGCCGCGGCCCCATCGGCAAGGGCGTCGGCGACTTCGGCCGAGACGGCGCCGACGCGCTCGATCAGGCCGGGGTCCACGCCGACCAGCGCGGATTTCGCTTCGTTGGAGTACGCGACCACGCCGCCGGCGAAGTACGCCGAAGCCCCCGCCAGGTCGGTGAGCCGTGCGGCCAGCAGTCCTCCACTGCACGATTCGGCGACCGCGATCGTGTGGCCGGTCAGCAGTGCCGCCACCTGCTCGTCGATCGTCGACCCGTCGGACGAGAACAGGGTGTCGGCATGCCGGGCGGTGATGAACTCGATCAGGGCGTCATAGGCAGGCTGGGCCGGCGGCTCGTACAGCGTGGTGACCTCGATCTCGCCCCGGCGCAGGCAGGTGGTGATCTCCAGTGGCTCGAGCGAGAGGCCCGCGTCCTGGGCCGCTCTCAGGGTGTTCGCGATCTCGGACTCCGGAATCCCAAACAGCCGGACGAGTCCGCGGCGATAGGTTGTGGCCCCGGCGATCGCGGCGCGGAACGCGTCGGTGGCACTCGCCGTCTCCCACATCGGCTGGAGCTCGCTCGGGGGGCCCGGCAAAACGACGACCGTCGGTGGCGTGCCCTGCAGTGGTGTCACGACCAAGCCCGGGGCGGTCCCGACCGGCTCGAGCACCGTGGCGCCCTGCGGGATCACCGCCTGCTTGCGGTTGGACGCCCTGACTGCGTCGGGGTCGAGATCCGGCCAGCGCGCCAACAGCGGGCGCAGGATCTCGGCGATCCGTTGCTCGAGCCCGGGATCGAGCACCATCTCTCGCCCGCAGAAGCGCCCGACGATCTCGGCGGTCAGATCGTCCGCCGTCGGGCCGAGGCCGCCGCTGGTCACGATCAGGGCCATTCCCTCGCGTTGCATGAACTCGAGCGCCGCGAGCAGGTCCTCCGGCCGGTCACCCACGATCTGGATGATCGCCGTGTCGACGCCGATCTCTCGCAGCCGCTCCGACAGCCACGGACCGTTGCGGTCCGAGATGATCCCCGTCAGCACCTCGGTGCCGGTGATGAGGATGCCCGCTCGAGTCGGACCCCCCTCAGCGGTGGTGGTGTGCGCGTCTGGATGCGGGCCCTGTCCGCTCATGAGCAGGTGGGCTGCTTTGACACCGGCAGCGAACGGTGTCCGCCCGGCTCAAACAGGAACCCGATCGAGGTGGAGGATGGCGCCACGGTGACGCTCGAGCCGTTGGCCTTCAGCTTGACCGAGGCATTGCCGAGCGTCAGCAGCAGCTTGGGGGCGGTCTGCGTCGGGATCGTCTGCCCCGCGCTGAAGATCTCGCCGGGGATCAGCCGCTTGCCGCTGCCGTCGACCAGGCACACATACACGGCACCGGTGGGAACGAGCTGGAGCTTGACGGTCGTGGGCTTCGGGGCGGCTGGGGCTTTGGCTGGGTGGCGGCGGGGACGGGTCGGGTGGTGGGCGACGCTGGTGTTGACCCGTGACGTTGGTGTGTTCTTCGAATTGGTCGAGTTGCCGACAAAGTACAGGGCGACGACGACCACGGCCAGCACCGCAACGATCACCGCCCACGGCGGTATCAGCGGTCCGCGAGGCGGGCGCTCGCGCCCCAGCGGCGCAATCGGTCGCAGCTCATGATCGGTGGGACGCTCATAGCGACGTTTGAAGTCGTCGATCAGCTGGCGGGTGTCGAGCCCGAGGAACTCGCCGTAGGTCCGCAGGAAGCTCTTGACGTACACCTCTCCGGGGAGCAGATCCCATTCCTCGTTCTCCATCGCCCGCAGGTACTTGGCGCGAATCTTGGTCCGCGTCTCGACCTCGGTGATGTCGATCCGGGCCCGCATGCGGGCCTCTCGGAGCGTGGCGCCGATGTCAGCCATCCGTCCTCAAGGCTACAGACGCGCGGATGGCCAAAAGCGGCCGCAAACTGCGGGCCTCAGGATCGATCGCTGTGTCCTGCCGACACGCTCTCGGGCTCCTCGGGTGGCGCCGCAGCGCGCGCCGGGGTGGGACTCGGCGGGTTGTCGACCTCGGCCAGATGCGACAGGATTCGCGGCACGTCAGCCTCGGCGATCAGCACCTGGCGCGGTTTTGAGCCCTCATAGCCGGAGATGATCCCGCGGCGCTCGAGCATGTCGATCAAGCGCCCGGCGCGAGTGTAGCCCAGGCGCAGCCGGCGCTGCAGCATCGAGGTCGAGGCGGTTCCCATCTGGGCGACGAGCGCGATCGCGTCTTCGAGCAGCGGGTCCTCGTCGGGACGCAGGATCTCGTCGTCCTCGGCCGGACCATCCTCGCTCTCGACCTCTTCGAGCAACTCGGCGTGGAACTCCGGCTCGCCCTGGCGGCGCCAGGCATCGGTGAGGTCGGCGATCTGTTCCTCGTCGATGTAGGCGCCCTGGATCCGCTGCAGCTTCGAGGAGCCGACAGGTGAGAACAGCATGTCGCCTTGTCCGAGCAACGACTCGGCGCCGTTCTGGTCGAGGATCACCCGCGAGTCGGTCTGGCTGGAGACCGAGAAGGCGATCCGCGATGGGACGTTGGCCTTGATCATGCCCGTGATCACGTCAACCCGCGGTGATTGGGTGGCGAGCACGAGATGAATCCCGACCGCCCGCGCCTTTTGGGCCAGCCGGATGATCGAGTCCTCGACGTCGGCGGGAGCGACCATCATCAGGTCGGCCAGTTCGTCGATCACACACAGGATGTAGGGCAGCGCCGGCTCGCCCCGTTTCTCGCGCGTCCGGTTGAGTTCGGGCAGCGATCGCGTCCGCGCCAGCGACATCGTCCCGTAGCGCTGTTCCATCTCCTTGACCAGGTTCTGGAGCGCGTTGGCAGCCATCCGGGGGCTGGTGATCACCGGCGTGAGCAGATGCGGGATCGACTCGTAGTGGTTGAGCTCGACCTGCTTGGGGTCGACCAGCACCAGCCGAACCTCGTGCGGCGTCGCCCGGAGCAGAATGCTCGAGAGCATCGCGTTAACACAGGCTGATTTACCCGCGCCGGTGGTTCCCGCGACGAGCAGATGGGGCATCTTGGCCAGGTCCGCGCCGATCGCGCGTCCCCCGATGTCCTTGCCCAGCCAGACGGTCAGCGGCGACCAGTCCGGTGGCGGGTCCTGGAACACGTCGCCCAGGTGGACGATCCGCCGGCGCGCGTTGGGGACCTCGACTCCGACCGCCTGCTTGCCCGGGATCGGGGCCAGAATGCGGATGTCGGTGGCTGCGAGCGCGTACGCGAGATCGTCTTTGAGCTGGGCGATCTTGGACACCTTGGTCCCGGGCGCGAGGCGAAGCTCGTAGCGCGTGATGTGCGGGCCGGTGACGCGGCCGATCACCTTGGCCTCGATCCCGAAGTGCCCCAACGTCTCGACCAAGGTCCTGGCCACCTGCTCCTGGCCCGCGGTATCAGGCTTGGCCGCCTCGCCGGTCGAACGGGTCAGGAAGCGCGGCCCGGGAACCCGCCATTGGAAGTCGGGATCTTCGGTGATCGAGGCGCGATAGCGTCCTTGCGGTGTCAGGTCCTCGGCTCTCACACTGATCTGCGGGCCCCGCTCGCTGGGCTCGTCGCGCGGCTCGGAGGCGCCCGCGTGATGCTCTGAGGACTCGATGTCCTGACCCTGCTCGTCGGTTGGCTCGGCTTCGTCCACCGTCTCGATCGGCGGCGCCTCGACGTGCGTCGCGCGCACGATCAACTCTGCGGTGTCGGGCTCCGGAGGCAGGATCGCCTCGTACTCGCGCTCGGCGGCGGCGCTGGCCCGTCCGGCCGCGGTGGCCGGCCGACGAGCGACCGTGGCCGCCAACTCCTCGGTCGAGCGCCGCAGCGCGCGCGACGTGCCCAGGACGCCCGCCCCGGTTGCCCGCACGATCCCCGCCAAGGTCGCGCCGCTGACCAGAATCAGCCCGGCCATGAACATGAACACGGCGAGGATGTGGGCGCCGAGGCTCGAGAACAGGTGGGCGCTCACCCACAGCTCCGCCTGGCCGACCACTCCACCTCGGGCCTCGAACGTCGCCGGATGCCAGAACTCGGACGCCGGGGCGGCACCGGGTCCGAGCATGCCGGCGGCAAACGCCAACGTCAGCGCGCCGAGGAGGCACGCGATCCCGGTGCGCAGCGGTCTGGCGGGCGGGCGCAGCTCGCGGATCAGAATCAGCGCCCCGCCCGCCACGAGCGCCGCTGGCACCGCATAACCGAGCGCGCCGAACACGAACCTGGTCGCCCGCAGCGCTCCGCCGCCGAGTTCCCCGCCCGCCCAATGCAGGTAGACCACTCCCCCGAAGAAGATCCCCACCGCAATCAGCGCCAAGCCGATGATGTCGACGTGATGAGCCTCGAGTTCGATTGTGGGCAGGCCAACCGGTCTCGCGAGCAGCGAGCGCCTGGCGCGCTTCGGGGGCGCCTTCGGTTTGCGCTTCTGACGGGCGGCCATGTCCAATCAGGTGGCTTCGACGGCGGGCGCGCGGCTCCTGCCGCAGCGACCTCGTGTATCAAGCCGCACTAAAACCCGTCGCGGCTTGATCCCGGGCCCCCTACCATTTGCGCCAGCGATGGCCGACTTCGAGCGCCCACCCCGTGTCCTGGTCGTCGAAGACGACGATGCGATCGCTCAGGTGCTCCAGCGCTCACTCCGCATGGAGGGGTATGAGGTCCGGGTGGCCGGCGACGGGATCAGTGCCCTCGATCTGGCTCATGGTTTCCTGCCCGACCTCGTGATCCTCGACCTCGGCCTACCCCGGCTCGACGGGATCGAGGTGGCGAAGCAGCTGCGCAGCCAGGACGATGACGTTCCGATCCTCGTGCTGACGGCCCGCGACGCGGTCGAAGCCCGAGTCGAGGGGCTCGACTCGGGTGCCGATGACTATCTCGTCAAGCCGTTCGAGCGTCAGGAACTGCTCGCCCGGCTGCGGGCGCTGCTGCGGCGGCGCCCTCCACGCGGACAGGCGACGCTGACCGTCGGGGACCTGAAGCTCAACCCTGACACCCACGAAGTGGCGCGCGGGGACCGTCCGATCGACCTGACCCAGCGCGAGTTCGAGCTGCTCGAGTACCTGATGCGCAATGAGCGGATCGTGATCTCGCGGCAGCGCCTGCTCGACGAGGTCTGGGGCTATGACCCGTTTTCGATGACGAACACGATCGAGGTATTCGTCTCTAACCTACGGAGGAAGCTTGAAGCCGGTAGCGAGCCTCGGCTCCTACATACGATCCGCGGCGCGGGGTACGTTCTCCGCGTATAGGTCGGTCCCGATCCGCTGGCGGCTGGCCGGCGGATCAGCGGCACTGACATTGGTGATCCTGGCCGGGTTCGCGGCCATCGTTGGCGTGCTGACCGACCGGCAGGTGCGCGGCCAGTTCAACGACGAGGTGCGCTCTGCCGTCGATCAGCTCGAAAGCCGCCTCAACCTGAAGTGGATCGGACCGGAGGGCGACGAGCTCGACTGCAACAAGACGATCCGCCTGAGCGACTACGCGAGCGCCGAGCACGCCCAGATCCGGATCTACGACGACGGCGGGGCGCTGCTCTGCACGCAGAGCCAGACCCAGGTCAAGATCAAGGGCGCGGCGACGCCGGCGTTGGGCACGCCGGTCTTCCCGCCGCCGCAGAGCACGGGCACGTTCCAGGAACTGGGCGACCGCGTGGTGGTGCGCGAATTGGGAGTGCAGCCCTCGGGCGAGGTCACCCTGCTCTACGCCCGCCCCCTGTCCGACGTCGATCACACGCTGGCCCGGGTGCGCGTGTTCCTGTGGCTGGGCGTTCTCGGTGGCACCGTTCTCGCGCTGCTCGCGGGGCTCGCGACGGCTCAGCGAGCGATGCGACCGATCGCCGAGCTGAGCGACGCTGCGCGCGAGATCGAGCGCACGCGCGATCCGAGCCTGCGCCTCCCCCATCCCGAGGCCGACGATGAGGTGGCCGAGCTGGCGCGCACGCTCGAAGGGATGCTCGGAGCGCTTGACGATGCCCGCACCGAGACCGAGGCGACGCTTGACCGCCAGCGGGAGTTTGTCGCCGACGCCTCGCACGAGTTGCGCACGCCGCTGACCAGCGTGCTGGCCAACCTCGAGCTGTTGTCTGAGGAGCTGCGCGGTGAGCAGGCCGAGACCGCCGAAGCGGCGCTTCGCTCCACGCGGCGAATGCGCCGCCTGGTGGGCGACCTGCTGCTGCTGGCCCGCGCGGACGCCAAGCGCCTGCAGCCATACCGGCCGACTGACCTCGCCGAAGTGCTGGTCGAAGCTGCGTCGGAACTCGGGCCGATGGCCGACTCCCACGAGCTCTCGATTCACGCCGAAAGCGCCATCGTCGACGGTGCCCGGGATGACCTGCATCGACTGGCGCTCAACCTGATCGAGAACGCGCTGCGCCACACCCAGACGGGCACGCATATCCAGGCCTCGACGATGACGCGCGATGGCAACGCCATCCTCGTCGTGCAGGACGACGGGGCCGGAATCCCGCCCGAGCTCGAACAACGGGTGTTCGAGCGATTCGTGCGCGATGGTCGCGACGGGGGCCGCGGGTCGGGCCTGGGGCTGGCCATCGTTCGCGCCGTGGCCGAGTCACACGGGGGCACCGTGGCGCTGGAGCGCCCCGAGTCAGGCACCGGCACCCGGTTCGTGATCCAAATCCCCGCGGTGGGAAGCGTCCCGGCCCACGCGCAGCCGGGCGACGATCACACTTCGACGACGACGGGCAGCACCATCGGTCGACGACGCAACCGGTCGTAAACGAACACCGCGAGATCGTCGTGGAGCTCCTGCTGAAGGAGGTCAATCTCGCGGATGCCGTCGTGCGCCGCGCGCGCGAGTGAGCGCTCGATCTCCTGGCGAATGTCGGTCACCAGGCTGTCCGCCTGCTCGATGAACGGGACGCCGCGAAAGATGACCTCGGGCGGGACGACCGATTCGCCGGTCTGCTCAGACACCGTGGCCACGACGATGAAGATCCCATCGGCGGACAGCATCCGCCGGTCTCGCAACGCGACGTCGGCCGGATCCCCGATATCGACTCCGTCGACGAAGATCATGCCGGCTTGCTCAGGCGCGCCGAAGCGAGCCACCCGGGCATCGATCTCGAGCGGGAGGCCGTTCTCGCCCTGGAACACGTCGTCGGGATCGATCCCCACGGCCTCCGCCAACTCCGCGTGCAGATGGATCCGCTTGTGGTCGCCGTGGACCGGCATCACATAACGCGGCTTGACCAGGTTGAGCATCAGCTTGAGCTCCTCGGCAAAGCCGTGGCCGGAGGCGTGGATCGGTGCGTCACGCGGAGTGATCACATCACAGCCGATGTGGTACAGCCGGTCGACGGTCTCGTTGACGGCGCGCTCATTGCCGGGAATCGGGGTGGCCGAGAAGACGACCGTGTCGCCGCGGCGCAGGGTGATCAGCCGGTGATCATTGTGAGCCATCCGCCGCAGTGCCGACAGCGGCTCGCCCTGGGAGCCGGTGGAGATCACGACCACCTTGTGATCGGGCCAGTCCTCGACTTCCTGGGGCTGGATCGTCATCCCCTCGGGCAACTCGATGTGACCCAACGAGCGTCCGATGTTGACGTTCTTGCGCATCGAGCGCCCGACCAACGCCACCTTGCGCCCGAGCGCGGCGGCTGCGTCGACGACCTGCTGGACACGGTGAATGTTGGAGGCGAAGCTCGTGACGATGATCCGGCCCTGGGCGCGGGCGAATACCTCTTCCAGATGCGGCCCGACGTCGCGTTCTGAGGGCGAGAAGCCGGCCCGGTCGGCGTTGGTCGAATCGCCGCACAGCAGCAGGACGCCGTCCCGACCCAGCTCGGCTAGTCTCGAGACGTCCGCGGGCTGACCGTCGACCGGAGTTTGGTCAAACTTGTAGTCGCCGGTCACCAGCACCGTGCCGAGGTCCGTGGTCAGCGCGACCGCGGACGAGTCCGGAATCGAGTGGGTCATGTGCACCAGCTCGAGCATGAACGGTCCGAGCGAGACCTCCTCCCCGGGCGGGAGGTCCTCGAGGGGCACGTCGCGAAGGTTGTGCTCGTCGAGCTTCGAACGCGCCATCGCGATGGTCAGGCGGCCGCCGTAGACGGTCGGAGCGCGCTTGGCCCCGAGCTCGCGCACGACCCATGGCAGCGCACCCAAATGATCCTCGTGGCCGTGGGTGATGACGATCGCCTCAATGTCGTCGACGCGGTCGCGCAGATAGCTGAAGTCGGGCAGCACGAGGTCGATCCCGAGCATGTCGGTGGTGGGGAAGCGCAGGCCGGTATCGACCACGATGATCCGGCCCTCGTATTCGACCACCATCATGTTCTTGCCGATCTCGCCCAGGCCACCGAGCGGCAAGACCCGCAGCGTGCCGCTCACGCTGTCGCGAGCATCCCGTGGCGCTCGAGCAGGTCGCGCACGGTCGCGGTCTCCCGCTGATCGAGCTCGACGTATGGGAGCCGTGGCGCGCCCACGCCGAGCCCCAGCAGGCCGAGCGCTGCCTTGATGCTGCAGGCGAGCGGGGCGATCGACAGATCGCGGTACACGTCCTGCAAGCTCTGGTCGATCTCACGTCTGGACTCGGGCTCGTCGACCATCCGGTGCATCTCCTCGCCGAACAGGTGGCTGGCCACCAGAATGCCGCCTGGTTCCCCGAGATCGAGCACGTCGGCGAGCAGATCGTCGTTGCCGGCGTAGATCTGCAGGCCGTCGACCTGGGCCAGGTTCGCCGCGTTGGCCTGCTTGACGGCGATGATGTTCTCCAGCTGCGCGAGCTCGGCGAGCAGATCGTTGGGCATGTCCGAGCCGGTCCGCTGCGGAATGTTGTAGAGCACGATCGGGAGGTCGGTGGCGCGCACGACCTCCTCGTAGTGGCGGACGATCCCGCGGCGCGACGGACGGTTGTAGTACGGGTTGACCGACAGCAGCGCGTCGGCGCCGAGTTCAGTGGCTCGCTCGGTCAGATGGACCGCGTGCCGCGTGTCGTTGGAGCCGACGCCGGCGATGATGGTGCAGTGCGCGCCCATCTCCTCCACGGCCAGCCTGATCATCCCCAGATGCTCCTCGTCGCTCAGCGTCGAGGCCTCGCCGGTCGTCCCGCACACCACCATGCCGTCGGATCCGTGCTCGGCCAGGTGGTGCATGAGCATCACCGCAGCCTCCTCGTCGACCCGCCCATCCGCACCAAATGGCGTGACCATCGCAGTCAGGATGGATCCGAGGTTCACCGACATCGGCGGGATTATCGCAGGGAGGCCTACGCCGGGCCCGCCGCCCCACCGTTCGGGTCCAGCACCTGCTCGTACACGCGGTAGCGCTTGATGACGACCCCGCCCATCGCCTCCATGGCGCGGTTCATCGAGTGGTTGGTCTCGAGAATCCAGCCCATCTCGCCGCCCTTGCGCCGGCTTCGCTCAGCCACGTTGTAGTGCTCCATGTACAGCGCGGCGGCGACGCCGGTGTGCTGGTACTCGGGCATCACGCCGAGGAACCCAACCCGGATGCGGTCGATGATCCGCGATTTGTTGAGGAAGTACCACCACCCCAGCGGGAGCAGCCGGCCGCGCATCTTCTTCAGCACCTCGTTGATGTCAGGCACGGTGATCGCGATCGCCACAGTCTCCTTCTCGTTCTCGGCCACCATGAACCAGTCCCGCTCGTACACGAGCTGCAGATCGAGCGCGTAAGCGTCGAGATCCTCCTTTGAGTACGGAACGAAGCCCCAGTTGCGCGACCACGCCGCGTTGTAGACCTTCGCGAAATCGTCCAGGTCGTGGCGCAGCTTGCGCCGCGACATCTTGCGGATCGTGATCCCGTGCCTGGTCTTCGCTCGCTCGGCGACCCGCGGGATGATCGGGTTGAGCCGGTCGCGCTCGTTGATGTAGAGCTCCCACATCAGCAGATCCATCGCCTTCGTCAGCCCGGCCGCCTCGCAGTGCTGCTGGTAGTAGGGAGGATGCCAGGGCTGCTTGATCATCGGCTCGCGGTGGAAGCCCTCGATCAGCACCCCGGACTCGTCGTTGAGCTGGAAGTCCATCGGGCCGATCATCCGCTCGCAGCCTCGCTCGCGCAGCCAGCCGGCGGCGGCCTGCAGCAACGCGTCGAGGATCTCCTGGTCCTCCTCGAACTCGAGGAACCCGAACATCCCCCACCGGTTGTGGTGAAACTCATTGAACGCGCGGTCGATCTGGGCCGTGATCCGACCGACCACGACGCCGTCGCGGCGCGCGAGGAAATACTCGGCCTGGCCATGCTTGAAGTACGCGTTGAGCTTGCGGTTGAGGAATATGTATCGCTCGAGTTTCAGTGGCGGAATCCACGGCGTATCAGCATGGAGCCGGAACGGAAGCTGGACGAACTTCCGCAGGTCGCCGGAGCCGCTGACGGTGCTGATGTCGATCGCCATCGGCGGGAACCGTAGCGGAGCCGGCGCGTCTACAGCAGCCGCTCGAGCCCGACCACCACCGACTGCTCCAGCGTGCCGACACGCCGGACAGCCAGCAGCACTCCGGGCATGAACGACTCACGATCGATCGAGTCGTGGCGAATCGTCAGCGTTTGACCCACGTCGCCGAGGATCACCTCCTGGTGGGCGACGAGCCCAGGCAGGCGGACCGAATGGATCGGCACCTCGACGCCGCCGCCGGCGGCCGCGGCCATCAGCGCCGCGGTGCGAACCGCCGTACCGCTGGGCCTGTCGACCTTGAGATCGTGGTGCAGCTCGATGATCTCGGCGCGCGCCATGTGTCGGGCGGCTTGCGCGGCGAACTGCATCATCAGCACCGCGCCGATCGCGAAGTTGGGGGCGATGAACACGTTGGCCGGCCCGCCGCGCAGGTCGTCGAGCTCGTCGGGATCGAACCCGGTGGTGCCGATCACCACGTGAACTCCCGCGGCCACTGCCTCGCGCGCATGGCTGAGCGCTGTGCTCGGGAGCGTGAAATCGACCAGCACGTCCGGCCCCAGGGCGAGCACGTCCGCCACGGAGGTTGCGAGGGCGGGATCGGCCCGGCCGGTCAACTCCATGTCCGGAGCGCCGGAAACCGCCCGGCACACCGTCTCCCCCATCCGCCCCGCCGCGCCGGCCACCGCGACCCGGATCTGCCGCGGGCTCACCTAGCCGCTCTCCACCAGAGCCGGACCGACTCCGGCCAGCGCCTCCTCGAACCGAGCTTCGTCGGGGCCGATTCCGGCGGCAGACAGCCGTTCGGGTGACCACAACTCCTCGACCAAGGCCGCCAGGTCGTCCTGGGACACCGCGTCGATTTGCGCCACCACCTCATCAAGTGGCATCAGGGTCGCTCCGGCGAGGACCTCGGAGCCGAGGCGGTTCATCCGCGCACCGGTCGACTCGAGCGCCAACAGGACCCGCCCTTTGAGGTTCTCCTTGGCGCGCCCGAGCTCCTCCCCGGTACCGGGGTTGTCTCTGAACCGGGTCAGCTCGGTGCCGACGACCGCCAGCGCCTCGGTCACATTCTCGACCCGCGTGCCGATGTACAGCCCCACCTGGCCGGTGTCCTGGTAGGCGCTGGTGAACGAGTACACGGCGTAGGCCAGGCCACGGCGCTCGCGGACTTCTTGGAACAGCCGCGACGAGGATGTCCCGCCGAAGATCGTGTCCAGTACCCGTAGTGCGAACCGCCGCTCGTCGTGGCGGGAAATGCCCGGTCCGCCCAGGCAGACGTGGTACTGCTCGGTATCCTTGCGCTCGAACCGCCGCCGGGCGATCTCGGCCCCGGGCACTGCACCCAGCGCGGTCGGGATCGAGCGCGGCGCCTGGATCGCGTCGGCCTCGCCGGCCGGTACGCGCTCGCTCGCCATGGCCACGAGGGCATCGTGATCAACCGCCCCGGCCGCGGCGATGACGACGTTCCCGGGGGCGTAGCGAGAGGCGTGGAAGCTCGCGATCTCCGGCACCGGAGTGTTGGCGATCACCGGCGCGCGGCCGATGATCGCTCGGCCCAGCGGGTCGTTTCCGAACACCGCCTGGCCGAGCGAGTCGAACACCTTCTCATGCGGTTCGTCGTCGTACATGGCGATCTCTTCGAGGATCACCTGGCGCTCGGAGTCGACGTCGCTCAACGACGGGCGGAACACCATGTCGGCCATCACGTCGAAGGCAAACGGAAGGTGCTGGTCGATCACGCGCGCGTAGACCGATGTCGTCTCCTTGCCGGTGCCCGCGTTGAGCTCGGCGCCCATCCCGTCGAAGATCTGGTCGATCTCCAGCGAGCCGTATTTGGCCGTGCCCTTGAACAGCAGGTGCTCGAGCAGATGGGAGAGGCCCGCCTGCTCGTCGGTCTCATTGCGCGAACCGGTGCCGATCCAGAATCCGAGCGACACGGACCGGACGGAGGGCATGGCCTCCGTCACGATCCGCACGCCCGACTCCAGCGTGGTCAGGCGGTGTTCCTGCGCCACGGTCGGGCTAGGAGCGCGGTCGGTCGGGATCGCGATCGCGCACGCGTCCCCGGTCGCGGGGTGCCCGGTCACGGGGTGGGCGGTCGCGTCCGTCGCGTCCTCCACGGTCACGGCGTGGCGGGCCGTTGTCGCCGCTGCCGACCGAGCTGAGCTCCTCGACGGTCTTGCCGGCGATGTCCGGATCCTCGGCGAGGCGAAGGCCGATGCGGCCGCGCTCGCGGTCGACCTCGACCACGCGCACGTTGAGCTCGTCGCCCTTGTTGAGAACCTCCTCGACGGTGTCGATCCGGCGACCGGGCGCCACGTTGGAGATGTGCAGCAGGCCGTCGGTGCCCTTGGCCAGTTCGATGAACGCGCCGAACGTGGTCGTCTTGACCACCTTGCCGGTGAACTCATCGCCGACCTCGACCTCCTTGGTCATCGAGCGGATCCGATCGACCAGCGCGTCGCCGCGCTCGCCGTTGGCCGCGTAGACGCGCACCTGTCCCTCGTCGTTGACATCGATCTGGGACTCGAACTCCTCCTGCAGCGAGCGAATCGTCTCGCCGCCCTTGCCGATCAGCAGGCCGATCTTCTCGGGATCGATCTTGATCGAGGAGATCCGCGGCGCGTGCTTCGACAGCTCGGCCCGCGGCGTGTCGATGACCTGAGCCATCTCGCCGAGGATGAACTGACGGGCCACCTTCGCCTGTGCGAGGGCGTCGCGCAGGATCTCGAACGTGACGCCGCTGATCTTGATGTCCATCTGCAGCGCGGTGATCCCGCGCTCAGTCCCGGCGACCTTGAAGTCCATGTCGCCGAGATGGTCCTCGACTCCGGCGATGTCGGTGAGGATGATGACGTCCTCGCCCTCCTTGATCAGCCCCATCGCAATCCCGGCGACCGCACGCTTGATCGGCACGCCGGCGTCCATCAGCGACAGTGTCGACCCGCACACCGAGGCCATCGAGGAGGATCCGTTTGACTCCAGGATCTCCGACACGACGCGGATCGTGTACGGGAACTCCTCCTGGCTGGGGATCATCGGGACCAGCGCCCGCTCGGCGAGCGCACCGTGACCGATGTCACGGCGTTTGGGTCCGCGCATGAAGCCCGCCTCACCGACCGAGAACGGCGGGAAGTTGTAGTGGTGGAAGTACCGCTTGGTGGTCTCCAGCCCCAGCGTGTCGAGCCGCATCTCCTCGCGCGTGGTGCCGAGCGCGACGACGCTGAACGCCTGCGTCTGGCCGCGCGTGAACAGCGCGGAGCCGTGCGTGCGCGGTGCGACGCCGACCTCGATCGAGATCGGACGGATCTCATCCGCGCTGCGGCCATCGGGGCGCTTTTTCTGCACCGCGATCCGCTCGCGGATCAGCGTCTTCTCGAGCTTGTCGAAGGCACGCTGCGCGTTGCCCCGGTATTCGACGTAGGTCTCGGACTCGGGCTCGCCCGAGTACTGGGCCAGCACCTGCTCCTCGACCGCCTTGGTGGCGTCCTGGCGCTCGAGCTTGTCCTCGACCTGGGTCGCGTCTTGCAGTGCCGCACCATGAGAAGCCTTGATTTGCTCATAGAGGTCGGGAGCCACCTGCGGCGCCTGCACCTCCAGCTTGGGCTTGCCGGCCTTCTCGGCCAGCTCGCGCTGGGCGGCGCAGAGCTTCTTGATCTCGCCGTGGGCGATGTCGAGCGCATCGAGGATCTCCGCCTCGGGGATCTCGTTCGCGCCCGCCTCGACCATCAGGATCGCCTCTTCGTTGCCGGCGACGATGAGGTCGAGGTCGGTGCCCTCGAACAGGTCCTCCTCGCTCGGGTTGACGACGAAGTTGCCGTCGACCTTGCCGATCCGCACCGCCCCGACCGGGGTCGGAAACGGAATGTGGGAGACCATCAGCGCCGCCGACGCGCCGTTCATCGCCAGCATGTCGTACGGGTTGACGTGATCCACCGACATCGGCAGTGCGACGAGCTGGGTCTCGTAGCGCCATCCCTTGGGGAACAGCGGACGAATCGGTCGGTCGATGAGGCGCGCAGTGAGCGTGGCCTTCTCCCCCGCACGTCCTTCGCGCTTAAAAAATGAGCCGGGGATCTTCCCGGCCGCGTACATCCGCTCTTCCACGTCTACCGTGAGGGGGAGGAAGTCCACCTCACGAAGGTTGCCCGC
>Ga0302324_100012320_pt1 | contig 17444 bp, 14 predicted proteins | sample Palsa_T0_1_FD_201949 | JGI IMG/M metagenome (GOLD analysis project Ga0302324, IMG submission 201949) | Peat permafrost microbial communities from Stordalen Mire near Abisko, Sweden - Palsa_T0_1 | ecosystem: Environmental > Terrestrial > Soil > Palsa > Peat permafrost | place: Sweden: Abisko...
GGGCCGCCCGGCTCCACGGATTCGCCAGCAACTAAAGCGCATTGGTATTCCGGTAGCGGGCATAACGGGACAGGATTGATCGCAACGGTGACCGGAGGGGTGCGCAAGCTTCACGTCAAATCCTATGGCTGCCAGATGAACGTCTACGATTCCCATCGTATGGCCGATCTGCTGGCGCGCGAGGGCTACGCCGAAGCCGGTCCCGAGGATGCCGATCTCATCATCCTCAACACCTGCCACATCCGCGAAAAGGCCGCCGAGAAGGTTTATTCGGAGCTCGGCCGCATCCGCAAGCTCAAGGACGCGGCGGCGCGTGCTGGTCGCAGCCTCACGGTCGCGGTCGCCGGCTGCGTCGCCCAGGCCGAGGGCGAGGAGATCGTGCGCCGGGCGCCCCTGGTAGACCTCGTGGTGGGTCCCCAGAGCTATCACCGGCTGCCGGCGCTGTTGGCGCAGGCCGCGGCCGGCGCCAAGGTCGTCGCCACCGAATTCCCCGCCGAGGACAAGTTCGACCATCTCGCCCCCGCCTCGAATGCCGCGATCCGCGGCCGCGGGGTCACCGCCTTCGTCACCGTGCAGGAGGGCTGCGACAAGTTCTGCACCTTCTGCGTGGTGCCCTATACGCGCGGTGCCGAGGTGTCGCGGCCGGTCGCCAAGGTCGTCGCCGAGGCCGCGCGTCTCGCAGCCGCCGGGGTGCGCGAGATCACCCTGATCGGCCAGAACGTCAACGCCTATCACGGCGAAGGACCGGCCGGCCCAGCGACGCTGGGCGAACTTTTGCACGCGGTTGCTGCCGTGCCGGGGGTGCGGCGGTTGCGCTATACCACCAGCCATCCCGGCGACATGGATGCGAGCCTCATCGCCGCCCATCGCGACCTCACGCCGCTGATGCCGCAGCTTCACCTTCCGGTGCAGTCGGGCTCGGACCGCATCCTCGCCGCCATGAACCGCCGCCACACGGTTGCCGACTACCTCCGGGTCATCGCGCAGCTGCGCGCGGCGCGGCGGGACATCGCCTTCACCTCGGATTTCATCGTCGGCTTTCCCGGCGAGAGCGAGACGGATTTCCGCGATACGCTGCGCCTGGTCGAGGAAGTCGGCTATGCTGGGGCGTATTCGTTCAAATATTCGCCGCGGCCCGGCACCCCCGCGGCCGAGCGCGACGACCAGGTCGAGGAAGCGGTCAAGGTCGAACGCCTCGCCCGGCTGCAGGCGGCGATCGACCGCCACCAGGATGCGTTCAACCGGGCCTGCGCCGGACGGAGCTTCGAGGTGCTTTTCGAGAAGCCGGGGCGTCTGCCCGGGCAGATCGTCGGGCGCTCGCCTTATTTGCAGCCGGTGCAGGTCATGGCGCCGTCATCATTGATCGGTGAAATCGCGACGGTGGGAATCACCGGCGTCGGGTCGAACAGCCTGTTCGGTGCCCTGCCTTCCGCGCGCGAGCGGGAGCCGGCACCGGCCGCAATGGGAGCCTGATTCATTTGGCGAGACGCGCAACCGATCCCGCATCGGTCATCCCTGCCGCACCCACGGAAGCCGCGACCCAGATCGTGGTGGCGTTCGACGACAACCGCCTCGCCTCGGCGCTGTTCGGCCAATACGGCCAGAACCTCGCCTTGATCGAACGCCGCCTCGGCGTCGCCGCCGAGCAGCGCGGCAATCACGTGACGCTGGAAGGCAGCCGCGACGGCTGCGAGCAGGCCCGCCGCGTGCTCGAAGGCCTCTACGAGCAGCTCAAGCGCGGCCGTGATCTCGTCACCGGCGATGTCGAGGGCGCGATCCGCCTCGCCATCGCCCAGGGTTCGCTGTTCGACTTCGATGCCGCCGCGTCACGCGCGAGCTTCGAGGAGATCAATTTGCGCAAGCGCCCGGTGCGCGCGCGCACCGCCGTGCAGGACGCCTATATCCGCGCCTTGCGCCGTCATGCGATGGTGTTCGGCATCGGCCCGGCCGGCACCGGCAAGACTTGGCTCGCGGTGGCCCACGCCATCGCCCTGTTCGAGCGCAAGGAAGTCGATCGCATCATCCTGTCGCGGCCGGCGGTGGAAGCCGGCGAACGCCTCGGCTTCCTGCCCGGAGACCTGCGCGAAAAGGTCGATCCCTATCTGCGCCCGATCTACGATGCGCTGGCCGACCTCATGGACGCCCGCATCGTCGAGCGCGCCCTGCAGACCAACGAGATCGAGATCGCGCCCTTGGCCTTCATGCGCGGACGCACGCTGTCCAATGCCGTCGTCATCCTCGACGAGGCGCAGAATACCACCTCGATGCAGATGAAGATGTTCCTCACCCGGCTCGGCGAGAACAGCCGCATGATCATCACCGGCGATCCGAGCCAGGTCGACCTGCCGCCCGGCCAGACGTCCGGTCTCGCCGAGGCGGTGCGGCTGCTTGCAGATGTCGAGGGCATCGGCCACGTCGTCTTCACCCACCAAGACGTGATCCGCCATGACCTCGTCGCCAAGATCGTCGCCGCCTATGACCGGCCCCGCGGTACGCGCCCGGCCGGAAAGACGGAGGGCAAGAACGACGGGAAGACGGAAGGAGCTGCCGGCGGAAAGGCCGACGCGAAGGCAAGTGGACAGGCAAGTGGGCAGGAATGACGGCCGCCTCTCCACGCACCATGGCGCCCCGTCTCACCGTCGATGTCCTGACCGATTCGCCGCGATGGGATGCGGAGCCCGGCGCCGAGGCGGCGGTGCGCCGCGCCATCGCCCAGGCGGCCGCGATCGAGGGCAGCGCCGATCCCGCGGCCGAGGTCTCGGTCCTGTTGTGCGACGACGCGGTCATCGCCACCCTCAACGCCCGCTGGCGCGGCCGCGACGAGCCGACCAATGTGCTGTCGTTTCCGGCGCCGCCGGCCGGCGACCCCGCCGCGCCCGTTCATCTCGGCGACATCGCGATCGCCTGCGAGACCGTCGTCCGCGAGGCGCGGGAGCAGGGCCAGCCGGTATCCCAGCACCTCGCCCATCTGGCGGTCCATGGCTTTCTGCATCTTTTGGGATACGATCACGTGACGGACGGCGAGGCCGAGCGCATGGAGCGGCTGGAGCGCGATATCCTGGCCGCCCTCGGCATTCCCGATCCCTACGCCCGCCGTGATGCTTGAAGCGATGCTTGAAACCGGTGCCATGTCCGACAACCCTGCGAGTATGACCACCGATACGAATCCCGCGAAGACCGGCCAGCGCGACTTTCCGGGATTGGCGCGACGCTCGGGCAGCAAGGCGCGTGAAAATCCGGAATCCTGGTCCAATCGCCTGCTGCGCGCGGTGTTCGGCTGGAGCCCGACCTCGATCCGGTCGGACCTGCAGGTGCTGCTCGAAGGTGAAGGTTCCGAAACCGGCTTCTCGCCGGAAGAAAGCAGGATGCTCAAGAACATCCTGAGCCTGCGGGAGCGCCGTGTCGACGACGTCATGGTGCCGCGGACCGACATCGTCGCCGTGCAGCAGGACGTTCCGCTCGGCGACATGCTGAAGGTGTTCAAGGACGCCACCCATTCGCGCCTCGTGGTCTATAACGACACCCTCGATGATCCCGTCGGGATGGTTCATATCCGCGACATGATCGCCTTCATGATGACCCAGGCCGCGGTCAATACGGACGCCGATGCCACCCGCGGCGAACCGCATCCGTCCGGCCTCGATCTCGCCGCGATCGACCTCGCGATGCCGCTGTCCGCCACCAAGATCATCCGCACCATCCTGTTCGTGCCGCCCTCGATGCCCGCCATCGACCTGCTCGCGAAGATGCAGGCGACCCGCATCCATCTGGCGCTGGTCATCGACGAATATGGCGGCAGCGAAGGGATCGTCTCGATCGAGGATATCGTCGAGGAAATCGTCGGCGAGATCGACGACGAGCACGACGAGGCGGCCGCCAAGACCGTGATACGCCAGAGCGACGGGTCGTTCGTCGCGGTCGGCCGCGCCAGCCTCGAAGAGGCGGTCGCGGTGATCGGGCCCGAATTCGACATCGGCAATGCCGCCGAAGAGGTCGACACCGTCGCCGGCTACATCGTCACCCTGGTCGACCGGGTGCCGGTGCGCGGCGAGTTGGTGCCGGGTCCGGGCGCCTTCGAGATCGAAATCCTCGATGCCGATCCGCGCCGGGTGAAGCGCGTACGCATCCATCCGAGCAAGGAGCGCCGCCGCGGAGCCGAGCGCAATGCGTCCCGCCGCCCTGAGGTGCGCATTCCCTCCGCCGCGGCGCCGGCTTCGGCGCCGGACAAGGGCGAGCCGCTGCCCCTTGCCCCTGCGGCTGAAGCCGAGCCGCCAGCCGGAGCGACATCGAAGCCGTGAATTGGTTCCGCCTGGCCCAACCGGTCATTTTAGCCTGGGGTTGGCGCCGGGCGGCGATCGCATGCCTTGCGGGTGCGGCATCGACACTCGCCTTGGCGCCGATCAACTTCTGGCCCGTGCTGTTTGTGACCTTCCCGCCGCTGGTGTGGCTGATCGACGGCGCCGTGGCCGGGCGATGGGGCGGCGTCGGCGCCGCATTCCTGACCGGCTGGTGGTTCGGATTTGGATATTTCCTCGCCGGCCTCTATTGGGTCGGCTACGCGTTCCTGGTCGACGCCAAGACGTTCGGTTGGCTGCTGCCAGTCGCGGTCACGATCCTGCCCGCCGGGCTCGCCTTATTCACCGGCCTCGGCGTCGCGCTGTCGCGGTCGCTGTGGACGCCGGGGCGGCTACGGGTGCTCACGCTCGCCGCCGCATTGACCTGCAGCGAATGGTTGCGCGGCCACGTGCTGACGGGCTTTCCGTGGAACGCCTTCGGTTATGCGCTGACGTTCCCGCTGGCGCTTGCCCAGAGCGCGGCGGTGCTCGGCATCTGGGGCCTCACCTTCATCGCCGTCGCGGTGTTCGCGAGCCCGGCCCTGCTGGCGGACGAGGTCAAAGGCCGGCGCTGGGCCCCGGTGCTGGGCGCCGTCGCCGGGCTCGGGGCGCTCGCGCTGTTCGGCGCGGTCCGGCTCGCGCTCAATCCGACCGAAACCGAGGACGGCGTGCACCTGCGCATCATGCAGCCCAACTTGCAGCAGGACGTGAAATTCAACTATGGCGCCAAGAACGAGGTGATGCGGCGCTATGTGGAGCTGTCCGAACGCGTCACCGGGCCGGGCGCGGGCCTGGGAAGCGCCACGGTTCTGATCTGGCCGGAATCCGCCTTCCCGTTCTTCCTCACCCGCGAGCCCGACGCGCTGGCGGCAATCGCCAAAATGCTGCCGCCGACCACCGTGCTGATCACCGGTGCCGCCCGCGCCGCCGAGCCGGTTCCCGGCGTGCGGGGCTTGCGCGCCTACAATTCGATCTATGTGATCGACCACAACGGCTCGATCCTTTCGATCTACGACAAGCTGCATCTCGTCCCGTTCGGCGAATATCTGCCGTTCCAGAACGACCTCGAACGCCTCGGCCTGATGCAGCTGACCAAGGTGCAGGGCGGCTTTCTCCCCGGCGACAGGCGCCGCCGGATCGCGGTGCCGGGCGCCCCGGCCATGCTGCCGCTGCTCTGCTACGAAGTCATTTTTCCCGGCGAAGCGGTGCCACCCGGGGAGCGCCCGGGCTGGCTGTTGAACCTCACCAACGATGCCTGGTTCGGTATCAGTTCCGGACCCTACCAGCACCTCCAGCAGGCGCGGGTGCTCGCCATCGAAGAGGGGCTGCCCCTGGTGCGCGCGGCAAACAGCGGGGTCTCGGCGGTGGTCGATCCATTCGGCCGTGTCGTGCGTTCGCTTCCCCTGGGCAGCGAAGGCGTTCTGGATAGCGCCTTGCCGCGACCAATTGCCGCCACGATTTACGTGCGAATTGGCGACCTCTGGTTGTGGATCTTGGTGGCTTTCACGTTTGCGTCGGCGCTCGCCGTACGCCTGCATAAATAGCAAGAAAGGCAAGTACAACATTTACGTGTAGTCGCATCATGCAAGTCTAATTATCCAAAAACTGCATATAATTTCAATTTCGAGCACTAATTCTCATGTGTTTCCCCATTCTTGATTTGATGTGGGAAAATGACCGATTGCAAGTTGGTAGTGTCAGGTGCATGACGCCGAAATTCGGGGATGTATAAGGAGAATATGGATGGCAAAGAAGGCTCCCAACCCTATCGATAAGCATGTGGGCAGCCGGGTGCGCATGCGGCGAATGATGCTGGGGATGAGCCAGGAGAAACTCGGCGATGCGCTCGGTTTGACGTTCCAGCAGGTGCAGAAATACGAAAAGGGAACAAACCGCATCGGCGCCAGCCGCCTGCAGCAGATTTCCCAGATTCTCCAGGTTCCCGTTGCGTTCTTTTTCGAGGGCGCGCCGATCGTGGCGGGGGAGTTCGAGCCGGCGCCGGGAATGCAGGAAGCTCCCTCTCCCGCCTACGTATCCGACTTCCTCGCGACCTCCGACGGCCTGTCGCTGACCAAGGCCTTCATGCGCATCAAGGATGCCAAATTGCGGCGCCGCATCGTCGATCTCGTCCAGCAGATCGCCGGAGAGGACATCGAGGCCAAAGAGCGCAAATAACCGGCGTCCGGCCCGCAGCGCCGGCCCACGCCATCTGCGCCCCGGGGCTTCAGCCCCCACAATCCCCCCATCGGGGTCCCACCTCCTGCCCACACCTTGACCGCACGCAGCCCCGCTGCAAGAACACGCCCCTGATGAAGGCGCGAGCGGATCGCGTCCGGCGGGGAGATCACCTGTGTCGCGCGCGAGCTATCTGTTCACCAGTGAATCGGTTTCGGAAGGTCATCCGGACAAGGTGTGCGACCGCATCTCCGACGAGGTCGTCGACGCCTTCTTCGAGATCGCTCCGCAACACGGGTGGGACCCGCGCCAGGTGCGCGTCGCCTGCGAAACGCTCGCGACCACCAACCGCGTCGTGATCGCCGGCGAGACCCGCGGGCCGTCCGCGATCACCCGCGATTACATCGCCCACATCGCCCGTCTCGCGGTGAAGGACATCGGCTACGAGCAGGCCGGCTTCCACTGGGAGAAGGCGTCGATCGAGGTGCACCTGCATGCCCAGTCGAGCGACATCGCCCAGGGCGTCGATTCCGCCGGCAACAAGGACGAAGGCGCGGGCGACCAGGGCATCATGTTCGGCTATGCCTGCCGCGAGACCCCCGAGTTGATGCCGGCGCCGATCTTCTATGCCCACCGCATTCTCAAGGTGATGTCGGAGGCGCGGCGCTCCGGGGAATCCCAGGCGCTTGGGCCCGACGCCAAGAGCCAGGTGACGATCCGCTACGAGAACGGCAAGCCGGTCGAAGCCACCCAGATCGTGGTGTCGACCCAGCATTACGACGAGAACCTGTCGTCCCACGACATCAAGGCGATCATCGAGCCCTATGTGCGCAAGGCGCTGCCGGAGGGCTGGATCACCAAGCAGACGGTGTGGCACGTCAATCCGACCGGCAAGTTCGTGATCGGCGGCCCGGACGGAGACACCGGGCTCACCGGGCGCAAGATCATCGTCGATACCTATGGCGGCGCGGCGCCTCATGGCGGCGGCGCCTTTTCCGGCAAGGACCCTACCAAGGTCGACCGTTCCGCCGCCTATGCCGCACGCTATCTCGCCAAGAACGTGGTCGCGGCGGGGCTCGCGGACCGCTGCGCGATCCAGCTCGCCTATGCGATCGGCGTCGCCAAGCCCTTGGCGCTCTACGTGGACTTCTACGGCACCGGGCAAGTCGCCGAAGGCCGCCTCGAAAAAGCGCTCGGCGAGGTGATGGACTTGACCCCGCGCGGCATTCGCGAGCACCTCGGCCTCAACCGTCCGATCTATGCGCGCACCAGCGCCTACGGCCATTTCGGCCGCCCGCCGGAGCCGGACGGCGGGTTCTCATGGGAACGCACCGACCTCGTCGACGACCTGCGCGGAGCGGTGAAATAATCCGGATGGCGGCGCGGTTTTGCAGTTGATCGCAAGCCCAGCCGAGCCGAAATCCTACGGGAATGATCGAGCACCGCACCACCGGCGACGGGCACGGCGCCGCGCGCGACCGCGCTTTCTTCGGCCGCCGCAAGGGCCATCGGCTGCGGCCGCATCAGAGCGCTTTGCTCGATACTTTGCTGCCGCGCCTCGCGGTCGACCTCAAAGCCGATGCGCCACGCGATCTCGCGGCGCTGTTCCCGCGCGCTGTTGATTCCGTGCGGTTGGAGATCGGGTTCGGCGGCGGCGAACATCTCGTCGCGCAAGCGAGCGCCGATCCTCGCGCAGGCTTCATCGGCTGCGAGCCGTTCGTCAACGGCATGGCGAAGATCCTGGTTCTGATCGAGGCGGGCGGCATCGACAACGTCAGGCTGTGTGCCGGCGACGCCGTGGACCTGCTGCGCTGGCTTCCGGCCGCGGCGCTCGCCCGGGTCGACCTGCTCTATGCGGACCCATGGCCGAAACGGCGGCACTGGAAGCGGCGCTTCGTGCAGGACGATACCGTCGCCATGATCGCGCGGGTGTTGCGGCCCGGCGGGACATTTCGCTTCGCCACCGACATCGCGGACTATTCGGCCTGGACCCTGGAGCGCCTGCTGCGCGCACCGGATTTCGCCTGGACCGCCGAATCCGCCGACGACTGGCGTCTGCCGTGGGCGGACTTCGGCGGCACCCGCTACGAGGCCAAGGCCAAACGCGAGGGCCGCCCCCCCTGCTATCTCGAATTCCGCCGCCTCTAGGCGGAAAATCCCACGATCCATCTGCGCGCCGCATCTTGCGCCGGGGTGGCAAATCGCTATATTCACGTGGTCTAGAACGACATCTCATAACGGTCGATTTTTCGATCGGTTCGTGAGAGTGGGCCCCGCCCGGGACCCGCTCTTTTTTATTACCTGCATCACGCAGGACCTGGCCGGGCATGAAATCGAGACAACGCCAACCCCGAGACAACGGTAACCGACGCTTGATGACATCTGCGACCTTCGCAGCGAACACCGAGACCGCCACCGACGCCCTTCGCGAACCGCGCGTGATCGCGGACGCCGGGGTGGCGGCGCGCGTCGCGTCGATCTGCGTGCCGGTGCTCGCCGAACTCGGCTTGCGCGTGGTGCGGGTCAGGGTATCTGCGCTCGCCGGCTGCACGGTGCAGATCATGGCGGAGCGGCCCGACGGTTCGATGACGATCGAGGAATGCGAAACGGCGTCGCGTGCGCTGTCGCCCGTGCTCGACGCCGCCGACCCGATCGACCGCGCCTACCGGCTCGAGATCTCCTCCCCCGGCCTCGACCGGCCGCTGGTGCGGCGTTCGGATTTCGAGCGTCATGCCGGGCAACAGGTCAAGATCGAGCTCGATGTCGCGCTCGAAGGCCGCAAGCGTTTCCGCGGCCTGCTGCTCGGGGTCGAAGGCGCCGGCGCGCGCATCCGCTCCGACGATGCCAAGGACGGCGCGGCCGAATTCGTGCTGCCGTTCGACGACATGGCCGACGCCAAGCTCGTCCTCACCGACGAATTGATCGCGGCATCGCTGCGGCGGGGCAAGTCCGAGGTCCGCGCCGCGCGGCGCGGCCGTGCCCCACCATCCCTCGACCAAGACGACATGCAAGACGACACGAACGAACGCCGCGGGTCCGGAACACCGGCCGCGACAGAGATCAAAGGAGAATAACCGATGGCCGTCAGCGCCAACCGGCTCGAACTGTTGCAGATCGCCGACGCGGTCGCCCGCGAAAAGTCGATCGACCGCGGCATCGTCATCGCCGCGATGGAAGACGCCATCCAGAAGGCGGCGCGGTCGCGCTACGGCAGCGAAACCGAGGTGCGCGCCGAGATCAATCCCAAGACCGGAGAGATGCGGCTGTCGCGCCTGCTCCTGGTGGTCGAGCAGGTCGACAACGACGCCATCCACATCAGCATCGAGGATGCGCGGCGCCGCAACCCCGCCGCCCAGGTCGGCGACTACATCGCCGAGCAGCTGCCGCCGCTCGAATATGGCCGCATCGCCGCCCAGTCCGCCAAGCAGGTCATCGTGCAGAAGGTGCGCGAGGCCGAGCGCGACCGCCAGTACCAGGAATTCAAGGACCGCATCGGCGATATCGTGAACGGCATCGTCAAGCGGGTCGAATACGGCAACGTCGTCGTCGATCTCGGCCGCGGCGAGGCGATCGTGCGGCGCGACGAATTGCTGCCGCGCGAGGTGTTCCGCAACGGCGACCGCATCCGCGCCTATATCTACGACGTGCGGCGCGAGCCGCGCGGGCCGCAGATATTCCTGTCGCGCACCCATCCGCAATTCATGGCGAAGCTGTTCGCCCAGGAAGTGCCGGAGATCTACGACAACATCGTCGAGGTGAAGGCGGTCGCCCGCGACCCCGGTTCGCGCGCCAAGATCGCGGTGATCTCCAAGGACTCTTCGGTCGATCCCGTGGGCGCCTGCGTCGGCATGCGCGGCTCGCGTGTGCAGGCGGTGGTCAACGAGCTGCAGGGCGAGAAGATCGACATCATTCCGTGGTCGGCGGACGTCGCCACCTTCGTCGTCAATGCGCTGGCGCCCGCCGAGGTCGCCAAGGTGGTGCTCGACGAAGAGCGCGAGCGCATCTCGGTGGTGGTCCCCGACCAGCAGCTGTCGCTGGCGATCGGGCGCCGCGGTCAGAACGTCCGGCTCGCCTCCCAGCTCACCGGCTGGGATATCGACATTCTCACCGAGCAGGAAGAATCCGAGCGCCGCCAGGCCGAGTTCGAGAAGCGCACCAAGATGTTCATGGAAGCGCTCAATGTCGACGAGGTGGTGGGCCAGCTGCTCGCCTCGGAAGGATTCAATTCAGTCGAGGAACTCGCCATGGTGGATCAAAAGGATATCGCGTCGATCGAAGGTTTCGACGAGGAGACCGCGAGCGAGCTGCAAGCCCGCGCCAACGATTATCTCGCTCAGGTCGAGGCCGAATACGACTCCCAGCGCGTCAAGCTCGGGGTTGCCGACGAGCTCAGGGAAGTCCCCGGCGTCACCGCGAGAATGATGGTCGCGTTCGGCGAAAACGGCATCAAGACGATCGAGGATCTGGCCGGCTGCGCCACCGACGATCTCGCCGGCTGGACCGAGCGCAAGGACGGCGAGGCGGTCCGCAATGCCGGCATTCTCGACGGCTTCGAGCTCACCCGCGAAGAATGCGAAAGCCTGATCATGCAGGCCCGCGTCAAGGCCGGCTGGATCACCGAGGCCGATCTCGCCCCCAAGCCGGCGGAGGGGGCGCCCGAGGAGGCCCCGGCCGAAGCGGAATAGCACGGGTTGGATCGAGCCCATCGAACCGACGGGAAACCACATGCTGGCAGAGGCCAAAGACCTCGATCTCGACCAAGCCGACCGCGGCCCCCGCAATGCGGCCGCGGCGGCCGAGCGCATGTGCATCGCGACCCGCACGGTGCGCCCGATCGGGGAGTTGATACGGTTTGTCGCCGGGCCGGACGGCGTGGTTCCCGATCTCAAGCGCCGGCTGCCGGGCCGCGGGGTGTGGGTGACCGCCCGCCGCGACCAGGTCGAAGCCGCGGTCAAGCGGCGGGCGTTCCAGAAGAGCCTGCGGGCCGACGTGAAGGTTCCCTCCGCCCTCGCGGAGATGGTCGATGGGCTGCTGGAGCACGCCGTGCTCGATGCCCTCGCGATCGCCCACAAAGCCTCCCTGGTGGTCACGGGGTTTACCCGGGTCGAGACGGCGATTGCCGAGCGGGTGGTGGTCGCCCTGCTCCAGGCCCGGGATGCCGGCGCGGACGGTTCCCGCAAGCTCGCGGCGGCATTGCTGCGGCGCGGCGAAGCCGCCCCCCCGGTAGAAATTGTGCCGTCCTTCACAATCGATCAATTGGATTTGGCATTGGGCCGCCTAAATGTGGTACATGCAGCGCTGCTGGCTGGGCGGGCAGGTGAGACGTTTCTCGCGCGCTGGCATATTCTCGAATGTTTTCGAGCGGTTGAACCGGACGACCGGAATTCCGGCTCGTGGCGCCCGAACCCTGACGCAATAGAACCAGGATTGTAATGACTGATAAGAAGAACCCCGGCGAGACGTTGACCGTCACCCCGACCAAGACCTTGACGCTCAAGCGCAGCGGCGTCGAGCAGGGGGTCGTGCGTCAGAGTTTCAGTCACGGCCGCACCAAGCAGGTGGTGGTCGAGAAGGTGAAGCGCCGCATGGTCGGTCCGGGCGAGGCGAAAGCCGAGTCTGCGCCGCCGGTCGCCCCGGCTGCGCCCCCGGCGCGGCGGGCGCCGCCCCCGTTCCCCAGCGGCAGAGCCGCACCCGGATCCGCCGTTCCGTCGGCGCCGCCCACCGCTCCGGGCAGCAAGCCATCCGGAGTGGTGCTGCGTACCTTGACCGAGGAAGAGCGCAGCGCCCGCGCCCATGCGCTCGCCGACGCCAAGGTCCGCGAGGCCGAGGAACGCCGGGTCGCCGAAGAAGACGCGCGCCGGCGCAACGAGCGCGAATCCCGCGAGCAGACCGAACGCGAGGCCGCCGAGGCGCGCAAGCGCGAGGAGGACGAGCGCCGCCGCCACGACGAAGAGGCCAAGCGCAAGGCCGAGACAGAAGCCAAGAAGCGGTTCGGCGAGGACGAGAAAGCCAAGGCGGCGGCTACCCCGCTCGCGGCGCCCACCATTCCGCTCAGCGCGCGCACCGCCGTTCAGGAACCCGATGAGGAAGAGGCGCCGCGGACCGCGCGGCGGCCCGGCGGTGCAGTACGGCCCGTCGTGGCCCCCAAACCGACGCGGCCCGGCCCTGAGAAGCGCCGCGGACGGCTGACGCTGGTCACCGCGCTCACGGCGGACGAAGAACGCGAGCGCTCGGTGGCGTCGTTCCGCCGCCGCACACAGCGCCTGACCAAGGGCCATGCCGCCAACGAGCCCAAGGAAAAGCTCGTGCGCGAGGTGACGATCCCGGAGGTCATCACCATTCAAGAGCTGGCCAATCGCATGGCCGAGCGCGCCGTCGACGTGATCAAGCTGCTGATGAAGCAGGGGCAGATGCTCAAGATCACCGACACCATCGACGCCGACACCGCCCAGCTCATCGCGGAGGAGCTCGGGCATTCGGTACGCCGGGTCGCGGAATCCGACGTCGAGGAGGGCCTGTTCGGCAAGGATGACGAACCGGCCAACCTGCAGCCGCGACCGCCGGTCGTGACCATCATGGGCCATGTCGATCATGGCAAGACGTCGCTGCTCGACGCCATCCGCGCCACCAACGTGGCCGGCGGCGAGGCGGGCGGCATCACCCAGCACATCGGCGCCTACCAGGTGACCGCGCCGTCGGGCTCCAAGATCACCTTCATCGACACGCCCGGCCACGCCGCCTTCACCTCGATGCGCGCGCGCGGCGCCAAGGTCACCGACATCGTCGTGCTGGTCGTGGCCGCAGACGACGGCGTGATGCCGCAGACGATCGAGGCGATCCAGCACGCCAAGGCGGCGAAGGTGCCGATGATCGTCGCCATCAACAAGATCGACAAGCCGGATGCGCGGCCCGATCGGGTGCGCACCGAACTGCTCCAGTACGAGGTGCAGGTCGAATCGCTGGGCGGCGACGTCCTCGACGTCGAGGTGTCCGCGACCAAGAAGATCAATCTCGACAGGCTGCTCGAGACCCTCGGGCTGCAGTCCGAAATCCTCGACCTCAAGGCCGATCCGACCCGGCCGGCCGAAGGTACAGTGATCGAAGCCAAGCTCGACCGCGGCCGCGGCCCGGTGGCGACCGTGCTGGTTCAGCGCGGCACGCTGCGCGGCGGCGACATCGTCGTCGCCGGCGCCGAATGGGGCCGGGTGCGCGCGCTGGTGTCTGCCTCTGGCGAGCCCGTAAGCGCGGCCACCCCGTCGACGCCGGTCGAGGTGCTCGGCTTCAACGGCACCCCCGAGGCCGGCGACCGGCTGGCGGTGGTAGAGAGCGAAGCCCGCGCACGAGAGGTGACCGATTATCGCGCCCGCCAGAAGCGCGAGAAGGTGGCCGCGCGGGCCAGCGGAATGCGCGGCTCGCTCGAGCAGATGATGAGCCAGCTCAAGACCACCGGGCGCAAGGAATTCCCGCTCCTCATCAAGGGCGACGTGCAGGGCTCGGTCGAAGCCATCGTCGGCGCGCTGGACAAGCTCGGAACCCCGGAAGTCGGCGCCCGCATCATCCTCGCCGGCGCCGGCGGCATCAGCGAATCCGACATCACGCTGGCGCAGGCGTCCGGCGCGGCGGTGATCGGCTTCAACGTGCGCGCCCACAAGGAAGCGCGCGAGATGGCCGAGCGCGACGGCGTCGAGATCCGCTACTACAACGTCATCTACGATCTCGTCGACGACGTGAAGAAGGCGATGTCCGGCCTGCTGGCGCCGACGCTGCGCGAGACCATGCTCGGCAACGCCGTGATCCTAGAGATCTTCAACATCTCCAAGGTCGGCAAGATCGCCGGCTGCCGCGTCACCGACGGCACCGTTGAGCGCGGCGCCAATGTGCGCCTGATCCGCGACAACGTCGTCATCCACGAAGGCAAGCTGTCCCAGCTCAAGCGCTTCAAGGACGACGCCAGGGAGGTGCTCGCCGGCCAGGAATGCGGCATGGCGTTCGAGAGCTACCAGGACATGCGCGCCGGCGACGTCATCGAGTGCTACCGCGTGGAGTCGGTGCAACGCTCGCTGTAACCGCTGCCGGCATCGCGGGCCGCCGCGCGGCCTGCGTGCGCCGCACAGGATTTTCAGGCACGAACGAATAATCCCGTCCGCCGGGTTCGAGTCCCGGCACGACGGGCAGGAGCACAAATGTCACGTCATGTCCAGGCGCCCGGCAAGGGCAATTCCCAGCGCGCGTTGCGGGTCGGCGAACTCGTCCGCCATGCGGTGGCGGAGGTTCTCGCGCGTGGCGAGGTCCATGATCCCGTCATCGAGACCCATCTCATCACGGTGCCGGAGGTGCGCATGTCGCCCGACCTGCGGCTCGCGACCGTCTATGTGATGCCGCTCGGCGGCACCGACGAGAAGGATGTGCTCGCCGCGCTCGAACGCCACAAGCGTTATCTGCGGGGCGAGGTCGCCCACCGGGTCAACCTGAAATTCGCCCCCGACATCCGCTTCCGCATCGACGAGCGGTTCGAGGAGGCGGAACGGATCGAGCGGCTGTTGCGCTCGCCCGAGGTCAAGCGGGATCTGGACAAATCTCATACGGATTCGCCCGCCACGGATCTGGACCAGGACTCGAGCGAGACGAAATGAACTCCACGGTCACCAAAGAGGCCGGCCCGATCGCGGCGCAAGTCGCGCAAGCCGGCACGTTCGAGCCGCCCGTTACGCCGCCGCCCGCCGGGCCCAGGGCCAAGCGCGAAAAGCATGACGTCCACGGCTGGGTGGTGCTCGACAAGCCGGTCGGCATGACCTCCACCCATGCGGTGTCGGTGATCCGGCGCCTGTTCACCGCCAAGCGGGCCGGCCATGCCGGCACCCTCGATCCGCTCGCCTCGGGCTGCCTGCCGATCGCGCTCGGCGACGCCACCAAGACGGTGCCGTTCGTGATGGACGGACGCAAGGCCTACAGCTTCACGGTGCGCTGGGGCGAGGAACGCGATACCGACGACGCCGAGGGCCGGGTGGTGGCTTCGAGCGCCGAACGTCCGACGCCGGACGCGATTACCGCGCTGCTGCCCGGCTTCGTCGGCGCCATCGAGCAGGTGCCGCCGCGCTATTCCGCCATCAAGGTCGAAGGCGAGCGCGCCTACGACATCGCCCGCGACGGCGAGGAATTCGAGCTCAAGGCGCGGGTGGTGAACATCGACCGGCTGCAGCTCGAAGAGACGCCCGACCCCGACCACAGCCGGTTCCGTGCCGAATGCGGCAAAGGGACCTACGTGCGCGCCTTGGCCCGCGATCTCGGCCGGTTGCTCGGCTGCCACGGCCATGTCTCGGCGCTGCGGCGGACCTCGGTCGGGCCGTTCGCCGAGGCCGACATGATTTCGCTGGAACGGATCGAGGCTTTGTGCCAAAAAGCCGCGTTCGGCGAGTTGAGCCTCGCCGACGCGCTACTGCCCGTTGCGACCGCGCTGGACGACATCCCGGCGCTGGCCGTCAGTCGGGCGGATGCGGCAAGGCTCCAAAGGGGCCAAGCCGTTCTGTTGCGCGGACGGGACGCCCCCATGATCCGCGGCACGGTTTACGTAACGGCGTCAGGCAGCCTGATCGCCCTTGCCGAAGTCGACCGCGGCGAAATCGTCCCCAAGCGCGTGTTCAATCTCGCCGGCCTGCAGGGCAGAGCCGGCCGACAGGAAGGTCGTTGACGATGTCGATCACTGCCGAACGCAAATCTGAAGTCATCAAGACGTATGCCAAGAAGGCCGGCGACACCGGGTCGCCGGAGGTGCAGGTGGCGATCCTTTCGGAGCGCATCGTCAATCTCACCGAGCATTTCAAGACCCATGTAAAAGACAATCATTCGCGGCGGGGGCTGTTGAAGCTCGTGTCCCAGCGTCGCCAGCTTCTCGACTATCTCAAGCGCGTCAATGAAGGCAGCTACAAGAGCCTGATCGAGAAGCTCGGGATCCGCCGCTGAAGTGTCTGCGCGCGGTACACGCGCGCATTTCGGCGGACGCCTGGTTGCGTCCGCTGCAGTGCCGGTGGCCCAGGCCGCCGCAACGCCGGGCGATGAGCGTCCGGCGCTCGAAGGGCATGAAGGTCATGGCAGGATCGCCGGAGGCTGCGACGGCTCGCGCAATTACCGCGCCGCGCAGCCTCTCGCCGTCTTGCTCATGGCTTTCATGGCCGCAAAACCATGAAAGAAAGCAAAAATGTTCAACATCCATCGTGAGGAGCTCGATTGGGCCGGGCGCAAGCTCGTCATTGAAACCGGCAGGATAGCGCGGCAAGCCGACGGCGCGGTCGTCGTCACCTATGGGGAGACCACGGTTCTCGCCACCGTCGTCGCCGCGAAGAAGCCGAAGGTAGGCATCGATTTCCTGCCGCTGACCTGCAACTACCAGGAAAAATTCTACGCCGCCGGCCGCATTCCCGGCGGTTATTTCAAGCGCGAAGGGCGTCCCAGCGAACGCGAGACCCTGGTTTCGCGCCTGATCGACCGCCCGATCCGTCCGCTGTTCGCCGACGGCTGGCGCTGCGACACCCAGATCATCGTGACCACCATGTCGCACGACCAGGAGAACTCTCCCGACATCGTGGCCATGGTGGCGGCGTCCGCCGCGCTGACGCTCTCCGGCGCCCCGTTCATGGGCCCGATCGGTGCGGCGCGGGTCGCCTTCATCAACAACGAATACGTCCTCAATCCGCAAATCGACGAGATGACCGAGAGCAGCCTCGACCTCGTCGTCGCCGGCACCCAGGACGCGGTGCTGATGGTGGAGTCCGAGGCCAAGGAGCTGCCCGAGGAAGTGATGCTCGGAGCGGTGATGTTCGGCCACCGCCATTTCCAGCCGGTGATCGAAGCGATCATCCGGCTCGCCGAAAAGGCGGCCAAGGAGCCGCGCGAGCTGGTAGTGCCGGACAATGCGGCGCTGGAGAAAGAGATGCTCGG
>Ga0302324_100012323_pt1 | contig 17443 bp, 17 predicted proteins | sample Palsa_T0_1_FD_201949 | JGI IMG/M metagenome (GOLD analysis project Ga0302324, IMG submission 201949) | Peat permafrost microbial communities from Stordalen Mire near Abisko, Sweden - Palsa_T0_1 | ecosystem: Environmental > Terrestrial > Soil > Palsa > Peat permafrost | place: Sweden: Abisko...
ACCCTTTAAGATGTGCCGATGCGCCTTTTGAGTTGTACGAATTTATACAATTCCACATTGGCCCGCCACCACCATCTCGGGGCAGTCACCTCATATATCTGCAAGGCGGCCCATTGCCCCAATGCGATAATGCAGAGATCAAGGAGAAGAGAACGCTCATGTTTGTCATTTTGTGGCAGTTCGACATCGCGGAAGAACAGATTCCAGGCTTTGAGGCAGCGTATGGACCCCATGGCTCCTGGGCCAGGCTCTTCGCGCGCTCCGAGGAATACCTTGGAACGGAGCTGCTTAAGGATGCCTACGTCCCGGGTCGCTACATCACCGTCGACCGCTGGCGCAGCGAAGAGGCATTCCGTGCCTTCCGCGCCCAGCATGACCACGACTACGAAGCACTCGACCGCACCAGTGATGCGCTCACCGCCGGCGAAACCCGCATCGGCGCATTCCTCGCCTGACTAGCAAGCCTCGCAGGAGTACCAGAGCCTCATGTAAGCTGAGAATCATCGATCTTCAGCTTGTCCGCGAGGAAGCCATGCCCGCCACCAGCCTGCCCGCCGTCCCGGAATCCGAAATCGCCAGCCCCGGCGTACACGAGTCCAGCCTCCAGGAAATAGATCGCGCCTCCGTCCTCCATCCCAGCACCAGCGTCAGCGATTTCGCCTCTGGCAAGCTCCCCTCGACCATCGTCGATACAGCCAACGGCGTCCGCATCCGCGACACCCAGGGCAACGAACTGATCGACGCCTTCGCTGGCCTCTACTGCGTCAACATCGGTTACGGACGCACCGAAGTCGCCGACGCCATCGCCCGCCAGGCGCACCAGCTAGCCTATTACCACACCTACGCCGGCCACTCGACTGAAGAGCTCATCCATCTCTCCGACCGCCTCATCAAGATGGCTCCCGTCTCCAATGGCGGAGGCCAAATGAAGCGCGTCTTCTACGGTACATCCGGCTCAGATGCCAACGAAACCAACGCCAAGCTTGTCTGGTACTACCACAACCTCATCGGCAAGCCTAAAAAGAAGCGCATCATCGCCCGCGACCGCGCCTATCACGGCAACACGGTCATGGCGGGTTCTATGACCGGCCTCAACTTCTACCACAACTTCATGGACCTGCCTGTCTCCGCGATCCTGCGCACCGGTGCGCCGCACTACTACTGGGGATCTGAGCCAGACGAAACCGAAGCCGAGTTCTCTGAGCGCCGCGCCGCTGAGCTCGAAGCTCTTATCATCCATGAAGATCCCGACACCATCGGCGCATTCATCGGAGAACCAGTCCTTGGCACCGGCGGCCTCATTCCACCGCCCGCAGGCTATTGGCAGGCTATTCAGACGGTCCTGCGCAAATACGACATCCTGCTCATCGCCGACGAAGTCATCACCGGTTTCGGCCGCACCGGCCGCATGTTGGGCTCAGAACTCTACGACATCCAGCCCGATCTCATCACGATCGCCAAAGGCCTCACCTCGGCCTACGCGCCTCTAAGCGGAGTCATCGTAGGTGAACGCGTCTATCAGGCTATGGAAGCCGGCTCCGCCGAAGCAGGTGTCTTCCCTCACGGCTATACCTACACCGGCCATCCAATTTCAGTAGCCGCAGCCAACGCCAACCTTGACATCCTCGAACGCGAAAACCTCACCCAAAACGCTGCGGAAGTAGGCGCCTACATGCTCGCCGCCCTCCACTATGCCTTCGACAGTCTCCCCATCACCGGCGAAGTCCGCGGCGTAGGCCTCATGCTGGCCGTAGAGTTCGTAGCCGACCCCGCCACAAAGCGCCGTCTCGATCCCGCACTCAAGGCAGCGTATCGTATCTCGGCCTTGGCCAGGGAAAAAGGCCTGATCACTCGCGCCATGCCCCAAAGCGAAGCATTAGGCTTCGCGCCCCCACTAGTCCTCACCCGTGCAGACGCAGACAAGATCGTAGAGATCGCCGCCGCCTCCACCCGCGAGGTTCTCGACCAACTGACCCGCGAAGGCAGCGTTCTTTAAGGAGCCTCTGATCAAGTCTTGATTTTGAAGGGTGCGGCCTTCAGGCCGTACATAAAGTACAGCAGAATCAGCGCGGCTTTAGCCGCTGAGGGACCGCATATTGGCTTAATCAGAGCTTCCTTGACCCTCGATAGCTTCTCAATCCCTCTTAGGGATGGTCGTAGTAACTCGCCCGCGTATGCACTGTAAGATCCGGCCTGTCCACCGTGATCTTCAGGCTGTGATACTCATCTGTCTGCTCGGTAGGCGCGGCGTCAAAGGATACGAGGTAATAAGCGCCTGCGTCGGCCATGCAACTGGCAAGCTCTCCTGAAAGATACTGCTGGCTGTAATTCAGTACCCGCCCGCCACTCTGTTCGGATAGCACCTGCAACGCCAGGTCGCCGGTATCCGCGTCTTTCACCTTGGTCACGCCTTTGAGATAGTCCCGGTAGCGAAACCATCGCATGGTGCTCGACCCCATTGCGTTGATAGGGTCAATGCTGTAAAGAGTAATTCGCGCCCGGCGCAGCCCAGTGGACAAGGCAACGATTTCGCTGAAGACTGTGTCTCGTATTTTGCCGGAGGAGCGAGCTTCCGTTGTAATCAGCAGCGGCCACCCAGGGCTGATCCACAAGACCATCTTCCTGCCCGGTTGTTTCGCTTCGTCGCTGGCCAGCGTTCCCAGCGCAGTCAGAGATCGCTGCCAGCGCTCCACATCTCCCCACCCACCCTCAGAGCGGCGGACGGGAAGCAGATTCGAGGAGGCCTTGTCCAGCGCAGTGGCAAGCGCATTGCCGTCCTGTGAGGCTGGTCCAAGTCTCTCAATTCCATTCCCGTTGAAAAAGAGAATTGAGACCGGATAAGAGAGCCGGCCGCTACTGCCGCAGAAAGACGCCAACCTCCTCTCGCTCCTTGGCAACCTCAGTCACCGAGGCATTGACCGTGTCAAACAGTATCAGGACCCGCGTGGGAGGCTCGGCGATAGCCTTGGAAGCCGCAGCGGCGGCCACGCCGCCAGACGCAGGACTGCTGAATGCCAGAAAGGATTTCAGACCCTCTGCATGTCCATTATCCAGCAGCGTAAAGTCTTTCGCTTCGAGTCCTGAAACCGGCTTGCCGGCCTTGTCATCGACCATCACATCCAAAAAGATTCGTCGGCTATCCGGGGCCGGTAACTGTTGAACCGATGATTGTGGTTCAGGCATAGTAATGGCGCTCGGTATACCAGCCCAACCCAGCAGAATCAACGCAACCACGCCGGCAGGAAAATACCCGGTGTTCATTCGTATGCTCATCATCAGACCGTCCCACGCCTTTCGCGTTTCGCTACCAGCTGGCAGATCCTCGCCCCCCTTCAAACGCAGCACACGAATTCTTGAAGAGCTGGCTTCCTGTATTCAATTCCTTGCGCAGCCGTAGCATCTCCGCGCGATCTAGATCGTCTGGCTGATTCGCCAGCTTCACCAAGACCGGTTCCAGGTCGTAGAGTATCGTATCCAGCGAAGAATCATTCGATAGAAATGGCACTTTTAGTTCCAAGCGCAGAAACGCGTCCTGCGTATTAGATAGCATTTCGCCAACCCCGGTTAGGGGAGATTTTCGTCTGGTTTCTACCTTGAGCCGGAACACCATCATCTCTCGCCCAAATCCGGAGTGGAGTACAGCCCTCCCATGCACCGGAAGCTGGGAGCGGGCAATTTAATTTTCTTGAAGGATATAACTTTCTAAAGTGCCCAATCAGCCATCGAGATGCTAGCATGGGGAACGCAATCCAACGCTCATATGTAACCGATGGCTGTGATTCCTCGCGAAAACTCCCAGATGAGTTAGCGAACCAAGGGCAAATCAAATGCGAATTACGGCGTCATGCCTGCAAACCGCGATCCTAGTCTCGGCGTTGTCTCTTTCCCTGGTGTCGGCAGCACAGAAGTTCCAGGAGCCAAGTAAAGACGAACTGCAGATGACTTCAGACCCCAAAGCTCCAGGCGCGCCGGCCGTCTATCTCTATCGCGAAGAGATAACAGACAACCACAGCCATTACATAAGCAGTTATGTCCGTATCAAGGTACTTACCGAACGGGGCAAAGAGTGGGCAACCGTCGAGGTTCCTTACTTCCCGGGGTACAACGCAGTTCCGACCATTGAAGGTCGCACGATTCACGCCGACGGCACCGTTATTCCTCTCGTCGGCAAAGCCCAGGACTTGCTGGTGATTCAGACCCATGGCGAGAGCCTCAAATCGGCAGTATTCAACATGCCCAGTGTCGAAGTGGGTAGCATCCTCGAATACAAGTGGACCGTCCCTTTGACCGGGGAGATGAAGATCAATGGTGCGTCTGCCGATGGGACTCAGTATTCATCGTCTTTGGCAAGCCAAGTCCCTGATTGGGAAGTGCAGAAAGATATATTCGTTCACAAGGCACACTTCTACTACAATCCCTACACTCCTTTGGAATCGGGCATAGGTCTATATGCCTACTATGTAAGTGGCGAAGTGGCAGGCTATCTTATGTATACGCAGACCCTTCCGGCTGGAGCGCAGGTCGCGAAAAGTACCAAGAACGCCTACTCGCTCGACATCCACGACGTGCCTGCGATTCAACGCGAATCCGATACTCCGCCGGAGTCGAGTTTCCTTTACCGAGTGCAGTTCTACTTCACGCCCTATATGTCTTCGCAGATCTATTGGGAAAACGAAGTCGCCCGCTGGTCAAAGCAGGTCAGCCAATTCGCCGCCCAGACCCCGGTTATCAAAGAAGCAGTTGACCAGATCACCGCCGGCGCCGCTACCCCCGATGCCAAGGCGCGCAAGCTCTATGACGCGGTTCAGGCCCTGGACAACACCGACTTCACCCGCGCCAAGTCTGACGAGGAACGGAAAAAGCTGGGCCTGAAAAGAGAACTCAAGAAGGTTCAGGATGTTTGGAGCGAAAAGAGCGGTTCGGCAAACGACATCGCAGCTCTCTATCTAGCCTTGGCCCGTGCCGCCGGTCTTGAGGCCTACGCCGTCAAGGTTGCCGACCGCAACCGTCGGATCTTCGACGCCAATCTCCTCTCCCTTTACCAGCTTGACTCGCTACTGGTCGTCCTGCGCATCGGCGGCAAAGATGTCTTCCTCGATCCGGGCCAGAAGCTCTGTCCTTACGGCCAACTGCACTGGACGCACCTGCTAGCCGGCGGTCTGCAGGAGAACGTCAAAACCCCCATCTTCACCCCGGCCAATCTCGCCAAGGACAGCATCACCGCCCACAACGCGGACCTGACCCTCGACGAGCACGGAGCCGTCACCGGTACTGTCAAAATCCTCATGAGCGGCCCAGAAGCACTGCATTGGCGGCAACTCGGCCTTACCGACGACGCTACTGAAGTCGAGAAGCGCTTCAACGAATCTCTGAAGCGGTTGCTCCCCGCAGGCCTAAACAGCGAACTCGACCACTTTCAGGGCATGGACACACCAGCCGCCAACCTGCTTGCGGTCGTCAAAGTCTCTGGTCAACTCGGCAACGCGACCGGCAAACGTCTTCTCGTACCCGCCTTCTTCTTCTCCACGGGCGCGCACAAGCAGTTTGTTTCAGAAGCCACGCGCACTCTCCCTATCGATCTCCACTACGCCGAGCAGATTGTCGATGACGTCATCTACCATCTGCCGGCGGGATTCACCGTAGAAAGCGCTCCCCAGCCTACTCAGCTTCCGTGGCCCGAGCATGCCGCCCTGGTCACCAAAACCACCTCCGCGCCGGGCGTGATCGACATCAAACACATCTTCGCCCGCGCCTTCGTCTTCCTCGACACCAAACAGTACCCGGCTCTGCGCGATTTCTATCAGAAGCTCGCCACCAACGATCAGCAGCAACTTGTCCTCGCCTCATCGCCAACTTCGGCAGGCAACTGAGCAACAAGACGTTGGTTGGATCCCCAGCCATACTCGCGAGACAATATCGTTGGGGAGATGCCCATGTCCGCGAGTGAGTTCACGCCAACCCCAATCCGGATCGCCGGCACCGATGTCCTGCTAGTCATCGATCCTCAGCGCGACTTCTGTTCAGGTGGCCGCCTCGCAGTCCCCGATGGCGACGCCGTAATCCCACTCATCAACCAGCTGGCTAACCGTTTCGAGCACGTAATCGTCACTCAGGACTGGCATCCGGCCGATCACAGCTCATTCGCTTCCGCGCACCCCGGCAAACAACCGTATGAAACCATCCAGGCTTCCTACGGCCCGCAAACCCTCTGGCCCGACCACTGCGTGCAGCACACCTCGGGCGCGGAATTTCACCCAGCTCTCAAGATTCCTCAAGCCGAGCTGATCCTCCGCAAGGGCTTTCGCCAGCAGATCGACTCATACTCAGCCTTCCTCGAAAACGACAAGCAGACCCCCACCGGCCTCGCCGGCTACCTGCGCGAACGCGGCTTCCAGCGCATCTTCCTAGCCGGCCTGGCCTACGACTACTGCGTCCGCTTCTCCGCCGTAGACGCCGTCCGTTCAGGATTCCAAGCCTTCGTTATCGAAGACGCCTGCCGCGCCGTAGGCCTACCCGGTTCCGTCGCAGATACAGAGCATGAATTTGCCCAGACAGGCGTCCAGCAAATCATCGCAGCACAAATCGCGCTTCCCGGCAGATAGAGTCGATTTGCGCGAACAGGGGTCTAAAATTAAAGCAGGGCTTCATTTCAGGCAGCACATCGTAGTCAAATGCCCGAAAACGACCCGCAAGAGGGAAGAAAATCAATGGCACTCATGAAGACATCCAATCCGGCGCTCAGCGAAAGAACATTTCAGAACATGTCCCAAAGCCAATACGGCACCCGTTACGGCGGCTATCCGGGCGAAGTCACCTCCCGCATGACGCTCAACGGCACGGTCAACAAGACCGGCCTCATGCTGGTGCTCGCCATCCTCTCCGCCGGCTGGACCTGGCACCTCTTCACCCAGTCCCAGGATCCCACCACGGTAATGCCCTGGATGTTGGGCGGCGTCTTTGGCGGCTTCATCGTCGCCATGGTCACCATCTTCAAAAAGGAGTGGTCGCCTGTAACAGCGCCCGCCTACGCTCTCCTCGAGGGGCTGTTCCTGGGTGGTATCTCCGCCGTCTTCGACCTGCGTTATCACGGTATCGCCGTCCAGGCCGTGGGCCTCACCTTCGGAACGCTCTTAGTCTTGCTCCTCGCCTATCGTTCCGGCCTCATTCAGGTCACGCAAAAGTTTCGCCTCGGAGTCATAGCAGCCACCGGCGGCATCGCCGTCCTCTACCTCGGCGAAATGGTCCTCGGCCTCTTCGGCATCCACTTTACCTCGGTCAACAGCATCAACGGCTCCGGAATGCTGGGCATCGGCTTCAGCATTCTTGTGGTCTGCATCGCCGCACTGAACCTCGTCCTCGACTTCGACTTCATCGAAAAGGGCGTCCAATACGGCGCTCCCAAGTACATGGAGTGGTACGGAGCATTCGGCATCATGGTCACCCTGGTCTGGCTCTACCTGGAGATCCTGATACTGCTTTCCAAGCTCAACCGCAGAAACTAAGAGCGATCAGGCCGGAGTTTTAGTACCAGCCTCAGCGCTGTTCGCACCGGGCGCATTGAACCTATCTCCGGCGCGCCCTGTGCCACCGAACAAATACCGGACAGGAGTCAAGCATGGCCAAGCAAGAGGTGCGCTTCACCGTCGATCTCACATTGAAGCCGGAAACGCTTGAAGAGTTTAAGACCATCGTGCAGGCTTTGATCGCTGTCACTCAGCGAGAAACTGGCGCTCTCGGGTACGACTGGTTTTTCAGCGCAGACGGCAGCCGCTGCCGTCTCATCGAAACCTATGTGGACGCGGATGCCGTCCTGGCGCATCTGACCGGGCCAGCGGTAAAGGAACTCGTACCCAAACTTGCAAGCGCGACAACTATCGAACGCTTCGAAGTCTACGGGGACCCGGGCCCCGAAGCATCGAAGATACTCGCAGGACTAAACGCCGAAGTCTTTGAGCTCCAGTACGGCCTGGACTAAGAACGCTCCGCCAGAGTCCCAGGACTCGTTAGTGCTCCGACTCGCGAAGCCGCTTATTCTCCGCCTCAAGCTCTTCAAGCCGCCGCCGCATCGGCTCTAGCATCGGCGCCAACTCCTCCTGCGTATATCGCGGGGTAATGTGCTGAGGACAGTTCCAATCGAACGCCTCCACATAAATCACGACCGCCCGCTCCACAGGCACCTTCTCTTCAGCCACGTGAAGCGACTCCAAAAGCTTCCGCGCCTCCGCATCGCCTTCGTGAACCTTCGCATGACCAAGAATCTTCAGCCTGCTCGCGTTCGGATAATCCATCAGAAACAGAGCCACGCGATCGTCATGCTCCAGATTCCCCACACTGATGTATTGCTTATTGCCCCGCAAATCCGCAAACCCCAGCGTCTGCTCATCCAGCACTCGTAAAAAGCCCTTCGGTCCGCCTCGAAACTGAATGTAAGGCCATCCCGACTCAGTAACCGAACCCATATAGAATCCATCCCGCTCACGAATGAATTCCTGCTCCTGCGCCCCAAGCCGATCCCCAGGATCGCCGAACTGCTCCACACGCGCATACGCCTGCCGGCTGCCGTGCAACAGCTGCTGCTCTTTCACCAACGGAGTAAAAGCAAGTTCCGCAAACCGTCGTCCCATAAGTCACCTGCGTTCAGAATAGCCCGAAAGCTTCCAACCTTGCCGGCAGAGGGCATCTCCCCGGCGTTTATGGATTTCCTCCGTAATCATTGAGAAATCGATCGGACAATGAGGCAAAACCAGCACTTAAATGCGTCGCCCCCAAGTGCTGCGCGGTTTCGCCTTTTCTTCTAGTATTCGCATCCCCTTTCCTGCTACAATCCCATCGATAGCGATTGCCATTTTGACCTGCCTCGCGCCTCGCAAAAGGGCCGAGAAAAGGCTATGGAGCGCGCGACAGGAGACAACCCAAATGGGCTACGCGGAAGACCGTGCCAGAGCAGTAGAAAGCGCACTCTCACAGATCGAAAAACAGTTTGGCAAGGGTTCCATCATGCGTCTCGGAGCTAAAGACGCCATCGTGCCCATTTCAGTCATCTCCACCGGATCCATCAGCTTTGACGCAGCTCTCGGCGTAGGCGGCGTTCCCCGCGGCCGGGTCATCGAAATCTTCGGACCGGAATCCTCCGGCAAGACCACCATCACCCTCCAGATCATCGCCGAGGCCCAGAAAGCCGGCGGCCTTGCAGCCTTCGTTGACGCCGAGCACGCCCTTGACCCTGTGTATGCCCGCAAACTCGGCGTAGACACCGACAACCTGCTCATCTCCCAGCCCGATTACGGCGAACAGGCTCTTGAAATCACAGAAGCCCTCGTCCGCTCCGGCGCCATCGACGTCCTGGTCGTAGACTCCGTAGCCGCGCTCGTCCCCAAGGCCGAACTAGACGGCGAAATGGGCGACTCCCACGTAGGCCTTCAGGCCCGCCTCATGTCGCAGGCCCTGCGCAAACTCACAGGAACCGTCTCCAAATCCCGCACATCTTTGATTTTCATCAACCAGATCCGCGAAAAGATCGGCGTGATGTTCGGCAATCCAGAAACCACCACCGGCGGCCGCGCCTTGAAGTTCTACTCCTCCGTCCGCATCGACATCCGGCGTATCGCCGCCGTCAAAGAAGGCGATGTAGTCACCGGCTCCCGCACCAAGGTCAAGATCGTCAAGAACAAGGTCGCCGCGCCCTTCCGCGAAGCCGAGTTCGACATCCTCTACGGCGAAGGCATCTCCCGCGAAGGCGACGTCCTCGATCTCGCCGTTCTGCACAACATCGTCGAGAAATCCGGCGCCTGGTACAGCTACGACGGCGAACGCATCGGCCAGGGTCGCGAAAACGTTCGCGGCTTCCTGAAAGATCACCCCGACGTCTACAAGAAGCTCGACGTCCAGGTCCGCCAGAAACTCGGCATCGGCGTCGGCTCCAAAGCCGTCGAAGTCCCCGAAATCCCCTCAGTTCCAGCCGACGGCCCAGCAGTAGCCCAGCAAGTCATTCGCGCAAAGAAGTAGAAGGCTCGCGCGCATCAACCAGCGGTTGCCTCGGAAGTTCGCATTCCGGAGCAGCCGCTTTTTTATGGTCCCTCAAGCCGCGCTGCTAGAATCCAGTGAGTTGCTCCCGGATGAGCAAAGTGAGTGACCTAATGGGCGTTAAGGCCATCTATCCCGGCACCTTCGATCCGCCGACCAACGGACACCTCGATCTCATCGCTCGCGGCGCCCAGCTCTTCGAGCACCTCACCGTAGCCATCCTTAACAATCCCGTCAAAAATCCTCTCTTCACCGTCGATGAGCGCGTCGAGATGCTCCAGGAATCGACCCGTCAGTTGGAAAACGTCTCCGTAGCCACCTTCGAAGGGCTCATGGTCGACTTCGCCCGACAGTGCGGAGCAACGGCAGTCCTGCGCGGCATCCGCGCCATCACCGACTACGAGTACGAGTTCCAGATGGCCTTGATGAACCGCCGTCTCGCGCCGGAGATTGAAACTGTCTTTCTGCAGCCGGCCGGCCGCTACTCCTTCGTCAGTTCGCGCCTGGTCAAAGAAGTAGTAAGCTTCGGCGGCAAAGTCGACGGGCTCGTGCCTTCGAACGTAGCCAAACGCCTGATTGGGCGGATGCGAAAAGCCTGATCGATCTGATTTCTGGTTGATCCAAGCGGCGCCGATGCCTAAACTGATCTCCATGAATCTCAACGGCCGTCGCACATTCCTGAAGCAGGCGGCAACGCTTGCGGGCGCATTTTCCGTAAACAGCCTTTTCAATCAGGCGCATGCAGCCGAGTGGGAAGCTGCGTCGCGTCAAGTCGGTCATCTCACCCCCGAGCGGGTGGCACAGAATGAGGATTACTGGTCAGTCATCCAGCGCTCGTACTCTGTAAATTCGAACCTCATCAACCTGAACAACGGTGGAGTGTCCCCTGCGCCCGTTGTAGTGCAGCAAGCCGTGGAGCGCTATAACCAGCTCTCAAACGAAGGTCCTTCGTACTACATGTGGCGCATTCTGGACCAAGGCCGCGAGCCCCTGCGTGAAAAGCTCGCCAATCTCGCCGGCGTCTCGCCCGAGGAGATCGCCATCAATCGCAACTCCACCGAAGCTCTGAATACGGTCATCTACGGGCTCGATCTGAAGAGCGGCGACGAAGTTATAGGCACCCGGCAGGACTATCCCAACATGATCCAGGCCTATCGCCAGAAGGCGCAGCGCCAGGGAATCACTTACAAGCAGATCAGCTTCGACTTTCCTATCGAAGACGACGCGCAGATAGTGAAAGCCTATGAGCAGACCATCACTGATAAGACGAAGCTATTGCATGTAACTCACATGATCAATTGGGTCGGCCAGACCATGCCTGTGCAGCAGATCTGCGACATGGCTCACGCTCGCGGCATTGAGGTCATCGTGGATGGCGCGCATTCCTTTGGCCTGATCGATTTCAAGATTCCCGATCTCCATTGCGATTACTTCGGCACCAGCCTGCATAAGTTCCTCTCAGCTCCCATAGGCTCGGGAATGCTATGGATCAAGCAGGACAAGATCGAGAAGGTATGGCCGCTCACCTGCAACGGCGAGCCCCGCAGCGGCAACATCCGCAAGTTTGAAACCCTCGGAACCCGCAGCTTTCCCATCGAACAGGGAATTGGAGAAGCCATCAATTTTCATGAGGGCATCGGAAGCAGGCGAAAGCAAGACCGCATCCATTATCTGAAATACTACTGGGCATCCAGGGTGCGTGATACACCCAGGGTCAAGCTGCATACCTCGCTCAATCCGAGTTACTCCTGCGCTATCTGCGGGGTAAGTATCGATGGAATGACGCCCGGCCAGTTAGACGCTGCCCTCTTCGATCAATATAAGATTCATACCGTAGGCATAGTATGGGAAAACATCAGCTGCGTCCGTATAACTCCCCACGTCTACACCACCCTCCCTGATCTGGATAAGCTGGTCGGCGCAATCCAGACACTCGCCACAAAAGCCTGAGAATCGGCGAAGCCGCACGCGGTACCTGGTACCCGTGGTCACCAGACTCCAAAAATGAAGCCGGATAAAGACCGCCGAAAACCCGCTGCCAAGAAACCGGCATGGGAGTATCATGGCCCTATACGCCTCACGCTAAAGGCGAGAAGCGCAGCGTACGAAGGAAAGGGAACTCCATGATGCGCGATTGGGCTCGCCATTTGCTCGCCGGTCAGGCCGCTGCCAACGCAACTTCCATGCAAACGGAGCCTGCTACTCTGCTCGTCTATGAAAAGCTGCGCCGTCAGCTATCCGCTACCTTGGGACACGACGGCTTTCGCGCGCTCGCTTTTCGTGCTTTGACACTCGCCAGGCTGGAAGCTCCCGGACTCGACGCAGTCCGAGTCACAGCCGAGGGATCCTTGTGCGGTCTCAGCGAAGGCGAGCAGCCGATTGATCTGGAACAGGCTGACGAGGTCGGCGTCATCTTCATTGGCCATGTCCTCACGCTATTTCAAACCTTCCTTGGCCCGGCAACGACGCGGCGGCTTCTACAGGAAGACTTACCGAACCTTGAGGCCACGGCAGAATCGGGTACATCGAGACAGTACCAGGGTATTTTCGAGGAAGCGAATAATCTTAGGAGCGCGAGCGAGCGCCTTGAGTCGATGGCAGATGAGAACCCCGCTGTCGAAGATGGACTTACGGCCATTTCCGAGAATATTCGCAACATAGCGACCCTTTTGGATGTGTTTGCGACTGTCCGGGGCGCCTCTGACTCACTGCGCGAGAGCATCCCGACGGATTTCTCGACACGCTACCTCATGTGAGTTTCACCATCGCCAACCTCCTCTTCCGGGTCGCTTCAGCGACGGTAGAATAAAAGTCTGTTGCTTCCATGAAGCGTATAAAGGCTATTGGACTCCTCCGCTTGGAATGATGCACGGTCGAAAATGACGATTCCCCCAAAGATGCGAGATTTGGCCGAGTGTCTTCTTACCTATGAAGCCATCGCGGGCAATGCCCCCGAGCCAACGGAGTCTGCAACCCTTCGCGTCTATGACAAGCTGCGCCAGAGCCTTGGGACATTTGCTGGATCTGCCGGTTTTCAGGTCCTTGCTTCTCGTGCTTTGGTGCTGGCCAGGTCGGAAGCTCCCAGTCTCAGCACAGCACAGGTCACAGCTGACGGAACCCTCCAGGGCCTGAACGAGCGTGACCCTCAAATCGAAATGGATAAGGATCGGGCGGCCGAGAATCAGGCAGGCGAGGGAGAAGTCATTCTCATCGCTCGCATACTTGGGCTGCTTCTTACCTTCCTTGGTGAAGCATTAACGTTAAGCCTGCTGCGGGATGCGTGGCCAGGTGCAGCCTTCGACGATCGTAATTCGGGGAACGGGAGAAAAGCGTGAGTGCACAAGACAAAGTAACGATACATAAGCTACCCACAGGAGTTCCGGGCCTCGACGAGATTGTGGGCGGCGGCCTTCCAGAATTTTCATTCAACATCATCGCGGGAGCCCCCGGCAGCGGGAAGACGACGCTGGCGCACCAGTTCGTGTTTGCCAATGCGACCCCGGAGCGTCCCGCTCTCTATTTCACCGTCCTCGGCGAATCCGCAATCAAAATGCTGCGGTATCAGCAACAGTACACATTCTTCGACCCGGCCAAGCTGCCTGGCTCGATTCGCTTTATCAACCTGAGCCAGATTGTTCTTGAGAAGGATCTGGGCTCTGTTCTGGAGCAAATAACCAGAGAAGTTGAAAAGGCAAACCCCGCCGTAGTGGTAGTGGACTCCTTCCGGACCATGGTGCGCAGGCCGCAGAGTGACATGGATCTGCAATCCTTCATTCAGCGGCTGGCTCTCTTTCTGGCCAGTTGGCAAGCGACAACTTTCCTGATCGGGGAATATTCGGAAGAGGAGTTACGCGATAACCCCATTTTTACCGTCGCCGACGGGCTGTTCTGGCTGCGCCAGACAGCCGAGCGAAATTCAATTGTGCGAAAATTGCAGATCATAAAACTTCGAGGTCAGGCCTCCGTGCCGGGGCTGCACACCTTCCGCATCACCGATGCCGGGATGCAAGCTTTCTCGCGTACCTTCGGGTTGAGCGGACACAGAAGAGTTTCTCCCGGCGAGACGCGTCTCTCCTTCGGTATTCCGGAGTTGGACAAAATGCTGGGAGGGGGCATTCGCGAAGGCGACAGCGTCCTCGTGGCAGGGCCATCAGGAACTGGAAAATCCGTCCTGGCGACCCAATTCATCGCCGAGGGCGTGCGCCAGGGGGAATCAGGAATCGTGGCAGTCTTTGAAGAACGCCCGCAAGCCTATGCGGAACGGGCCGCCACTTTAGGTCTGGATCTGGAAACGCCGCAGAAAAATGGGAAACTCGAAATCCTCTATCTCCGCCCACTCGATCTCTCTGTCGATGAAACCATGCACTCGATTCTCGACGCAGTGCATAAAATTGGCGCCAAGCGTCTGGTGATTGACTCCCTTGCCGGCTTTGAGATGGCTCTTTCGCCCGGCTTCCGGGCCGACTTTCGCGAATCGCTCTACCGGATGATCTTCGCGTTGACAGGAATTGGAGTCACGATTCTCAGCACGGTTGAGGTAGATGAGTCTTTCACCGAATTTCCGTTCAGCACATACTCGATTTCGTTCCTCACCGATGACATCATCCGGCTTCGATACGTGTCCATCGGAGACCAGCTTCGCAAGATTATGGTGGTGATCAAGATGCGAGGCGGAAATCATGCCAAGGAGATTCGCGAATACGAAATCACATCTGAGGGAGTGGTCATCCTCGGCAAACGCCTCACTGACTATCACGGCCTCATCAGCGGACTCCCTGTTCACACAGACCCATCCGAACCGAAGTAGAAGCGCGCATGAAGGCAATCTACGTCCATAAACGGAGTCTCACGAATGAAGTCGATAAATACTCTGCTGAAACAAACAGCACTCGCTTTTGCCGCACTCTTCTTAGTCTCCATGGCCGCGCACGCCGCCGAAACGCGGACTCCAACGCAGGAGGGCATACTCTACGGCACAGCCGATGGCCAGCCTCTGACCATGGACTACTACGCGCCCAAGGGAGACGGCGTCCATCCTGTCGCCATCATCATTCACGGCGGCGGTTACCAGCGCGGAGATAGCAAGAGCGGCAGCGAAGCCTATGTCGCCGACTTTCTTGCGCCTGCCGGTTACGCAGTCTTCTCAGTCAACTATCGCCTTACACCAAAATATCCTTATCCCTACATGGTGCTCGATGTGCAGCGAGCCGTGCGATATATCCGCTATAACGCAAAGAAATGGAACGCAGATCCCGACAAGATCGCCCTGGTTGGAGGCTCAGCCGGCGGGTTTCTCAGCAATATCGTCGGCCTTCTCAACGCTCCCGGCGATGCTGCGGCCAGCGATCCAGTCGATCAAGTAAGCGCAAAGGCGCAGGCCGTTGTTAGTCTCTACGCGCAAAGCAGTTTTGAATTTGTCCCCCTCAATGCAGATGTGCATCGGCTGCTCGATCCGCTCATCGCCCAAAAGGGTGAAAAAGAGGCCATAAAAGAAGCATCGCCGATTACCTATGTATCGAAGCAAGACCCGCCATTTCTGGAGATACTCGGCGACCAGGACGAGTACATTCCATTTTCCGAGGCGACCAATCTTCAAGCGGCTCTTCATAAGGTCGGCGTCCGATGCGATATCATCCGTATTCCCGGCGGAAAACACGGTACAGGTGGCTGGCACAAGCTACCCAACGTTCCCGACTGGGAGCGGCAGATGACCGAGTGGCTCAATGCGAGACTGCGTCACACCGGCCCCATCGGCGAAGGCATCCGCCCACGCATCCCATCGCCCGCAATCTAGAATTCCCACTCGCAAGCCTGTACGCTGCAGAACTCGATGAGCACGAAGCTTCCGATCAATGCGAAGCCTGGACGAATCGCTCATTTTCCTCCAGCCGCAGTCCGAATCGCATACAACGAACCGCGCGCGCCAACAAACAGCGTGCGATGATCCACTCCGCCAAAGGCAAGACTACTCGGCCGCTCCGGTACTTCGAGTACGCCTATCTGTTTGCCATCCGCGTTGTAGATGTAAAGCTGCCCACTTGCAATATAGACATTCCCCGCATCGTCTCGAACCACTGAAGTACCACCGCGCTCAGCAAAGACACTCGTCGTGAGCTTCGTGCTGCTCTCGAGTTTCGCCATATAAGTACGCGCATCGTCCTCGCTGACAGTCATGCGAGTATCTCCCACTGCGAAGGCAGCGAACTGCGAAGCCTGCACATCCGCGCGCCATGTTCCGCCGCCTATCATCGCCGTCGTCGTGCCCGGCGCGTAGAAGTATCCGCGATGCTCATCCGCCACCGTGCTGAGAATTGCCGTGTTGCTTCCGGGACGGAAAATATATCCGTGATGCTCCACCAACCATTCCAGGTTCCAAAGCTCATTATGCAGTCCCACGGGAAGCAGCAGCGTGGTCTGCGGCGCAAGCGAAGCTGTCTCTGCGACCGGCAGTGCAACGGCATTGGCCTGGCTGAGATCGAGACTGTATACGGCCTTTTCATAACCCATGATCAGCAGCGAGTGTGGGCTCGCGAACCCCAGAGCCATCGGCGATGCAGGAATCTCAGCAATGACCTCCGCCTTCATCTCATCCTCATTCCACCGATACACCTTATGCATCGCCGCATCGGTGAAATAGAGATGCCCATTCTCGTCCGATATCAGTCCGGAAACATTGCTGAAGCCCGTCGCCAAATGCGTCAGCTTCGCATCCTTCACAAAGGTTCCGGATGGAACGGGAAGCGCGCCAGGAGCTTTCATTCCCTTATCTACAACGAAGTCCGTGAAGTCATGCGGACGCACCGTTACCCCGCTGCTCTCATCAAAGACGCTGTTATCAAAGGCCAGCCGCGTCTGGCTGAAGACCTTCACATTCTCAAATCGAATGTCATCGGAGTTATGCACCGTGACGGCGTACAGTTTGGGAATCACGTTGCGCGAGACGCGGTACATGTATGTGTTCGCAAAGGTCAGATTCTGCGAATCTTCAATATCAGCAGCCACAGCATCCGCTCCGGCAGGATTTTCCTCTTCCGTCTGCATCGCGTAGATCTTCCAGTTCTGCACATGGTGGAACTGCGTCTCGGTATGAATATGGTGTTCGCATGAGAGTTGATAGATGCGACTCGGCGTGTCGGTATTTTCAACGCGAAGCCCGGCCTTGGCAAAAGAGTCGTGCGTCCATAGTCCGCGAAAGACTCCGCCGCCTCCGTCCTTCACCCACAGATCCGGATACTCGGAATCAAAGTACTTATCGTGGCTGCCGCGAGGTTGCGTAGCAGGTGCGGTTTGTGCCGGCGCTAGCGCTGCAATATAACGCGTATGTCCCGGAAAAATGCTCACGTCATCCAGCATCGACGCGCTACTGCCCATCCAAAGAATTCCCGCCGCGCGCGGATTCGCAACTCCTGTCGATATCCCA
>Ga0302324_100012325_pt1 | contig 17443 bp, 15 predicted proteins | sample Palsa_T0_1_FD_201949 | JGI IMG/M metagenome (GOLD analysis project Ga0302324, IMG submission 201949) | Peat permafrost microbial communities from Stordalen Mire near Abisko, Sweden - Palsa_T0_1 | ecosystem: Environmental > Terrestrial > Soil > Palsa > Peat permafrost | place: Sweden: Abisko...
GACTACGACGTCGAGGGCATCCTGTTGCCGCGGCCGTTCAAGATCGTCAAAGTCGGGCCGGTCAGCCTGTTCGCCGAGGACGTCGATGCGACGGTGCGTTGTTATACCCGTCAGCTCGGGCTGGTGATTTCCGAGGAGACGGTCTGGAACGGTCACCGTTGCGTATTTTTGCGCTGCAACACCGAACATCACACGATCGCGATCTATCCGATCGCGCTGCGCGCCGTGCTCGGTCTGCGCGCCGACTCGACGACGTTTGCGGTGGGCTTCCAGGTCGGCTCGTATCGTCAGCTGTGCGCTGCGCGCGCCTTTCTCGCGCAGCGCGGGGCAACGTTCGTCGACCTGCCGGCAGAACTGCATCCGGGGATCGACTACGCGTTCCACGTGCTCGATCCGGACGGCCAAGCGGTGCAACTCCATTTTTCGATGGAGCAAGTCGGTTGGGACGGGCGCACGCGTCCGCCCGCAGCGCGGCCCTACCCGAAGCCCGGCGCGTGGCCGGCAACGGTCCCGGCCGAACCGGACGTCTACGGCGGCGAAACGCTGCTGGGTCCGCTGGGCTAGCCGCTTGTTCGATGTCGGCGGCGTCCTGCTGGAGCGGCCGTTCCGGATTCGGCGCTTAGGTCATTACGGTTTGAGCGTGACGCGGATGGAAGACTGCATGCGCTTCTACACCGAAGAGCTCGGCTTTCGGATCTCCGACGCGCTCAATATTGCCGCTCACGCAGAACATCCCGAGGAGATCGCCGGTTTCGGCGATCCGAACCACTACTTCATGCGTCACGGCACGGATCACCACAGCTTCGTGATCTTCAACCACCGCGTGCGGGTGGCGCTGGCGAAGGGGCGGACGTTTCCGCCGGGTGTCGTGATCAATCAGATTTCGTGGCAAGTCGGGAGCCTGGCCGAAGTCGTGAACGGCAGCGCGTGGCTGGCCGAGCAAGGGACGCGAATCGCGCGCAGCGGCCGGGACATGCCGGGCTCGAATTGGCATACCTACTTTCCCGATCCCGACCGGCACACGAACGAGTTGTACTACGGAATGGATCAGATCGGCTGGGACGCGCGCAGCAAACCGGCCTCGATGTGGGATCGTGGATTTGAAAAACCGCCGAGCTTGCCGCAGATTTCCGAAATGGACGAGGTCCGTTCGGCAGCGCAACGCGGTGACGATCTCGACTCAGGATCGGCCGTTCGCGATGCGCTGCTCGGAGCGGAGTACGACGTCGACGGCGTGCTGCTGCCGCGGCCGTTCAAGATCGTCAAGGTCGGGCCCGTGGGCTTGTTCGTGGCGGACATCGATGCTGCGGTCCGGTTCTACACCCGCGCTCTCGGCCTGCACGTCTCCGAGGAAATTCTTTGGAGTGGCCGGCGCTGCGTGTTTCTGCGCGCCGGCACCGAGCATCACTCGATCGCGCTGTATCCGATCGAGCTGCGCGAAACGCTCGGCCTGCGCGCCGACTCGACGACGCTCGCTGTCGGCATCCAAGTCGGTTCGTATCGGCAGTTGCGAGATGCGCGCGCGTTTCTCACCGCGCGCGGGGCGAGGTTGGCCGACGTGCCGGCCGAGTTGCATCCGGGGATCGACTACGCGTTCCACGTGCTCGATCCCGACGGCCAAGCGGTGCAAGTCTATTTCGCCATGGAGCAACTCGGCTGGGACGGTCGCGCGCGTTCGCCGGAAACGCGGCCGAACCCGAAGGCCGACGCATGGCCCGAAACACTCCCCGCCGGCCCCGACGTCTACGATGGAGAGACGCTGCTCGGACCGCTCGGCTAGCTGGTACCAGTTTTACGTAAAGACTTTCGACCGTAGATCGAGGGGGCCGTCGAGCAGACCGGTCTTCTGCATCAGGCCCGTGAGCTTCGTCAGCGAGCTCGGCACGACGTCGGCTTGCACCGGCGTGGGGACCATCCGCCGCACCAGATCGGCGTTCAAGCCCGAGAAGCCCGCGATCAGATCGAAGTACGCTTGCTTGCCGATATTCGCAGTCGCCCACGCCGCGCCGCGCCGGTAGGCGCGCAGGAACGCACGGATGTCGTTGGGCCGCAGTTGCGTCATCGGCCCGGCGATCACGAAGAACGCCATCGGGCCACCCGGGAACACCGTGCTCATCGGCCAGGCCAGCAGGTCGATCGCCGGATCGTCCAAGGCGACGGTCAAGAACGGATCGATGATCAGCGCGGCGTCGACCCGTTTCGTTTTGATCGCGTCGACCATCGATGTGATCGGTAGCTCGATGATCTGCACTTTCGAGAGATCGCCGCCGGTGGCGGTGATCCAGGCCGTGGTGACCATCCAAATAATGTCACGCAGCGTATTGACGGCGACGATCTTCCCTTCGAGATCCTTGCCGGTGCGCAGCCCGTCGCCTTTGCGCTGGAGGATGGCGCCCGGATCCGGCGGCTTGTTGCCGGCGATCGTGCCGGAGAGGATGAGGCGCACGTCGAGCCCCTTGCTGATCGCTTGAGCGGCGCTGGTGCTGTTCGTGAAAACGATGTCCAACGAGCCCGTGAGCATGGCCGGGATCGCGGCGGCCCCGCCGCGGATGGCTTGCGCTTGAACGGCGATGTTTTCAGCGGTGAAATAGCCGAGTTTGTCGGCCGCGTAATACGGTACGTTGGTGGCGATCGGGATGATGCCGACTTGCAGCGGGGTGAGGTCGGCGCGGGCCGGCCGCATCATCGATCCGCTCAAGGTCGCCGCCCCCAAGGCCGCTAGGCTGGAACGCCGAGAAATTGGTTGCGTCATGACAAAATGCCGCCTCTCTAGAGAATTCGCTTCAAGCGAATTCTTCGCGTTCGGGTCCTCACGGTCGTCGCAGCGGAGTGGTACCCAGGACCCGATCCGCCTGGCGTCATTTTCGATGCGCAGGAATTAGTCCTAGCGAGAGCAAGTCGAGGGACGTGATGGCGTTTTCTCGTCGTGCGTTGATTCTTGGTGGAGCGGCCGCGGCAGCCCAGTGCGCCGCGGTGGGCCGTGCCGGCGCGCAAACGATGACGAAGCTCCGCGTCGCTGCGGTACCGATCGACATCACGGCCGCCGTGCTCTACGGGGTCGCGGAGGGATTCTTTACCAAGCGGAACTTGGACGTCGAGCTCGTCATGATGACCAACGGTCCGGCGACCGCATCGGCCGTCAGCGGCGGATCGCTCGACATCGGAACCGCGACCGTTCTCACGATTGCGAACGCCCACGAAAGCGGCATCCCCTTTGTACTGGTCGCGCCGGGAGCGGCGTATTCGGCCGCGCAACCGACGGGTTCGCTGATCGCGCTGCAGAGCTCGCCGCTGCATTCGGCCAAGGATCTCGTGGGGAAGACCATCGGCGTGACGAGCCTGAAGGGCGTCAGCCAGATGGCCACGTGGGCTTGGCTCGATACGAACGGTGTCGCGGTGGATGCGGTGAAGTTCATCGAGATTCCGTACATCGACATGGGCCCGGCTCTGACGGCCGGGCGCGTCGACGCCGTCGTCGCAGAAGAACCGGCGCAATCCGTGCTGTTGGCGAACGGCGGCCGCGTCGTCGGCAACGTCAACGACGCGATCGGAAAAACGTGGCTCGGCGGAGGTTGGTTTTGCCTATTGGACTGGGCCAACGCGCACCCCGACGTCGTGCGGCGCTTTGCCGACGCGATTGCGGAAGCCGGAGATTGGGCCAACAAGAATCACGACGCTTCGGCGAAGGTGCTCGAAAGCTACACCAAGCAGCCGATGAACCCGAACCAGAAACGCGCGTTCTATCCGGAGCGCGTGAGCCCGGCGCTGCTACAACCGTTGCTCGACGTCTCCGCAAAATACGGTCTGCTAAAGTCGACTTTTCCCGCCAAGGACGTCATCGCGCCCCAAGTCCTGTAGGATCTTCGCGACGTTGCCACGCTCGATGCCGTGCAGTTCGTCGCCGCTGAAACCGCAATTCGCTAAGCCGGCAACCTGATCGATCGCTTCGCGATACGGGAAGTCCGACCCGAACACGACTTGCGACGCCGGCACCAACTCGCGCAGCGAGGACATCGCACCGCGGTTCGACGATTGCGCGGTGTCGTAGAAGAAACGCCGCAGCTCGGGCAAGAGCCCGTTCGGAAGCCGTTCGCTCATCTTCGGGTTGCGGGCGAGGTTGACGAAGCGCTCGATCAAGAACGGCATCGTTCCGCCGCCGTGGCAGAAGATGAAGCGAATGTTCTGGAATTTGCCGGCCGCGCCGCTAAAGACGAGGCTGGCAATCGCGCGCGTGGTGTCCGTTCCGAACTCGATGATCGTGGGGCCGATGTCGGGCACCATCCCGGCACAGCACGCATTCAGCCGCGGGTGGACGAAAACCAGCGCGCGTCGGCGATCGAGTTCCTCGAAGATCGGCCAGAACGCCGGGTCGCCGAGGTAGGCGGTATCGTAGCTCGTCAACATGCCGATGCCTTGCGCACCGAGGTCGTCGAGCGCGTGCGCGATCTCGAGCAAGCTGCCTTCGACGTCCGGTATCGGGAGCGCACCGAAGAAGCCGAATCGCCCCGGATATTTGCGCACCAGGGTCGCGGCGTACTCGTTGCATTCGTGGGCCGTTTGACGCGGCATGTTGATATCGGCGGACGTCGAGAGGAGCGCCGTTCCGATTCCGCTGCGATCCATCTCGGCGATCGAACCGTCCGAGGACCAGCGTTTGTTGTACGGCGGTATACCGTCGCGGCCGTCGAGCAGCGCGTTGTACGCCGGCGCGTAGAAGTGGTGGTGGACGTCGATGCGCTCGCTCATTGAACGATCCGTGCGCCGAGCGTGCCGACGGCGGGCGAGCGGTGTTCGACCGCGTCGCCGGGTTTGAGGAACCGCGCCGGGTCGGAGCCGCCTTCCGGTAGGCGCGGGCTCGAATCGGCGGCGGTGCCCTTGGCCGTGCCGCCCGAGATCATATCGCCCGGATAAAACGTGAAGTCGGCGCTGAGATAGGCCAGATATTCGGCGAAGGAGACGATCATATCGCGCGTGTTGTACTGCTGGCGGCGGTCGCCGTTGACCCACGTCTCGACGTCGACGTTGCTCGGGTCGATGTTCTCGCCCACGACGATGCACGGGCCGACCGAATACGAACCGTCGAAGTTCTTGGCCATGCCGAATTTGAGCGGCGCGTCGACTTCGTGCCCATCGCGAATGCTCCAGTCGGCGAACAGCGTCACGCCCCACACGTACGGCGTGAGGTCATCGCTCGAGCGGAAATTCTTGACCTGCTTGCCGAGCACGATCGCGAGCTCGCCTTCGTAGTCGAGGCGCTTCGTACGGGCCGGATACTGGATGTCGCCACCGGGTTCGGCCGCGTCTCGTCCGACTTTCCAGAAGCCCCAAATCCCGTTCGCGCGCAACTTCTCGGCGACGGCTTTGAGATCGGAGGCGTCGATCGTTTTGGTGCCCCCCCGATTCGCCATCGCTGCCGCGTGGTCGGCGAAGTTGCCGCCGGCGCACGCGATGCGCGCACCCCGCACGTGCGGTGCGTGGAGCTGGACGTCGGCGCGCTTGTAGACGCCGTTGGCCGACGTCGGCGCGGCGATGGCCGCTGCGACGACGCGGGCCGCCGCGGCGAGCGCCGCGGCGCCGCCTTCGATCAAACCCAGGAGATCCGCCGGCAGCGGGGTGGCGGCCACGGCGGGATTCGCCGCGCTCGCGCGGGCGAGATCGACGACCAGGTCGTCGGCCCACACACCGACCCGCTTGTCGGGGCCAAAAACTACAATCTTCACTGAGGCCCGCTTCGACGCGTCCTCAGGTTCGCATGCCGCCGAGGGCGAACCTCGTCTGTCGTGCGGTTCAGGCGCTGCGCACAGCCGCGAGCGAATTTCTGATGCCGTCCGCCCGATGCCGTCCGGTTCGGAACGCGCTAGTCTTGGGAGCGTGTACCAGCACGTGGTGATCGTCGACGACGAGGTGCTTTGCGTGCGGCTGTTCGAGTCGATCGTGACCGAGATTCGCGGCGTCGTCGCGCACTCGTTCACCTCGGCCGGCGCGGCCCTCGAGTGGTGCCACGGGAAGGACGTCGACTGTTTCGTCCTCGATCAGCGCATGCCGCCTCCCGACGGTCTCGAGATGGTTCGGATCCTGCGCGCGATGGAGTCGTTCGCCTTGGTGCCGATCGTGATGGTCACCGGAGAAAACGAGCGGGAGTCGCGGTATCGGGCCTTCGATGCCGGCGCTAATGACTACGTTCAGAAGCCGGTCGATTATCGCGAGTTGGTAGCGCGGCTGACGACGCAGCTCCAGTTGCGGCGAGCGCAGAAGCAACTCGGCTTGCGCATCGATGCGCTCGAGGTCTCGCTGTTCGATTCCGAGGAGCGTTCGCGCGAGCATGCCGAGCGGCTCGAGTCGCTGTGGCGCATCGCGAACAATCCGAACTTGCCCCACGACGAGCTGATGGGCGTCATGCTCGAGAACGGCGCGGCCGCGATTCGCCCCGGCCAACCGTTCCGCGGGCTGCTCGGACGCATCGGGGGTAGCGAGGTGGTGGATCTGCGAAGTGGGGCGCGCGTGCCGCTCGAGCAGACGATCGTCGACAGCACGCTTCTCGGGGGCGGGACGCGCGCCTGTGACGACCTGCACGGCAGCGACATTGCGGAACGTACGCAAGCGTTCGGCTGGCGCGCGGCGATCTCGACGCGTTTGAGTGCCGGGGGAACGACCTACGCGTTGACGTTTGCCTCGACCCAACCGGCGCGTAAATCGTTCGCTTCGCAGGACCACGCCTATATGGAGATCCTGGCCGAGTTCTTCGCGATGCGCATGCAGCAGCAGTGGCAGGCCTCCCGGATGCGCGAGCAGCTCGAGCGCGATTCGTTGACCGGGCTGTGGAACCGGTCGCGTTTTCGCTCGCTGGGCCGCGCCGTGTTTCACGGCCCGGCCGCCGTCGCCGTCATCGACGTGCTCCGCTTTCACGAGATCAACGAAACGCGCGGCCACCTGACCGGCGATGCGGTGCTCGTCGAGGTCGCGGCCGGTCTGTCAGCGCAAGCCACAGGCGATGAGATCGTCGCTCGGGTCGGCGGTGATTCCTTCGCCGTATTTTTCCCCGATGTACCGTCGCACGACTGGGTAATGGAGCACGATACGCCCGAACCATCGGCAGGCCAGCAGCGCTAGCTCGACGTCGAGGCGGCCGGATGCAAACGGACGTCCGCGCATCTCTTCGGCCGTGCGAACGCGGTACTGGATCGTGTTACGGTGCAGCGACAACCGCTCGGCGGTCGCGACGTAGCTGCCGCCGCTCTCGAGGAAGACGCGGGCAGTTTCTCTGAACGAGGCATGGCGCGCGTCATCGATCGCCAGTGAGCCGAGCGTCTCGGCAATCCACGAACGGGCCGTATCAAGGTCGCAGCTCATCGATGCGATCGGAGAGACCTCGGCGTAGGACGTGAGCCGTTCGAGCGGCGGTGTATTTGCTCGCGCGACAGCCTCGGCGCTCAGCGCTTGCTGGTGCGTGCGCCGGAAACCGGTAAGGCCTGAAGCAACATCGCCGACTGCCGCGAACGTCCCGGGCACCGCGTCGAGTGCGGCTCTCAGGGCGGCGCGATCGACCGTGCGGTGCTCGCCTAGCGGAAGCCAGATGCACGCGCTCGATTTGTCGAACGGGACGAAGAGCGGGACGGCCTTACACTGCGCGGCAGTGGCGAACGCGTCGGCCAAGCGCCGGAGCAGCGGCGTCGGATCGACGTCCGGCTCCGGATTCGACGCCCAAATTTCGGCCGCGAGATGATGTTGGTACAGGCGATATGCGCCGAGCCGAGATTGAGCGGTGTCGACGTCGATGTCCGTTGCGCTCAGCACCGACCGTACGCGGGCGCCCAGAATCGCGCCGGGATTGATCCACTCCTGGCGCGAGTTGGAGTAAGCGCCGAGCAGTTGGTCCAGAACGGCGACGACATAGTCGGAAACGCGATCGACGAGCGCGAGCGTTGCGTGCGCTTCCTCCTCATCGACCGAGTTGTGCCGGAGCAAGTCTTCGATGATCCGCCGCAGGAAGCGCCGGTGACCGCTCCGGTAGGCCCGGACGAAGGCTAAGATCGACACGCCGCGTTTCGCCAGGCGGAGGGCCTCTTCGACCGCAGCGGCCGGTGCGTCCGCGCCGACCGGATCCGTTCCGAGCGCGAGCCGGCAGATCGCAGCATCGACGTTTTGGCGAATCGCTGCTTCGAGCAGAGTACGCTCCTCGCTCGCCGTCGCTGCTAGGGAGGGCCGGAACGCCTCGCAGATGTCGGTCGCCAACTCCGCCAGGCCGTGTCCGAGCCGGGAAGCGACGGCCGAGGCTTGCTCCCGTTAACCCAGGAGTTCGGGGCCGTGCTGAGCTTTGGGTTTCATGCTGCTCACCTCGGGGAGAATTGAGCCACCCGTCTCTCCACGCTAGCCGATACGACCGCTCGCGTCTGCCAAGCCGCACTTAACAAAGAAAAGATCGACGCTTCGACCGGAGAATTAAGCGAGCGTGGGCCGAAGAGCCGCAGTTGCCGCCGTTATCACGGTCTCGGTGCTCGTTGCGCTGCTGAACCTCCTCGGCGCCGTGCGCAACTTCGTCCCCCACCGCTACGACGGCATGAGTTACGGGTTGCGCGTTGGTCGCGTCACGCTCGTTTATCCGGCCGAGAACGCGGCTCGGGCGGGCGTCGTGGCGGGCGACCACGTCCTCGACCTCCCGCGAGGCTACGTGTGGGAGGGGTTTCGCATCCTCTTCCACCCCAGCAGCCCGGTGCACGTCCGGACGTCGCACGGGGTGGTGGCCGTCAAGCCCGGGCTCGCGCTCGAACCGATCGGTTCTGCGCTGGCGGCCACTTTCGTCGAGCTGACGGAGGTGCTCCTGATCGGATTCGCCGCGGCGCTGTTCGCGCGCCGCCCCGGCGCGATGTCATTTGCGTTGTGGACATTTGCCGTCGTGCGATTCTTCGCGTCCGACCTGAGGAACACCGTAGACGGCCTGCCCGAAGCTATCGGGTTGCCGATGTACATGGCCTTCGCCGCGTCACAAGTCGCGACGATCCCGCTCATCCCCTTCGCACTGCGCTTCCCTGACGGACGACTCGATCCGCGCGCTCGGTGGGTCGAGATTGCCGGCTGGGGTGCCTTCATCGCCTGCGCCGTGTTTTACACCCTGAATCGCGGGCTGGTACTAGCCGGCATTTGGGGCGAAAGCGTGGCCTCGGGTGTCGTCATGGAAATCCCGATCGTCGTCCTTCCCATCGTTGCCGGGATCTTGCTGTGGCGGTACGTGCACAGTAGCGCAGCCGAGCGAGCACAGACCGCCTGGGCCATCGTTGGGTTCGTCGGCTCGATCCTCGCGGTTGGGCTGGCCCGCGCCGCCGACACCGTGCTCCAGTTGGAAACGATATCCGTTGTGCCCGTAACGATGTCGACGTATGGGTCCATCGTGCCAATCGAGGACCGCTTCTTCTGGGGCCTCGCGAACCTGTTCCCGCTGCTGGCGATCTACCCCATCCTGCGCTACCGGCTCTTCGATCTCAACTTCATCGTCAACCGTGCGGCATTGTATTCGATCCTTACAGCTGCTGCCGTCGCAACCTTGGCGGGCGTGAACTGGCTCGCGCAGCACTTCGTCACCGAGCGACTTGCACTCGTCGTCCAGCCGATCGCGGCGATCGTCATCGGGCTCGGTTATCTGCGCGTTCGCGAATCGACCCAGCGCGTGCTCGAACGCCTCTTCTTTCACCAGCGCTTCGTTGCGGAGCGGGAACTCGACGCGACGATTCGCGGCTTCGCGCTTGCCAAGCGACCGCAGGTGATCGACGAGTCCTTGACCGATGAGGCGGCGGCGATCCTGGCACTGCAGTCGGCCGCGGTGTTTCGGCTGCGTGGGGAACGGCTCGAACGGACCGCGAGCGTCGGCTGGGGCGACGGGACGCTGACGTCGATCGAAGCGGACGACCGGCTCGTCAGACGACTCCTTACCGACGACCCGGTGGTGCGCCTCAGCTCGCTTCATTGGAAACCCGACGGATTGCCAAAGTCGTGTGAGCCGGTCGTCGCCATAGCGCTGGCGCAAGCCGGCCGCTTGATCGGCGTCGCCTTTTACGGCCGCCACCTCAACGCAACGGAGATCGACCCGGAAGAGATGGCGCTGCTTCGCCGGCTCTGCGCGGGTGCGACGGCTGCCTATGAGACAGCCGAGATGCGCGCCGAGGTCGCCGAGCTACGCGCGCAGACCGCCGAACTACGCACAGAGGTCGCCTCACTCAAAGCCCAGCCCGTGTAGGAATTTAGCCGACGACGAGGGACCGCACGTAGTCGCGAGTCGTTTGCACAGCGGTGAGCCAGCTCCGCGTCACGTCATCGAGCGCCGGCCCCGGTTTTGCTTTCGTACGGCCCGCAGCGAACTCGCAAGCGATATCGCGCTGCCGTTCCCGCGCTGTCGCGAGCATGTTTTCCGGGTCTGTCCACATAGCGTTCGCTGCCTCGTTGCCAATCTGACTGAAATATGCTAAATTGGTTTTGACTAATACTAGTCGAAGGAACGACATACGTCAAGTGGATTTTGGGTCTTTCTGTAAAGGGGCGTACCTGGCCCGCGACTTCGTCAATACGAAGGCCTGGTTCAGCGGCAAAGAGCGGTTGACCGGACCGGATGAAGTCCGGGCCTTGCTGCGTCGCCACGACCTCGACCGGCGCGTCGCCAAGGCCGAGATCCCGCGGATCCATGAGCTGCGCGATCGCGTGCGGTCCGTCTTTGCCGCGGCCGACGAGGTTAGCGTGCGCCGGCAGATCGCTACGCTGTTGGCGGACTATCCATCGCGGCCGGAACTGGCCGCGAGCGGCGAGGGTGGGGTGACGTTCGCGCCTGTCGGAAACGATGCCGTATCGTGGCTCGGCGCGAACGTCGCGACCGGCCTCGCCTTTTTCGTGGCCCAGCACGGCACGGCGCGGCTCGGCCTGTGCGGAGCGTCGGATTGTGACGATGCGTTCGTCGACGAATCGAAGAACCACACCAAGCACTATTGTTCGGTGGGGTGTACGCGCAACGAAAACGTCCGCGCGTTCCGGGCGCGCAAACGCAAGAGCGAAACGGCCTAAGAGCTCAGGGCAACAGCAGCTCGGCTGCCGGGAAGGGGGCGAAGACGCCGAACTTCGCAGCCGCGTCGAGCACCGGTTGAATCTGCGCCGCATCGGCATGCTCGGCGAAGGGGACGCGCTTCATACCGGGCGGTGCTTCGAGATGCGTGTAGCGTTCCAAAATGCGCTCGGATTCGGCGTGGTGCGTCGCCGCCCAGCGCGCCGTCTCGAGCATGACCGCGCGAAAGCGCCGAATCGCGTCGGGATGGCTTTGGGCCCAGTCCGTCGTGCTGAACCAAGCGCCGACGAGAAACTGCTTGGCGATCGCGTCGTGCGTCGCCGCAAGCACGCGGCAACCGCCGTCGCGCAATGCAAAGCTGAGATACGGCTCCGAGACGATCGCCGCGGCCGCGCGGCCTTGCGTGACCACGTTGCACGCCGCCGGTTGCTGGATTTCGACGTACTTGATCGACGCGAGATCGGCGCCGTTGCGGCTCAACCACGATTGGATGCTGACCCAGTTCAGGTCTTTGAGTGCGGTAACCGCGATGATCTTTCCGTCGAGATCCTTGGCGCCGGTCACCGGTGAGTTCGCGGCGGTAACCAGTTCGGTCGTCGGTTCGGCGCTGGTGTAATAGCCGGCCGGCGCCACGATGACGAACGGCAGGCCCGCGACGTGCGCCGTGGCGAGCGCGACGATGTTGGACTGCCCGATGTCGATCGATCCGCCCGCCACGGCGGCCGCGACGGTGCTGCCGCTCGCGAGCAGGCTGACTTGCACGTCCAGACCGGCTTTTTTGAAGAAGCCCAAGTCGTTCGCGTAGAGGGCTTCGGCGCCCAAATCGATCGGCGTCGTCGCGATGCGAATCGTCGTGTCGGTCTGGGCTTGCGCGCCGGCGGTGAAGGCGCAGAACCCGACGATCGCCGCGAGCAGCGCGATGCGTAGCGCACGCACTACGCAAACCTCGGCCAGAGCCGGACGGCGTTGTTGCGGGCGATCGCCGTACGAACGTCGTCGGGAATGGTCAGCTTGTCGAAGCCTCCGGCGGTAACCGCGATCGGCACGTACGGCGTGTCGCTGCCGAAGAGGATGTGGTCGGTCGGCACCAGGTTCATGAGCGCCGACATCGACGCGGGATTCGTCGAATTCGCGATGTCGTAATAGAGCTTCTTGAGCGCGGGGATCGCGCCGCCGGGAACGTCGGCATCGAACTCGTGGTGCCGCGCGGCGAAGGCTGCGATGCGGGCCGCGATCGGCATGACCGTGCCGCCCGCGTGGGTGAAGATGAACGTGATGTCCGGATTCTTCGAAAAGACGCCGCCGAAGAGCATGCTCGTGATCGCACGCGTTATCTCGAACATGAACTCGTCGAGCGAGGCGGCGATACCCGGCAACGAGCCGGCGCAGCACGCCGGCGAAGTCGGGTGGACGAATACGATCGCTTTGCGGCGATTGAGCTCCGCATAGAACGGCATGAACGACGGATCGCCGGGGTAGGTGTCGCCGTAGCTGCTCAAGATACCGATGCCGTCGGCCTCGAGCGTGTCCAGCGCGTACGCCGCTTCGGCGAGCGACGCGGCAACATCGGGTAACGGCACCGCGGCGAAGTTTCCGAAGCGCCCGGGATACTGCCGGACGAGTGACGCGGTGTACTCGTTGCACGCGCGCGTCGTCGTTCGGATCCGGTCGCGGTTCCCTCCGAGGCTCGCGAGCAGGGAGATGGCCGGCGTCCCCATCGAGAGCAGCGCGGTCTGCACGCCGGTGCGCTCCATTTCGGCCAGCGCTCCCTCGGGCGACCAGGTGAGAATCGGCGCCGGATCGACGTCGGAGCCGGCGATGATCTCGGGCCGTCCGGCGGCGAGGAAGGGCGGCGGGATGACGTGATTGTGCACGTCGATGCGGCGCGCCACCGGAGCCTGTGCGCGCGTTGCCGCCGGCAGTGCGATGCCGGCCGCGGCAGCGGCCGTGGCGGCAAGAAATGAGGCGCGTCCGATCATCGTGAAGCTTCCTCCCACCTTCAGATAGTCGTTCCGGAGCGATCATGCCTTCATCAGAGGGTCGTTGACTAAATGTTGACCATGATATACATTCGCACACGTGACGGCGCATAATCGTCGCGATTTCCTCGCGCTAACGACCGCGGCTACATTTGGTAGCAGCCTGGCGGCGACGACTACGGCCCGAGCCGACGCGCCGCGCCCGGTGCGGGTCCTGGCGGTTCCATCGGATAGCGTGTCGGCGCTGTTGTATGCGAAAAAGGCGAATCTCTTTCTCAAGCACGGCATCGACGCCACCATCGGCAGCATGGGCGGCGGCGCCACGATCTTCGCGGCCGTTCTCGGTGGCTCGGCGGAATTCGGTTCCGGCAGCGTCTGGCCGGTGTTTGAAGCGTGCGGTCGCGGCATCCCGCTGCGCATCGTCGCTCCGATCTCCATCTATTCGAGCGCCCGCCCGGACGCTTTCCTGTTCGTGCGTACGGATTCGCCGATTCGCGTCGCACGCGATCTCAACGGCAAGGTCATGGGTGCCGATTCCACGAGCCCCGACATCACCGTGATGGCGACGCGGTCGTGGATCGACCAGCACGGGGGCGACGGGAGCTCGCTGCGCTCGATCGAGTTGACCAAACCCGAGCAAGTCGAATCGCTCCTCGCCGGACGCATCGATGTCGTATCGCTGCGGCCGCCGTTTTTGAGCGTTGCACGACAGCAGCCGGAGAAGTTTCGCGTGCTCGGCACGCCGTATGACTCGATCGGTTCGCGCTGGCTCCTGTCGTGCTGGGTTGCGACCGCCGATTTCATCGCCCAGAACCCGGACGTCGTCAAGGGTTTTGTGGCGGCGCTGATCGAGGCCGCGCATTACACCAACGCCCACCAGGCGGAGACCATCGACCTCGTTGCGGCCTTCAGCGGACAAGATGCCGCCACGCTCGCCAAGGGTCCCCGCAATCCCATCGCCGAGGCCGTGTCGCTGGCCGAACTGCAAGCACCGCTCGACTTCGCCTACAAGTACGGAGTCATCGCTCAGCACGTGGACTTGAGCACGATCCTCGCGCCCAGTTTCCCGATTTCACGCAGCTAGCTGGAGGTAACCATGATCGAGACGAAGCCCAACCGCGTCGGTTACGCGGACCTGCGCGAATACCTCGCGCTGCTCGAATCGAAGGACCTCCTGAAACGGATCGCGGCCGAAGTCGATCCGCACAATGAGATCGGCGCGATCACCGCGCGCTCGCTCGAGCGCAAAGGCCCGGCGCTGTGGTTCGACAACGTCAAGGGTTACCCGGGAATGCCGCTGGTCACCAACATCATCTCGACCACCGAGCAAGTTGCGGTCGCACTCGGGACCGAAGCGGAAGAAGATGCGATTCATCAGCGCGTCGTCGACGGGATGACCGCGCGAATCGCGTCCGTGACGGTACCGTCGGGACCGTGCAAAGACGTGATCGTCAGGGGCGACGACGTCGACATCAACATCGTCCCAACCCCGCATTGGCACGAATTCGACGGCGGCCGCTATCTCGGGACGACGGCCGGGATCGTCACTCGGGATCCGCTCACGGGCTACTTGAACATGGGCTCGTACCGGGTGATGATCAAGGATTCGAAAACGCTCTCGCAATCGGGTGGTCTGCGCGGGCGCGCGTCGTCCACCGGCACCGGTGGCGGCGACCACATCCTCGATAACGATAAGGCAGGGCGGCCGACGCCGATCGCGATCGTGCTCGGCATGGACCCGCTCCTGACGCTCGCGTCGGGCAGCCCGGCCGCTCCCGGCGCCGACGGCAATCCCGGCTCGATGGAGTATGAGGTCGCCGGCGGGTGGCGAGGTGCTCCGACCGAGCTCGTAAAGTGCGAGACCAACGACCTGCTCGTTCCCGCGAACGCCGAGATGATCGTCGAGGGCCTCGTGCGCCCGAACGAACGTACCACCGAGGGACCCCACGGCGAATCGACCGGCTTCTACGGCCAGCGCTTCGACGCGCCGATCATCGACATCACCTGCATCACGTATCGTCGCAATCCGATCAGCTACGGGCTGATCTGCCTGCGCGTCGAGGATTACCCACGCCAGCTGCTGCGGTCGGGCTCTATTCAGGCACGTCTGATCGCGAAGACCGGCCTAACGAACATCAAGCAGGTCTATTTTCCCGAAGTCGGCCGGATGGGGATGTTGATCGTCTCGGCAACGATCCGCGACAAGGACGATCCGCGCCGCATCATGGACGGAATCTGGAACGACAGCGGCGAGCCGTGGCGCTGGATCATCGTCGTCGACGACGACTGCAACGTCCGCGACTGGGACGAGGTGATGTGGCGCGTCGTCTCTGCGGTCGAGCCCGACAAGCACGTTGTGAAGGGCAAGGTCTTCAAGCCTCGCGCCAAGCGGACCGAAGAGATCGACTTCGTTGCGCCGAGTTGCGGCATGGGGATCGACGCGACGTTCGGCTTCAAGGACGCCGAGTTCCCACGCGTCAACAAGGTCGGTGAAGCACTGATGGCGCAGGCCGCGTCGCGGTGGAAGGAGCTCGGTCTCTCCTAGCCCGTTTGCATCGGCATAACGGACGATAGCAGTGCTCGAGCGTCGTATTGCCGATCGATCACGCCGTATTTGAACGCGAAGTCGAGCGGTTTTTGGATGTCGGCCAGCGTGACGTGTTCTCCGATGACCTCGCGGACGCCGGCTCTGAGCTGGTTTGGATCTTGTTTCGTGAACTCGGCCACCATGTCGACGGTTTCGGCTTGGTGCCGGTTGACGTAGTGTGCGCCCTCGGTTAGGCCTTGGATAAAGGTCTTGGCGGTTTGTGCTTCGCGCGTGAGGTAGTCCGTCGTCGCGATCGAGCACGAGAGGAGGAAGCGCGGAGCGATCACGTCCATCGGTTTGCCCAACACGCGCACGCGTCCCGAACCCATGGCGATCGTCAGGTAGGGCGGCTTGAAAACCGCGAAGTCGATGCGGCCCTGTTGCAGGGCGAAGAGTTGTTCGCTCGCACCGAGGCCGATGGACCGGATCGAGGTTCCATCGCCGCCATTTTGGGTGACCCAGACGCGGGTTGCGACGGTGTATAAGTCGGTCGGGCTATCGCTGCCCATGATTTTGCCGCTGAGATCGCGTGGTGCTTGAATCGGTGCGTCCTTGTTCACGACCAGCCACGCATCGCAATTATTTGTGTCGTAGATAGCCGCCGGGGCGGCGATACGAATCGGGATCCCACGTCCGTAGGCGTTGAACACCGAAAACAGGCTCGCGCCGCCGAACTCTGCCGAGCCGCCGACGACGGCGGCGATGATGGCCTCGCCGCTGCTCATTCCCGTCAGTTCGACATCCAGCCCGAGCTTGCGAAAGATTCCGGCTTTGATCGGATAGAGAAACTGCTTTGACGCGTCGCTGGGAAACGTGAGGACACGGACGGTTTCGAGCCCTTGGGCGGCGGATCTCGCGGTCGTTCCCGCTACCGCTGCCAATGCAGCGCCTGACGTCGCCCGTACGAAACTCCGGCGGTCGAGGCTCATTTGAGGCTTGCGGCCAGTGCCTCGTAGGAAAACGAGTGGTCGCGCCACGCGTCCAGATCCCCCAGGCCGTGCTCGAGGTTCCACGTCGTGACGTTGAACATTTTACCGGTGACGCCGCCGGCCGCATCTTGCACTGACAAGTACATGGCAATCGGAACCATATGGTCGGGCTCCAGCGGCAACGGCCCGACGTGTTTGCCGCCGGCCGCAATGCGCGCCAGGTTTTGCTCTTCGAACCCGGTGGTTCGGGTATGGCCCGGAATGAGGATGTTGACCGCGATGTTGTCGCCCTTCACTTCGTCGGCGAGGTAGAAGCTCATCGTGGCGAGCGCGGCCTTCGATGCTTGATAGGGCATCTCTTGACTACTCGGCCGCCAGGCGGCGTACGCACCGCCCTGCGAATGGTTCAAGATCCCGCTGCTCACCGTCGTTATGATGCTGCCGCGGCGTTTTTCGATCATCGGTTTGATGAACCGCCGCGTTACTTTGAGGGCACCGAAAACGTTGACCGCGAACGACCGCTCCCAATCGGAGTCCTTCGTCCCAAGCGTCGTGGTTCGGCCGTGCGGCGGGAAGAGCTCGCGTTGCCGGAGCGCTGCGTTGTTGATCAGCGCGTCGACGGTGCCGAAGCGCTCCAGCGTCGCCGCGTAGGTGCGGTCGATATCATCGTCACGGGTGACGTCCATGTCGGCGACGAGCACGTTCTTGCCGCCGTTCGTCTGTTCGTCGGTCAGGGGCTCGGCGCCGGCCCAGGAGCGATCGGTCGAGACGACCTTGGCGCCCGCCGCCAGGAAGGCCAGCGTATAGGCCCGGCCGATGCCGCGCGCGCCGCCGGTAATGACGACGACGCGGTCTTTCAGTTCTTCCGGTGCGGAAAATTTCATATACCTAGATATACTATTTCGCC
>Ga0302324_100012326_pt1 | contig 17442 bp, 12 predicted proteins | sample Palsa_T0_1_FD_201949 | JGI IMG/M metagenome (GOLD analysis project Ga0302324, IMG submission 201949) | Peat permafrost microbial communities from Stordalen Mire near Abisko, Sweden - Palsa_T0_1 | ecosystem: Environmental > Terrestrial > Soil > Palsa > Peat permafrost | place: Sweden: Abisko...
GCCCACAAAAAGCACTTTGGGATCGGACGCGTCAACCACCATGCTGTCGAGAACCAGGTCGTCGGACGAGTCGAGCTTCGAGAGCCGGTGCCAGCTGGCGCCGCGGTCCGTCGACTCGTAGATCCAGCTGGTGGTGGTGCCGAGATAAATGTGACTGGGCTGGCCGGGCACCGCGGCGAAAGCACGCGCATCGCCCCCGGCGGGGCCCACGGCGCTCCAGGGAGACTGAGCCGCCGCACTTGCGCCCCCATGGGCGATGAGGCAAAACACGATCGCACAAAGCGGAGTGCGCGGCAGAGTGGAAATGCAATTACGCAATCGATTCACAGGGAAGCTCCGACGGTGATTCTAATTCGCTTTCGTATAAAGTTTTGACGAAACTGTGGGTATCCCATCCTTTGTGTGCCTTTTTGCACAAGGGTGGGAACCACTGAAGCCATGCCGCGGTCGAAACACCTGGACAGAAGCTGCTCTGACAGACGCCGCCCGCAAATGAAAGAGGCTGACCGGCTGGCCGGTCAGCCTCAATTGCGACTGCAGGAGGCAATGTGTTACCTGACTTGCGTCAGGGGGTGGCTGCTCTTATTGAGCAGCCGGCTTCTTGGCGGCCTTCTTCTTGGTTGCATGGTGCTTCGGCTTGGCTGCGGGCGCCATTGCCGGGGCCGCGGCGGGTGCGGCCTTGGCGGCATGGTGCATCCCGGCGCCTGCGTGGGCGTGGTGGGCTGCCGGCGCCAGTGCCTTGCGCGCCTGCGGCTTCACCATGCTCTCGTCCACCGGAGTGGTTCCCATCACGTCTGCCGTGAAGGTCGCTCCAGAGGGCACCAGGTAGTCTTCCACCTTCTGCTCGTCGCCCGTGCCAGTGGCCACGCTGATCCGGGAGGCGTCAATACCCTTCTCCGTTACCAGGTAGTCCTTGGTGTTGACGGCGCGCTGTGCGGCCAGGTCTTCCATCTTGGCATGCTTCTTGGCATGCTTCGGCGGAGCCTTTTCCGCGGCGGTTGCGTTGCCGACCACGACTGCCGTTGCGTCGGTCTGCTTCTGCAGGCCGAGCGCTACTTCGTCGAGGCAGGCCTTGGCGTCGTTGTCTACGCGGGCCGGGCGCTTCTTGTCCTTGTCGAATGTGATCGAGCACAACGACGAGGTGTGAGGAGCCGGCGCCACATACGGCGCGGTGATGGTCACCGTGGTGTTGGCAGACGCCGTCTGACCCTTGTCGTCCGCGACGTTGCACGTTATGTTCACAGGGCCGGTGGGTGCGCCCGTTGACGAGAAGGCCGCCGTGGTGCCGCTGCCGTTGATGCTGCCGGCGGCGGCTGAGTAGGTATAGGTGAGCGGGCGGTTCTGCGGGCTCACGCCGGACGCCGTCACCGTGCTGCTCTCACCCGGCTTGATGGTGCTCGGGTTGGCCGAGCAACTGATGGTCGGCGGCTCATAAGCCTTGACCGTAAAGCTGGCCGAGCAGTCGGCGGACTGGCCGGGCTTGGGGCCTTCCTTGACTTCCGCCTTCACCGTGTAGCTGCCGGCGGCCAGTGAAGCCGTGGCCACCGTAGCCGTGGTGCCGTTCCCGGTCACGCCGGTGCCGGTCCAGGTATAGACCGCGGTCAGCTTGGGATTCAAAGCGTCGGCCGTCGCGGTCACTGTGACCGGGTCGCCGGGGAAGATCGAGGTCGGATTCACTGAGCAAGCCAGCGTCACCGGCGGTGGCGGCGTGATGGAGCCGATATGCCACACAAAACCGGCGCTCAGACGGGCGATGTTGAAGTTGCCGCGCACGCCGGCCGGAGAAAAATTATCGTGATTGTACTGATAGTCCGCCTGGAATACGCGAATCGCCAGGTGATGGTCAAACAGCGGCGTGTTGTAGTCCATGCCTCCGCCCGCGGTCACCACCGCGCCCCAGGTGTCGTTCTGGTATACGCTCCCGACGCGCTCGGCGCCGATCAGTGCATGCACGAATGGAGTGATGTCTTCGGTCGGGAACCGGAAGATGATTCCACCCGATCCACCGGAGAAATTGTCGTTGGCATACGTTGAGCCCACTGGGCCCCTGTGTCCCGGTGCGGGATAAACCTCGTTCAGGATGTGCTCATCGCCCTCTCCCTGCACGCCCACATACTTGTTGAAGTAGCGGGATACGCTGGCGATCGCGCCCCAATCGATGCTGTTGTAGGACACCGGGATCCCGTTCGATCCGGTTACGGTTCCGTGGGGAGCCAGATAGCTGTACCCCAGAAAGATGTCCCACTTCGATGGGGAATCTCCATACGACGGGGCAGGCTTTGCGGCCGGTTTGGCAGAATCCTGGGCCACGGCCACCAGGGGCATCGATACCACGCACGCCAGGGCAAACGCCCAGCCTGCAGATTTCGCAACACGAAAGTTCATGCGTCTCTCCTCCGCAATCAAGCTGAATGACCAGATGAAGTAGGGTTGGCTACAGCAAAAAACTCAGTTCGTAGCTGCTCGTTCCCAGTTATTACACCGGAAGGCAGTACGGTTCTACGACAATATCAAACTTACCATAGACGCACACGGGAGGGCACAAATTTTTCAATGAGTTGCCCTCCGAATCAACCCTCACATCCACAGGCAACGATGAGTTACTTCGGTAACATCGCGGCCGCATTCATTGCAATCTCGCCCCTGCCTCACCCTGCATTCAGGGTCTTCAGCAGACTGCGTGGCTCTCGCAGTATCTTCTCCTGTAGAAGCGTAATCGCATACAGGAGTTGCTCTGGACGAGGCGGACACCCAGGCACGTATACATCCACCGGAATGACCTGGTTGACGCCCTGAACAAGCGCGTAATTGTTGAATACACCGCCCGAGGTAGCGCATGCGCCCATGGAAATAACCCACTTCGGCTCGGGCATCTGATCGTAAAGCCGCCGAATCACCGGGGCCATCTTCTGGCTCACCCGCCCCGCCACCACCATCAGGTCGGACTGGCGCGGCGAGGGCCGGAACACTTCGGCTCCGAAGCGGGCAATGTCAAATCGCGACGCCCCCATCGACATCATCTCGATGGCGCAGCAGGCAAGGCCGAAAGTCATGGGCCACACCGAACTCTTGCGCACCCAATTGACCGCAAAATCGAGCGTGGTGAGAAAAACGCCCTCCGGCTGCTCGTAGCCGTAGCTGACTTCTTTCACTTTGGCGCGGTTGAGGGCGCGGCTCTCCAGCGAACCGAAAAGATAGTGATCCCGCTCGACAGGAGCTGCCATGCCTCTACTATAACGCGGCTCTCGCGCCGGCGGAGTGGTCAGAATTGCTCAAATGAACAAATTGCCCTCTGGAATCGGTTTGCACTACCATCGATTCCCCCCTGCACACTGCTTACTGTTCTGTTCCCTGTTCCCCGCTTTACTTACTCTGAGCACGCCGTCCGCACGGCATGAAGTTCCTTGGGCGCGGCCCATGTGCCGGGCAGCCAAAGCGTGATGGAGAATTTCATCCAGTGCAGCTCTCCCAGCGCCGCCTTTGCTCCGCTTGCGGCGGGCTCGAGTTCATGCTGCATCCGCGCCGACTTGATCGCCCAGGCCTGCGCGAACGGCGCAGCGTCGGCCAGCCCCGGCGAAAGATGCGCATCCAGAATCCGGAACTGCCCCGCCGATGAACTCTCATCGATCTTCAGTTGGCGCTGCATTGCAGCTCCCTCGCTGGTGGTTACAACGGGGGCTTCCATCGCTCCCGGCCGCGCGCCGAGCGATTGATAAAGCTTCTGGCTCTCCGCAAATGCCGCCGGATTGGTAAGAAAGCGAAAGCTGCGCGGATTCCAGCCGATCGCGTCCTGCGCACGCAGGCCAAACGTGGTGCCGATCTCCCGCTCGTTAATCGAATTGAATGGCGGCGTAGCCACCAGCAGCGCGTCGGGAAATCCCGCCGGGCGCTCACGGTCCACCACCAGGTCCCAGCCGTTGTATACGCCGTTGCCCGGCTTGGCTGAGTCGATCGGCACTATGCGAAACACCCATCCCTCGCCGATCGCCGCCCTCCACTCCTGTCCCGCCTTCACCTCACCGGTGAGCACAATCTTCTGGCAGACAGGCGGCGTGGCCGCGGAGGCGTGACCAGCCGCCATCGCCAGCATGACTGCCGCGAGCCCGGGCTTGACGATCTTCTCGAGCGCCAACACATTCATCTTCGTTCCCCGCTCATCCTACCCTCGCATATCGGGCGAACGATCTCCGCTGTTGATTTCTTCGTTGTCATGATTGCGAGGGCCGTGCGGGCGCGTTTGTTTGCGTTCCAATGTCCGGAGCCGCCCACTTTCTTGTCAAACGTGGGCAAGGATCGTTTGGCGAGCCGGCGGTAATGAAATTCAATCGCGTCCCGCCCACGAGACTGCCCCGCCCTGATAGGCTGTCAAGCGAGGCATTTCCACATGGTCAAGATTGAGGCGATTCTCCAGCCCTCCAAGCTGGATGCGGTCAAGGATGCGCTGCTGGAAGCGGGCATTGAAGGAATGACGATTCTGGAGGCTCGCGGTCACGGCCGTCAGAAGGGCCACACCGAGTTCTATCGCGGCCGCGAATACACGGTCGACCTGCTCCCCAAGGTCAAGATCGAGATCGTGGTCCCCGACATTTTGCGGGACAAGGTGGAACAGGCCATCATGGGCGCGGCCCGCACCGGCCGCATCGGCGACGGAAAAATCTTCGTCAGCCGCGTCGACGAAGCCATCCGTATCCGCAACGACGAGCGCGGAGAAACAGCGCTGTAATGAACCTCCGATTGAGCGGCTTGTCTGTACGGGTACGGACTTCATGTTTTGAAGGGTACGGGCTTCAGCCCGTACATTTGCTCCAACCATGACCGCGGGCTTTAGCCCCTGAGGGAGTGCGGTCCATCTCGACAATGCCGAGTTGCTCGTGCTACTGTCGGCCACACTGGATCCCACCGCCTCACCCATCGCCGGCTCCTGTGCCGGCGACGAACGCAGTCAAGGAGCGATGTATGAAATCGATCGCCGCCGCCGTCTTGATGGCCCTCGTGGCCCTGCCTCTTTCCGCGCAGTCGCCGCTGCCCGATCTCTCGGGAACCTGGAACGTAGCTGCCGACTTTGGCGGGACAGCCTCCGACAGCGTCTGTACGTTCAAGCAGGATGCCGCCAAGCTGAGCGGCACGTGCAAGAGCGACGAGGCCAACATGGATCTCACCGGAACCGTGGCCGCCGACACCATCACGTGGACGGGCAAGGTGCAGTACAACGGGCAGGAGCTGACCGTCACCTACAAAGCCAAGCTGACCGACCCAAAAACGCTGAGCGGCTCGGTGGATGTGCAGCCCATGGACGTGCAGGGAATCTTCACCGCGACGAAAGACACCGGCGCCGCAACACCCGCCACGAGTCCCAGTTTCTAGTTCTGAAAGGGTGTAAGTTCAGCCAAATCCCTCATCCTGAGCAGGATTTGGCCGTCTCTCACCCAACCACAAATCTGTCATCCTGAGCGGAGTTTGGCCGTCTTTTTGGCCAAACGCAGTCGAAGGACCTGCGTCTCGAAGATGCGAATTGCGCGGTGAGCATTCCGGACAGCCCTAAAGCTCATATACTCAATCGCTCTTCGGCCGGCGCAGCGTGCCTGCGGATTTTTCCAGCTCCTTGCGAATCTCCACCGCGTCGTCCACGTCGCGCAGGGCAGCGGCTTCCTGCTTCGTCTTCGGCTTGGCAAAGCGGGCCTTGGCCGGGTCAAAGACGCGCGGGTCCGGCTTGAGCGCGGCGTAAGGCTCCATGTGCGGGGCGGTGTCGAAGATGCCCGTGATCTCGCCGGCCAGGGCGTCTTCAAGATTCATCGGCCCCAGGCCCAGCAGCCCATCGATGGTGCGCGTGATCGATCCCATGCTGGTGTGCTGGTGAGAGACCGCGCCCGGCTTGACCCAGGGGCTCGCCACGAAGAGGATGCTGCGATGCGCATCCACGTGATCCACGCCGTCCTGTGCGTCGTCTTCGGTAACAAAAAACGCCGAGTCCTTCCAGATGGACGTCTTCGACAGGAAGGCGACGATTCTGCCGAGCGCGAGGTCGTTGTCGGCCACATAAGACGCGCGATATGGATAGCCGTCTGCGGGCCGCGGGTCGGCGGTGTGGTCGTTGGGCAGGCGGATGACGATCAGCGCCGGCACGTTGCCCGCCGCCAGCTTGCGCCGGAAATCGCGCTCAAACTCCTCCACGCGAAACTGGTCCGGTATGCCGAGATTGAACGTGGGGTAGCGGCGATCGGTGGCCTCGAACATGGCGGCCGGCAGCGGCGCGTTGAGGAAGAGCCGGTTGCCCTCCGGCGCCGCGCCGTCCATCTCGTCGTTGCCCTCGATCTCCAGGCCTTCGCCGTAGTTGAAGAGGCCCTTGCCGCTGGCCGCGATGTGCTCCCAGAGCGAGCCGAACTGGGGCTCGTCCTCCGGCATGGGCGCGTCCGCCCCGCCAAACAAGGCGCGCCGGCCGGGCTGCGTTGCGCCCGCAAATTCATGCCGCCGCCCGCCGTAGCCCGACGTCCATGCCGTCTGGAAATACGGCGTGGGATCGATGCCCATCACCCAGCGGTGGCCGTCGGCCGACACGTCGCTGTCCACGCTGAAGTTGTCGCTCATGGCAAAGCGGCCCACCAGCGCGTGCAGGTTGGGAGTGACGCGCAGGTGCGTGGCCTGCTTGTCTTCCGCGGCCCAGCCGTCGAGGCCATAGCGGGCCAGCGCGGGATCGCCGTTGGCGCCAGCCACGTCGCCCAGCACCTCGTCGTAGGTGCGGTTTTCGCGGATCACGAGGAAGCAGTGCTTGAGCCGGGGCAGCGGTGCGTGGCCGGCGATGGCGGCCTGATTCGCGGCCAGCACTGTCCGCGTCAGCTCGGCCGCGGCCGGCAGGCTCTCGAGCGGGATGGCGCTCAGGCTGCCGAGTTCAAGTGAGCCCACATAGCTGGGCGCGGCGGGGTCGTGCTTGCTCCCCCCATTCGGTCCCGCGCCCCTGCCCTTGGTGTTGACCACGTAGAGCATCTGCCCGTCCGGCGAAAGAGCCACGGCCGAGGGGTTCCAGCCGACGGGGATGTGTTCGACCACCTGCAGCGTTGCGGCATCGATCACGCCCACCGCGTCAATGCCCGACTCAGCCACGTAGATGCGCCCATCGCGAACCGCCAGGCCGCTCGGCACCACGCCGCGCAGGGGCCGGTGCTGCGCGTCCTGCCACTGCGCGCCGGTAAAGGGCGAAAGCGCAATCTGCGCCAGGACCTTTGCGCCGTCGGGGCTGATTTTGGCCACCGCGTCCTGATGCGCCAGCGAAACGTAAACTGCATCCGCGGTCGCAGCCACGCCGCTCGGGGCAGCGCCTCCCACGGTTGCGCCCTCTGAGATGCGCTCGCCCAGCCGCAGCCGGGCCGTGGCTGCCGGGTGTTCTCGGTCGCGCACATCGTAGGTCCACAGCGAGCTGCCGCGATCGGAGTTCTCATCGCCCAGGCCGGGAATCTTCCGGCCCTCGGCGACGGCGCCCTCGCGTGCGGCCCTGGACGGGTAACCGAACGGCGGAAAATGCAGCCCGGTGCCGAGCAGATTCTTCGGATCGAGTCCAGGGATGGTGGTGTATTCAAAGAGCCCGGTGTTGGTGACGTAGAGCCTTGCGCCGTCGGGCGAGAGCGCGAGGCCGAAGGGATAATTGCCGGTGGGGACGGAGGCGATGCGCCGGAGCGTCGCGGCGTCCAGAATCACCACGCACCAGTTGCCCTGGTCGAGCGCGTAGAGGGTCTTGCCGTCGGGTGACGCGATGACCGACGCCGCAAAGCTGCTCTCGTCATTCCTGGTCGCGCCTTTGGCATCGCTGGGCGGGGCGACGGTTCCGTCGAGAGATGCTTCGCCCGCCGCCTGCCAATCGCTCGTGCGATATGCGCGAATCTTGCCCGAATCGCCGGTGGCCACGTAGAGCCGGCTTCCGTCAGGCGAATAAGCCAGGCCGGCGTGCACCTCCATGGCGGGATCGTTGACCGACCCCTCCGGCATGTGGCGCACGCTGGGCGCGGCTCCGGCCGGGCCGGCCACCACATTCAGCGCAAATGGAAACCCGATGGACGGCGCAGCAATCTCGCGTCCGTCAGGCCGCACCGCCAGCGCAAACGGATAAGGCGCGAGCGGAATCCAGTTGCCCGCGGGGTGAATCTCGCGGCCGTTGGGCAGCACGGCGGTGACACCGGTCTGGGCGGCCAGGGGCGCGGCGCAAAGCATGAGCATCCCCAGCAAGATGGCCGGTTTTGGTGGACAGATCAAGCTGATCATTGGTTCCAGTATGCAACGCGAAGATGAATGGCGGGTTGCGGGGCATCAATTATGCCGCGAACTTCCGAGTCGCCACACGAGCCTCTCATTCAATGGGATGAGACATTCGCCCTCCCCAAGCTTGGTGACACCCGCAGCATGACATGAAAGAATTGTGGGCATAGGTTCCCACGCCTGCCGCGAGGTTGCAGCTTGACCAATTTCTGCTTATATTCAGCGCTTCGGCGCCGTCTTTCTGCCGCGGTGCTGGCCATATCGGTTTGCCCGTGCGCAGGGGCATTCTCCCAGGCGCCTGCACCTTCGCAACCGCCGCTCTATGGCGGCAGCGGACCTGCGGCCCTCCCCCAGCAACAGACCGGATCGGCGACAGGCGGCGTCTTTGCTCCTGTGCTCGACTCGGAAAAGCGGCCCATCACCGCCGGCGGTTTCGTGAAGACAGGGCCCGTTATTTTCAAGGATATCTCTGAAAAAGCAGGACTTACCGTCTGGAAGCACAAAATGGGGACGCCGGAAAAGCGCTACATCCTGGAGACCATCGGCTCCGGAGTTGCGCTGCTCGACTACGACCATGACGGATGGCTGGATATCTACATGGTCAACGGCTCCACGTTTGACGCGCTCTCGGGAAAGGCCGAACCGCCCCACGCTGCACTGTTTCACAACAACCACGACGGCACATTTACCGAGGTTGCCGCCCAGGCGGGCGTGACCAACGACCGCTGGGGATTTGGTGTTGCGGTTGGCGACTTCGACAACGACGGCTGGCCCGATCTCTACGTGGCCAACTACGGCAAAAACCGCCTCTATCGCAACAATCGCGACGGCACATTTACCGACATCGCCGAAACCGCGGGCGTGACGCTCGGCAACTGGTCCACCGGTCCCAGCTTCGGTGACTACGACGGCGACGGACGGCTCGATTTATTTGTGCCTGGATACGTTCACTGGGACATGAATAACCTGCCACTGGCCGGCTCCAAGGCCGTGGCATATCAGAATTGCTCGTTTCGCGGCGCGCAGACCATGTGCGGCCCGCGCGGACTGCCCGGCGAACCGGACCACCTGTTTCACAACAACGGCGACGGCACCTTTACCGACGTCAGCGTGAAGGCCGGCGTGGAAGACAAGCGCCATTATTACGGCTTCTCCTCGACATTCGTGGACATCGACAATGACGGCAAAGTTGACCTGCTGGTCACCGACGATTCCTCGCCCAACTATCTCTATCTAAACAAGGGCGACGGGACGTTTCAGGACGCGAGTTACTACTCCGGATTTGCGCTCAACCAGGACGCGCGCGAAACGGCTGGCATGGGCCTGGCCGTGGGCGACTATGCCAACAACGGGCGGCTCGACCTCTATACGACCACCTTTTCCGACGACTACAAGGCGCTCTACCGCAATGACGGGGACGCCAACTTCGTGGACATCACGCCCCAGATGGGCATCGCCGAAGGAACCTATCCATTCCTCAGCTGGGGAACCGCGTTCTTTGACTACGACAACGACGGCTGGAAAGACCTGATGTTTGTCAGCGGGCACGTCTACCCGCAAGTGGACGAACATAACTGGGGTACATCGTTTGCGGAGCGGCCAATTCTGTTCCACAACCTGAATCACGGCAAGAAATTCGAAATCATGCCTGCGGTCGAGGGCACCGGCCTGGCGGACGTGATTCCCGCGCGCGGCGCAGCCTTTGGCGATCTGTTCAACGACGGCAAGATCGATGTGGTGATCAACTGCCTGGACCACACGCCTGTGCTCTTGCGCAACGTAAACGACGATCGCAACCACTGGGTCGGACTTGAGCTCATCGGCGGCCCAAAGAGCCCGCGCGACGCCGTGGGATCGACCGTTTATCTCACCGCCGGCGGCACGCGCCAGCGCGGCGACGTGATGAGCGGAGGCAGCTTCGAGTCGTCCAACGATTTTCGCGTCCATTTCGGTCTTGGCGACGGAACGAAGGTCGACAAGGTGGAGATCCGCTGGCCTGACGGCGCCAAGGAGACCTACAACCTGCCCGGCGTTGACCGCTATTTCGCGATCGAAGAGGGCAAGGGGCTGGTGCCCAGCGTGTATGACGCGATTGCAGCCGAGCGCCAAAGCAAGAAAGCCGGGACCACCCATGCAGGCAAATAGCCGTACATGGAAAAGACGGAATCCGAAATTGCCGCTTCCTGCGGCAGATTTGGCGGAAATATGAGAAAGACAGCGAGCATTGCGTTTTCAATCGTTGGCTTTCTGATCGCCGCATACTGCTTCGATTCGCTTCGAGCGCAACAGGCCAGCCCGCAGCAGGACGCGGCGAGTTTAGCTCCTCCGCCGTCGTACACACCGCCCGCCAAGGGCGCGCCGCCGATCGAGGACACCCCTGCCCAGCGCGACGCCATTGCCCGTTGGAAGGCCAAAGCGGAGCTGGCAACAAACGCCGCCCGCAAGCAGTACAACGCGGAGGTCGCTCCCGCCTATAACTTCCACTACGGACCAAAGAATCCCTTCACTCCCGGCAACATTGAGGTGCAGGGCGAGGGCTTTCTGCAGCCCGGCGCCTATCCCAGCGCGGAGTATTGCGGAACCTGCCACCAGGAGGCGTACAGCCAGTGGCGGCAGGCCCTGCACTCCAACGCCTTCCGCACGCCGTTCTATCGCACCAGCGTCAACATTCTCATTCGCGACAAGACGCGCGGCATCTCGTTTGCACGGCATTGCGACAGCTGCCACAATCCCATCGGCGTGCTGGGAGCGGCGCTCACCGAGGACTCGAAAGTGGACCGCGCCAAGTTCGATTCCGACGGCCTCACCTGCACCACCTGCCACTCCGTCGTGGGCCTGGACTCGACCAATGGCAACTCCAGCGTGAAGATGGGCGTGCCCGCGGTGATTGTCGACGAGAAAGGGGAACGCATCCCCGGCGAAGTTCCCTTCGACATGATTCTTCGCCATCCCGAGCGGCATTCGCAGGCGGTGATGCACGACTTCCTGCATAAGCCTGAATTCTGCGCGGCCTGCCACAAGGCCAATCTGCCTGCCACGCTGAACGACTACAAATTCATTCGCGCCTTCACCGCTTATGACGAATGGCAGCAGTCCAAGTTCTCACAGCGCAATCCGCTGACCTTCTACACTGCGGATTTCACCACCTGCCAGGGCTGCCACATGAAGCGCAATCCGATCTCGCTGCCCGACTATGGAGCGAAAGACGGCACCCTCGTCTCGCATCGCTGGCTGGCTGGCAACACGGCGGTTCCTTTCTACTACGGCTTCGACGAGCAGCTGAAGAAGACCATCGATTTTCTGCGCGCGGGCAACTATCTCAACGTCGACATCTTCGCGCTCAAGAAGGCCGGCAGCGACAAGCTGATCGCTCCGCTGGGCAGAGTCGCCTATGACCTGGCGCCCAGCGATACGGTGGACGCCTACGTCGTCATCCAGAACAAGAACATCGGCCACTCGCTCATTCCCGAGGTACGCGATCTCTATGAGGCGTGGGTCGAAGTCACCGTGAAAGACTCGGCGGGCGCGGAGATCTATCACAGCGGCTTCCTTAAGCCGGACGGCATGATCGACCCGCGCGCGCACAGCTTCACCAATCGCCCAGTTACGGACGAAGGTGAGTTTGTCGACAACCACAAGGTGTGGACGATCCACTCCGTGGCTTACGACAACAGCGTGCAGGCGGGGCGTTCGGTGCTGGTGCGCTATCAGTTCCGCATTCCCGCCAACGTCGCGGGCGCCGTCACTGTGACCGCGAAGGTGAATTACCGTCACCTGCGCCAGAGCTATTTGAATAACATCTTCGGCAAGGACCACCCGGCCTATCCGGTGGTGGAGATTGCCTCGCGCAGCCGCGTGCTGAAGATCGGCGACAACGAGCCGGAAGCGGCCGATCCCGCCGATAATCCCGATTGGATGCGCTGGAACAACCTGGGCATCGCCCTGCTCGACCAGTTCCAGTACGCCGAGTCGGTGGCCGCATTTACCGAGGTGGTCAAGCTGCGCTACGATTACGCCGACGCCTACACCAACGTCGGCCTCACCGAGATTGTGTGGGAGAAATACGACTCGGCGCGCACGGCCATTCGCAAAGCGCTGACGCTCAGCCCGGACAATGCGCGGGCCCTCTACTACGACGGCCTGCTCGAGAGGCGCGCCGGCAATACGGAGCAGGAGATTGCCGATTTCCGCAAGGTGGTGGAGAATTTCCCGCAGTCGCGCGATGCGCGCCGCGAGCTCGGCATTACTTACTACCAGCAGAACATGGTTGCCGAAGCAACGGAGCAGTTTGAAGCTCTGCAGGGCATCGATCCCGACGATCTGACCGCGCACTATAACCTCTCCATCCTCTACCGCCGCCAACACCGCCCCAAGGAGGCCGCGGAGCAGCAGGCCATGTTTGTGGATAAGAAGGTCGACCCGGGCGCGCCGACTTATGGGCTCAACTATCTTCGCGAACATCCCGAGATCTCCACGGAAAGTATCCCGTGGCACATACACTCCGATCTCACGGCGCAGGGAGGGACCGCGAATGGCAAGTAATGCTGCTCGCTGCGGAAGAGTGTTGCGTAGCGTGGCGCCGAGCCTGCTCGGTGTCAGCTTGCTTGGCCTGCCAATGACCATGCACGCGGCCAACAACTGCGCCTGGCTCAATGAAGCCACAGCTTCCGGCCTGCTGGGCGGTAGTGCGGTAGGTGAAGTAACTGAAGCTGCCGGACAGCCGACAGTATGCGAGTTCACGCAGATGGACGCGAGCGCGAAGCGCACCCTCCGCATCAGCGTGGAGGTGGTGACCGACCCGCACGAGCGCGTGGGCGTGCTTGAAAAAGGGTGTGGCGGCAATCCCACGCCATTGAAAGCCATTGGCAACGAAGCGGCGTCCTGCGCGCTCAGCGACCGCAAGATCGCTGTCGGCAAGCAGGTGATTGGTCGCGTTCGCGATCAGGTTTTCATCATCACCATCGCCTCCACGCTCAAGAACGACCCCGTCCTGCAGGGCGATGCGCTTGACTCGAAGATCTACACGGCAGCCGAGCAAGTGGCAGGCAATCTGTTCTGAACCAAAGAGGCCAACTTCGGCCCGGAAGGGCACGACTTCACAGCCTTCAGAAAAGCACTCTGACCGGAGGCTTTGTAACAGGGCACGACTTCAGTCGTGCCGCCAAAACCAATTAGATCGTCGTCGGGCTTTAGCCCCTGCGGGACGTCTTCCTCGCAAAGGAATCTCGTTCAAAAGTTCCTTAAGACTCCGTTGTTGGCGATTCAATAGGCGAGCGAATCAATAGAAACAGAAATGCCGTGGCAAAAAGGGGCATCGACCCCGCCACCACAAACGCAGGCGCGTAGGAAAAGCGGTCGACCAGGATACCTACTGCCATGGTGAAGACTGCGCCCACCAGCCCCGCGGCCAGTCCACTGAGTCCGGTAACGGTCGCCACCACATCCTGAGGGAACAGGTCGGAGGGCAAAGTGAGGCCCATGGTGGACCAGCTCGCATAGCCCCACAGTGCAAGACAAATCAATCCCATTGCGGCGTAGACACTGTGCACGCCGGCGGCGGGAATTCCGGCGAGAATCGGGAGGCAGCTGATGGCGCACACCCAGGTGCGGGCCTTCACCACTGAGACGCCTCTTCGAATGCAATACCCGGAGATCAGCCCTCCTGTGAAGTTGCCGATGTCGGCGGCGATAAAGGGCATCCATGCAAAAAGCGCGATGCGCTTCAGGCTGAATCCGCGCGCATCGCTCAGGTACTGCGGCAGCCAGAAAACATAAAACCACCAGATGGGGTCGGTGAGTGCGCGGCCAACCACGATGCCCCATACATTTCGATCTCGCGCGAGCTGAAGCCAACGCCGGGGTCCGCGCTCCGCGGAGAGAGCGGGAACTTCCTGGCCAGAGCGAATATGCGCAACCTCCTCCGGCGTCACACGCGGATGGCGGTCCAGCGGATAATAGACGCGCAACCACACCAGCAGCCATGCAAATCCAAGCAATCCTGAAATGACGAATGCAGATCGCCAGCCGAAAGCCAGAGCGATCAATGGAATCGCCATCGCCGCCACGGCTCCGCCCACGCTGGAGCCGCTGTCGAAGATGGCCACGGCGAGACTGCGTTCCTGGCTGGGAAACCACTCGGCAACCGTCTTGCTCGCTCCCGGCCAATTAAAACCCTCTCCAATTCCAAGCAGAAATCGGAAAGATGCGAAGCCGAAGACCGATGAGGCGAAGCCAGTGAGAATGTTTACGACTGACCAGAAAACGACCGCCAGGGCCAACCCGAGTCGAGTCCCCACAGCGTCAAGAAAAATGCCGCCCAGAAGCCAGGTGACTGCATACGAAATCTGAAACGCGCCAAGGATCTTGGCCAGGTCCGTGTGCGTCAGGTGATATTGCGCGGAAATCAACGGCGCTAAAACGGAGAAGGTTTGACGGCTGATGTAGTTGGTTACGGTCGAGAAAAACAGTGTCCAGACAATCCACCATCTCACCCGTCCCGTGCCGCGCGCCTTGCTCACCGACTCCGCCTGCTCGATGGCATTCAATGGGTTCATCGCACCCCGCTTTTCCGTCAGCTTTTCTCAGGCGCATTGTTTTCGGCCGGACGGTCGAAGATCTGTTGGTTGTGCGGATCCCAGTAGAGTCTCTTGCCGCTCCAGTAGGACTGGGCCGCCATGATGCACACCAGCGAATGCGAGAAGCCATGATCGACAGTGGCGTTCGGCTGCTGGCGCGTCTGCATTGCCTCCAGCCAGTTCACCAGATGACCTACGTCGTCATCGTCCGGGCCAAATGAGTTAGGCGCAGGCGCCCCCGGCACATGCACGATCTCTTCGCCATCTTCCGCCGGACCTACAATGGGCAGCTTTGTGTAGATGGGGCCTGAGTCCACCGGATCGTATTGTCGCCTTCCTCCTTCACGCGTGACCGTAAAAAGGGAAGCTCCCTCGCCTCCATAATTCTCGATGGCGCCGTCGCGTCCGTGAATCCTGGAAAAGCTCCGATAGCTGTTGCCGAAAATTGTCTTATAGGTATAGAGAAATCCCTTTGGATAAACGACGGCCGTCACGCAGGTATCGGGATTTTCCCGTCCATCTTTCCAAACAAAGATGCCTCCATTGGAAACGACGCTTTCCGGATACGCCTCATCGGTCCAAAGATGCACCAGGTCGCAGCCGTGGCTGAGCCACTGATCGAAGATGCCCGAGGAATAATCTTTATACAACCTGAATTCGAGATACACATGAGGATCGAAAGCGCGATCCGGCTTCCCCAGCAGCCACCGCTTCCAGTCCGTGTCTTCTTCCCGAAGCTTCGAGGGCTGCCCATTGAGCCATTGCTTCCACTCCATGTGAATGTCCATCAGCCTTTCCTTGCTGATGCCGGTGTCCCTCGGAGTAAATCTCCATCGCTCTTCATTCACATTCCATTCCTGCTCGATATGGACAATGTTGCCGATTCGCCCGGAACGAATAATGTCCCGCACCGCCAGGGGATAAGGCTGGCTGCGGTGTTGCGTACCCATCTGGACAATTTGTTTGGACTGCTTCACCAGGTCCCGTGTCTCAATGGCCTCGGAGAGTACGTTGGCAAAGGGCTTCTCGACATAGCAGTCTTTTCCAGCTCTCACCACTTCGGCACACAGCCTGGCATGTTGGAAATCGCCCGTGGCGATCATCACGCCATCCAGGTCCTTCCGTTCCAGCATCTGTTCGGAGTACTTGAAGCTCTGCGGCTCCTGGTTGAATGCTCGCTTCACCTGGGCGGCCCGGTGCTCCCGCGCCAGGCTCCAGATGTCGCAGACCGCGGCCACTTCTACAGGCATCTGCTTGGCGGCCAGCGAAACCATGTGCACATGTCCCTCACTGCGATCGCCGCATCCCAGTTGACCTATCCGAATCCGGTCGTTGGCGCCGAGAATACGCGCATAGGATTTGGCGCTCATGCCGGCTGCAAGCATTGTGCCCGCGGCCTGCCTCATGAAGGTTCTGCGATCGGCTCCGGAATTCGGATCGTCTGTCATCGGACTCCTTATCCTTTCCTTCATCTGTCTTCCGTGCAGTTGGCCAGTCCCGGCTACGGCTATTGGCTCATTGAGTAATCAGGACATCGCCCAGTTCATTCGCTGATTCCAGGTCCAGATATACGGTTGCATCTGGATGAGTGCGCAGGATGGTCGCGGGACACGCTGTGGAGATTGGTTCTGTGAGCGCACGCCGGACAATCGTCGCCTTGCGCTTTCCTGGCACAGATACAATCAGCCGGGGCACACGGAGCAACGCGGGGATTGTCAGCGTAATCGCATACTGCGGCACATCCTCAACGCGGCTGAACCAGCCTTCCGCCGCTTGCTGTTGCCGGCATACCAGGTCAAGCTGAACGACTTTCACATCCACAGGGTCGGTAAAGTCCGCTATCGGCGGGTCGTTGAAGGCGAGGTGGCCGTTTTCTCCGATACCGAGCAGACACAGCTGCGGATCTGCGGAACGGATCTCGCAGGCGTACTCGCGGCCAGTCTTTTCATGATCCTGCGCGCTGCCATCGATTTCAAGGAAAGAGTTCATCTTCACTTTTTCCGTCAACCTCTCGCGAAGATAGCGGCGGAATGAGGCAGGATGATCCGCGGCAATACCCACATATTCATCCATATGGAAGCCGCGAATCTTGTTCCAGGGAACATGCGCCATGCCGGTAAGTTCTTTGAGAGTCTCCATCTGCGAAGCTCCCGTAGCAAAGATCACTCCGATCGAGTCCTGAGTCTTTGCCAACTCGATCAAAGCTTCGGCCGCAGCTCGCGCAGCAGCAGCGCCGGCTCCTCTCCCGGTGGGATGGACCTCTACTTTCAGGCTCCCCACCTGATAGCACTTCGCTTGAGCATTCTCTTCCGTCAAGTATGGCTCCTTATCGGTAGGTCGGGGTTTTAACCCCGACACAAAGCCAGCACAATGAGCCGGGCTTTACAGGCTGCGGAAAAAGCTCTTTTTGCAAGTGTCTCTTTGCAGTCGCTGTTTGTCCACAGGGACTTAGTTTATGACAGAGACATGCGTGGAGACGAGCGGAAGCAGACGGCGATGTTCAGTTATGTAACGTTGGCGCAGCGGATCCCGGCCGATCATCCGGCGCGCGGGCACGGGCTGCTGAGCGAGGAGCATTTCACGGTGGATGGAACGCTGATCCAGGCGTGGGCCGCGGCGCGCA
>Ga0302324_100012329_pt1 | contig 17441 bp, 15 predicted proteins | sample Palsa_T0_1_FD_201949 | JGI IMG/M metagenome (GOLD analysis project Ga0302324, IMG submission 201949) | Peat permafrost microbial communities from Stordalen Mire near Abisko, Sweden - Palsa_T0_1 | ecosystem: Environmental > Terrestrial > Soil > Palsa > Peat permafrost | place: Sweden: Abisko...
GTCCCCCGGCCGCGGAACCACGGCGGATATGACCGAATTCGACACGAGCGCGATGGGACGAGCCACGGAGCAATGATAGCAGTACCATCGCTGACGAGATGCCGGCGTCGTTCGAGCCGAGCCAGGTGCTCGTGATGGTCCTCGCGGGTGGCGAGGGGAAACGCCTTTTCCCGCTCACGCTCGATCGGGCCAAGCCCGCCGTTCCATTCGGCGGCCGCTATCGCATCATCGACATCGTCCTCTCGAACTTCGCCAACTCGGGCCTCACGCGAATCAAGATCCTCACGCAGTACAAGAGCGCCTCGCTCGAAGAGCACATCGCCCGCGTGTGGCGGCTCTCGCCCATCCTCGATCAATTCATCGAGGCCATCCCCGCGCAGCAGCGCACGGGCAAGTCGTGGTTCCGCGGGTCGGCCGACGCGGTCTATCAATGCAAGCACGTCGTCACGGACGAGAAGCCGGAGCTCCTCTGCATCTTCGGCGGTGATCACGTCTACAAAATGGACGTGCGCCAAATGCTCGATTTCCATCAACGCAGCGGCGCCGACGCCACGCTCGCGGCCATCCCGATCCCCCGCAAGCAGGCCAGCGATTTCGGCGTCATCGAGGTCGACGACAACGCCCGCATCATCGCGTTTCACGAGAAGGTCAAAGACCCACCGCCCATGCCGAACAACGCGGAGATGTGCCTCGCGTCGATGGGCAACTACATCTTTCGCACCGACACCATCATGGCTGCCCTCGATGACGACGCGGGCCGCGAGGACAGCACCCACGACTTCGGCCGGGACATCCTCCCGCGCCTCGTGCAAGACGGCCGCGCCGTCTTCGCTTACGATTTCGCGACGAACGCCGTGCCCGGGGAGGACCCTTACAACCGCGGCTACTGGCGGGACGTCGGAACCATCGACGCCTACTGGGAAGCGCAGATGGACCTCGTCGCGATCCAGCCGCTCTTCAACCTCTACAACATGCGCTGGCCCATGCGCACGGGCATGACGCACGACCCTCCGGCGAAGTTCGTCTTCCGCGAAGAAGCCCAGGCCCGCATGGGCATCGCAACCGACTCGCTCGTGTCGCACGGGTGCATCATCTCGGGCGGTCGTATCCACCGGTGTGTGCTCGGTGTGGGATGCCGCATCAACTCCTTCTCGGAAGTGGAGGAGAGCATCTTGTTCGATGGGGTCCGGATCGGACGTCACGCGCGCATCAAGCGAGCAGTCATCGACAAGGACGTGGAGATCCCACCGCAAGCCGTCATCGGCATCGACCGCGAGCAAGACCGCCGGCGGTTCTTCGTGACGGATGATGGAACGGTGGTCATCCCGAAGCGCACGAAGATCGAATAGCGCTTCACAAAAAAACCACCGCCGAGGAGCGGAGAAGGGCGGCCGGGAGTTGTCCTTCGCCCGCCCCTCGGCGGTTGCAACCTCCACTAATCCAAGCTTCGTGCCGACCCACGAGCATCATCACGCTTCACTGTCATTCGAGTAGTTACAGTGACTTAGCGTGGTTATCCCCAGACTGGACAGATGGACCGTAATCTCTTGTTGGCACCCGGCGCGTGAGCAGGCATTCTCCACTGAGGACATTGCGAACCATCATCGTCGGTGACGTGCATGGGTGCCGACGGGAGCTCGAAGGGCTCCTCGATCGCATTGCCTTCCGCAGCGGCGACCGTCTCGTCTTCGTGGGTGACCTCATCGCACGTGGACCCGATTCGCTCGGCGTGCTCGACGTCGCACGAAGGACAGGAGCGCTCATCGTTCGAGGCAACCACGAGCAGAAGCTCCTCGACTGGCGAACGCACGATGACGTCATTCTCGGGCGCACGCACATGGACGTGGCGCGCTCGCTCCGAGACGTCGATTGGTCGCTGCTCGAGACGTCGTCTTTGTGGCTCGATTTGCCGGAGCACGGGGCGCGGGTCGTTCACGCAGGTGTGCTGCCGGGCGTTCCCATCGAGCGGCAGGACCCACACACGCTCATGCACATTCGCACGGTGGGTGTGCGCGGCCCGAAGAAGTCGAGCGCAAAGGCGCGCGGCATTCCGTGGGCAACGCTGTACGCGGGGCCGCCGCAAATCATCTTCGGTCACAACGCGCTCGGCGGGCTGCAGCTCCACCATTGGGCAACCGGCCTCGACACGGCGTGCGTGTACGGCGGCCAGCTAACGGCGATGGTGCTCAAGCACAACGAGCGCGTACCGCTGTCGATTTCCAGGCGTCGCGCGTTGCTCGTTTCCCAACGCGCAGCGCGCGCGTATTTCGAGGCGCCGAAGAAGCTTCTCAATACGGGATGACGAAGCGCGCGTAGATCGGGCCGACGACGCCGACGAACGCATCGGTGCGTGCGTCGGCGATGTGCCCCTTCACGCAGTCCCCTTCCGGACCACGAAACGGGGCGCCCATCATGACCGTTCGCACCGTGCCGTCGTTGTTGAACACCACGCCGGCCTGACCCACACCCCACACGCCACCCGCGCGCCTGCAGCTCGAGAGATCGGTCGTCGTTTCCGCGATGGCTGCGAGCGCACGCTTCTTGTTGAAGCGGCCGGGGTGCGTGCTGGGAGTGGTCAATGCCGCCTCTGCGACCTGCGCTGACTCGACGGGTGGTGGCGCTGGAGGCGGCGAGACTGTCGCGCGAGGGGGCGCTGATGCTGTGAGCGTGGCGGCTACATGCGCGTCGGCGGGGCGGTGGACGTGGCGAACGAGAGCGACGAGCAGAACGACGACCGAGAGCGCAATCGCCGAGCCGACGCCTGCGAGGATGAGCATGCGCCGGTCCCACGGGGATGACCGTTGCGGCAACGCAAACGGGCTTGGAAGCACCGGCTGGGGCTCGCGGACCGCCACCTCGTGCGCGTCGAGACGCCCGCTCGATTCCACGGGTGGGGTCGCTTCTACAGGTGCGGGCGTGATGCTCTCCGGCATGCTCGACACACCGACGGACGTCGGTGCAATCGCGGGAGGCCGTGGCGGCGGTGCTTTGGACAGTGCCGGTCTTGGCGGCGGTGGCTTCTTGGATGGTGTCGGCGGCGGAGCGACCGAGCGTAGCGGTGGAGGGCGTGTGCTCGCGCGCATCGTGCGGGCGGTGAGCATCCCGACGACACCTCGCGCCTTCGCCGTGGGCGCTTCCTCCTCTGGGAAGGCGCTATTGCCGGAGCGTCTCAGCATCACGGTCGTCCTCCGGCTTCGTCGCATGCGCCGGAGGAACGCGACGAGACGGCGCCTCTCGTTTCGAGCGGGTCTCACCGCTGATGTGATCTCGGCCCAAAGCTCGGCAACGGTCGTCTGCCGGAGCTCGGGCTCGAGAGCGAGCGCGCGCACGAGAGCGCGGTCGACGATAGCGGGCAGTGTCACGCCATGGGCCTGAGGCGTTGGGCGCGACGTCGTGCTCAGCGTACGGGCAACGAGGGCCGTCGCGTCCTTCTCGGCCATCACGGGCCGGTCGGAGAGCACCTCGAGAAGGACGAGCGCGAACGCGTACACGTCCGTCCACGACCCAACGGGCCCCAGCGTGCCAAGGAGCTGCTCGGGCGCGGCGTACGCGGGGAGCAGCAGCTTCATCCGCGGCGCGGGCTCTGGCTTGCCGGTGCGCGAAGACGCAGCCTCGTCGACGGCGCGCCCAACGCCAAAGTCGAGGAGCTTGAGCGTCGCTCCTTCCTCGCTCGTCGCGAGAAACATGTTGCTCGGCATGAGCGACAGATGCGACGCGTCCTGCGTCTCCGCATACGTGAGGGCCGACACGATCGGTTCGAAGAGGGCCACGGTCTCGACGAGCGAGCGACCATGGTTGCCTTCGGCCCGGCGACGCCGCAGATCGCGCGTAAGCGATTCGCCTTCGAACCACTCGCGCACGATGTAGTGCACCTGGCTCCCCGTCCGCGGCGCCACCGTCGTTCCACTCGCAAACGTCTGCGCGATCACCAGATGGCCTCGCGCGAGCCGGTAGTGCAGCTTGCAGCCTTCCTGGAAGCTCATGACGATCGACTGCGCGAACGATGGGTCGAGCGTCGCCGGCAGGTTCAAGCACTTGACGCATGCCGGCGCCGCAAGGCCGACGTTGCGCGCGCGGTAGACCACGCTGAGCGCTCCCTCACCGATGAACTCCTCGACGCGAAATCCGTCGAGGACGTCACCGACGAGATCGAACGGATCCATCGCGTCCATCCTACAGCTCCAGCGCGAGGCCGTCGGCGGCGAGCTTCATCGCGTCGAGCGCACCTTTGGGCAGCTGCTTGGTGTCGCGCACCTCGGTTCCGGCGCGGTCAACCGCGATGAAGATCGCTGGCTTCTTCTTGCGCGCTTCGACGTAGAGCACGAGCACGCCGGAGCTGCCTTTCTTGCCGTGTGACACCCAGCCGTCGAACGCCTGCGCCTCGTCCGTCTTGTAGAACTTCTTGAGCGCGTCTCGCGCGTGATCGATGGCGTCGCCGACGAGCTTGCCGTCGCGGTCGACGTCATCGTGGTGCTTGGGAATGACCGACCAGGCGGCCTTCGCGGCGGCGACCTGGGCTGCGCGAGCGTGGGGCCTGTCGGCCTTCGTTCGCAAAACGACGCGCTCGCGTGCAGACCACGACACGATTGGATCGCGCCTCTGCTCGATGCCGAAGATGGCGATGGCGACCGACACCGCGCCCACGAGCACCAACGTCGCGAGCCTCCCGCGCTGGCCCGCGAGCCGATACTTCACGAGCGACGTCGCGAGCGGCATGAGCATCAGCATCACCGTCACGACCTCGATGCTCGCCGAAACCGCGAGCACGTGGAGGCACTCGCGAAGGCCGAGCTGCGGCTTGAAGTACGCGAAGTACTCGTAGACCGCCGTTCCACCGAGGAACACGAGGCTGATGATGTTGAGCGTCTTGTAGAGGAGGAACTCGCGTCGCGCGGCGTCGACCGCGAGCCAGTACGGAAAGAGGAACGGGTAGAAGATGTAGTATGCAAATGGCTTCGGTGGATGGAGCCTGTAGTACCGCTCGAACTCGAGTGGCCCCGTGAGCACGCTCGACAAGATGGGCACGCGCCGCTGCGCACTTCTCACGAGGTCCGCAAACCCGACGACGACGAGGCAGAGGCCCAGGTTCACGAGCGTCGCGGCCACGGGAAAGAACGACGCGAGGATGAAGACGCAGAAGGGCGCGAACGCGAAGAACGCGATGCGCGCGCCAAAGTCGGCTGCATCCAAGAAGCGGCGCATTCGATTCGGAGTTTATACTGGTCGTGTTAGGCTCGGCCCATGCTAAGAGCTCGGCTTGCGCGCCTGGCGCTTCCGATCGCGATGACAGCGGCGGTGCATTCGGCGTATCTCGCGTGTCCTGCGAACGCGTGGGCGCAGCGAAGTCCTCAAGATCTCGTGACACGGGGCAAGGCGCTCTTCGACGATCAGCAATACGAGGAGTCGATTCAGACGCTTTCGGCGGCGCTGCTCCGTCCGAACAACACGAAGACTCAGCGGCTCGACGTCTACCGGTTGCTCGCGCTGAATTACATCACGCTCAATCGCAAAGACGAGGCCGAGAGCGCCGTCCGCGGCCTCCTTGCGCTCGAGCCGACGTACACGCTACCCTCGAGCGAGTCACCGCGCTTCCGCGACTTCTTCGGTTCAGCGCAGAAGCGCTGGGAGGCCGAGGGCCGTCCGGGCATGGTCAAAGAGACCGAGGCACCGCCGACACCCGTGGCGATGCAGCACGTCTCACCGTCGCAGGTCGCGCCTGGGACGGAGATCCCCCTCAGCGTCAAGCTCGACGATCCGCAGGGTCGCGTCTACGACGTGAAGCTCTTCTTCCGCCCGGGCTCGCTCGGGAAGTTCGCCGAACAAGAGACGCAATTCGGAAGCGGCATCGCGCGATCCACGATTCCCGGAAAGATCGTGCAACCGCCGCTCGTCGAGTACTTCTTCGAAGGGTTCGACAAGGGCGGTCTTCCGATCGTGGCGCGCGGCGACGCGGCCGCGCCCTTGCGCGTCGCGGTTCCTGCGGCGAGCAAAGGCTGGCTCATCGGCCTCGGCGTGGGGATTGGCGTCGCGGTTGTTGCGGGCGTCGTCATCGGCATCCTCGCGGCCTCGGGTGCGTTCGGTAAGGCCCAATCGACGGCGAGCATCAGCGTTTTTGAGTGAGCCGGCCTACTACTTCGTCGCGATCGACGTGGCCCAGCCCGATTCGCCATCGGTGAGCGAACGCATGTTCGAGCTCGGCGCGAACGGCATCGAAGAGCGCGACGAGAGCACGCTCGTACGCGGAGCACTGGACAAGGTGACGCTCGTTGCGAGCTTCTCGACGGAAGCCGAGGCGCGCGTCGCGAAGCGCGCACTCGGCACCCGCGCGCGCATCGAGCGCCTCCTCGGCGATGCCTGGCGTGACGCGTGGAAGGAGCACTTCCGCCCGTTTCGGCTCTGCAACGGACTGTGGGTGAGGCCGCCGTGGCAGGCTCATCGTGCCAAGCGTGGCGAGACCGTGCTCGTGCTCGAGCCTGGGCGCGCCTTCGGTACGGGTCTCCACGAGACGACGCGCCTCGTGGCCCGCGTGATCGCGTCGCTCCAATTGCGCGAGGCGTCGCGCCTCCGGAGCGTGCGCAGTCAACGCGTGCTCGACGTCGGTACGGGGAGCGGGATCCTCTCGCTCGCCGCGCTGGCTTTCGGAGCCCGCAGCGCGCTCGGCATCGACATCGACGCGGACGCCATCGACGTCGCGAACGAGAACGCGAAGCGCAACACCATGCGGAAACGCGCCTCATTCTCGACGACGCCGCTCGCCAGGGTGAAAGGTACGTTCGACCTCGTACTCGCGAACATCGAGGCTGACGTGCTCGTCGCTCACAAGCGAGCGCTGCAAGCTCGGATGGCGCGAGGAGGGCGCCTCGTGCTCTCTGGCATCCTCGACTCACGTGAAGCCGACGTGCGCGCGGCGTTCGGCAAGCCCGAGGCGCGGGCCAAGCTCGGTGAGTGGGTCGCGCTCACGTACGCGTCGTGAAGATCGTCATTCGCTTGCCGATGAGCGATCTCGCCGAAGGCGAACGCGCGCTCGATGCAGGGCAGGTTCGCTACGTGTCGCGGGTCCACCGGCTTCACGTCGGAGATCGCTTCGTGGCCTTCGACCCGACGAACGCCGTGGAATGCGACGCGGAGATCCTCTCGGCACGCCGCGTCAGGCTCGGGAAGTGTCGGCCTTCGGCGACGACGGCGATGCGCGAGATCACGTGGGTGCACGGATGTCCCAAGGGCGACAAGGCCGACGCCATCGTACGGGACGCGACCGAGCTCGGCGCCACGCGAATCGTGTTCGTCCCCACGACGCGTTCGGTGGCCCGGCCGTCACCCACACGCGTCGAGCGGTGGGTGCGCATCGCGCGAGAAGCCGCGCGCCAATGCAATCGAGGCGACGCACCCGAAGTCATCCTTGCCCCAACCTGGGAAGAGGCACTCCAGGGTATTGATGCCGAGACGCGTGTGTGTCTCGATCCACGCGGGGAGCCGCTGCACGCGGTTCTCTCGCGGGCGACTGGCGCGCTCGCCTTCGCAGCGGGGCCAGAGGGCGGGTTTACCGAGGCGGAGCTCGACGCGGCGCGGACGCGCAACTTCGTCCTGTGCCGCCTCGGGAGCTTCGTGATGCGCACCGAGACCGCACCTGCCGCTGTCCTTGGTGCGGTGGCGCTTCTCGCGCCGTAACCCCTTTCGGCTAGAAGGTCGTCACCACCACGACGACGTCACCGTTCGCGTCGTGACCGGCGAACACGGGATAGACACCGTCACCGCCACCCGATCGACAAGCGGAGAACTTCGTCTCTTCGTACGGGACGAATGCCCCCGCATGGCCTTCGGCCTCTGCCGGATCGAGGTGGTTCGAGATGAGATCGTCATAGATGCTGATGGGCCACACGTGCTTGTCGACGCGCATGAACACGTCTCCGTCGAAGAACCCGGCCATCCCCGCGTCGACGGCGTAGGCACCAACGTTCTTCCATTTGACCGGCTTCGCTCCCTTCTTCGCGAGGACCGCCGCGCCGTTGTCACCGCGATCGTCGCGCGCGACACGCACTTCGTACACACCCTTCGGCAGCTTGACCGCGACGGGTGCGAATAGAGTGCCCGCGTCACAAACGTGGACGACTCCGGAAGGGACCTCGAGCTCACCGATCTCCTCGGAGCTCGACCCTGCCTGCCACACGACCGCTTCGATCGTGATGGCTTTTGGCGCTGGCTTCGCTGTCGCTTTCTTCGGCTTGGCTCGTGCCGTTGCTTTCTTCGGCTTGGCTCGTGCGGTCGCTTTCTTGGGCTTGAGCTTCGCCTTCGGCCTGGGCTTCAGCTTGGCGGTGCGCTTGGCTGCTCGCTTCTTGATCTTCTTCTTCATGGGTGTCGAAGAGAGCGCTCGACAAGGGCCCCGTCAAGAGTCGAGGGTGTGAGCCGATGGCAGGCGAGCTACGCTTTCATTTCGGCAGGAACTGGCAGTCGTTTCGCCGCGCCGCGTGGACGGAGGCTCGCGTCGCCCAAGCCGTGCGAGGGCTCGACGAGCTCGTGGGGCGCCACGCAATCGACGGCAAGAGCTTCCTCGACATCGGCTCCGGCAGCGGTCTTCACTCGCTCGCGGCGAACAAGCTTGGAGCCGCGCGCGTCATCTCGTTCGACAGCGATCCGGATGCCGTGGATTGCACCCGGGCGGTGAGCGACGCTGCATGGGACGTCTTGCAAGGCTCGGTGCTCGACGAGGGCTTCATGCGCTCGCTCGGGACGTTCGACGTCGTCTACGCCTGGGGCGTGCTCCACCACACGGGTGACATGTGGCAAGCCATCGAGCACGCGATGATACCGACGAGGCCGGGCGGACTCTTTGCGATCGCCATCTACAACCACGTGAGGGGCAAGCCTCTCACCCTCAGCTCCGAGTCGTGGAGACGCCTCAAGCGCATGTACAGTGGAGGGACAACGCTCACGCAGAAGACGATCCTCGCCGGCTACGTCGCGACCCGCTTCTTCTTGACGGCCACCTCGTTACGCAACCCTCTTCGCGACATCCGCGAGTACGAGCGAGAGCGAGGGATGTCTTGGATGCACGACGCGCGCGATTGGATAGGCGGATACCCCTACGAGTTCGCCACGAGCGAGCGCATCGAGCGCTTCGTGGAGGAGCGAGGCTTCCATGTGTTGCGCAAGATCCCCATTCACCCGAATGGGACGGGCAACAACCAATGGGTCTTCGAGAAGCTCACAAGGTGAGGGCAGCATGATCGGCGCCGACTTCCCGAACGTGGTGCTCGAGGCGCTGAGACAAGACACGCCTGCGATTCGGGCAGGTCTGCCATTCGCGCCGCCCGAGCTGCGCGAGCTGACGGTCCGCGCGCTGGATTTTGCGACGGCCGACGCGCTCGACGCCTCCGAGCAGGGAGCGCTTGGAGCGCTCATCGCGCACGGCGGTGGGCGCACCGAGGTGGCATCGAGGCTCGTGGATGCTTGGATCGCGAGGCGTGGGGCAGCCTTCGCGATTCGCGCGGCGGTCACGCAACGCAAGCTCGTCACGGCGCATCCGCGCGATGCGCGAAAACCGGGCGGCTTCGACCCGAGCGTGCGATGGCTCGACGTGCGCCGTGAAGCACAGCTCGCGAGCGCGCTCGATCGGGCGACGTGGGATGCGCTGCGCGCTGCAGCCAAACGCACGAAGAAAGGCGAAGACCGCGCAGACGTCGCGCGAGCCATCGCGGAGATGCGCGAAGAAACGCCGCTGCTCTTCACATGCTGGATTGACGGCATCTTGCCGGATGCGCGCTGCGCGGTCGCCGACATCGATGCGTTTCTGGCTCTCGATCCGAGCGCGCGAACGAACATCGTCCAGTGGGTGTTGCCTCTCACATGCAGCCTCACGTCCGTGAAGACCGACGAGAACGTACGCGTCTGTACGCGGGTGCTCGAGGTCGTACGAAACGATCCCGTCGCCATTCATTACTTCGCACCGTACGCCACCGACTTGGTCGCGTTGCTCGGTGGGATCGCAGCACCTTCGTTCATCACGACGCTCCGCGCGGCCCACGCAAGCAAGGGCGACGCGCGCATGCTGAAGAAGGTCGCCGAGGCGCTCTTGCCGCTCGAGGACGAGCCCGTCGCGCATTTCTTCAGCACGATGCTCGAGTCGACCGTGCTGCGGCCGGTCGCCGCGCGCTACATGCAATTGCATCCAGAGCGAGCAGTCGGCGCGCTCGGAACAGGTCGGGCAGGTACGGCGATGCTCCGAGCGCTGGCTCAGAACAACCCATCGGCCGTCAGGCAAGGTCTCTCCGAGATGGCGTCGTCGAGCGAAGAGGACGCTGCGTTGCGCAAGTCGATCGAAAGGACGCTGCGTCAGACGACTGGGAGTCGCGAGGCCGAGGAATCGGAGCTCCCTTGGGTGCTCCGCGAGCCGCCTTGGCGACGCTCACGCGCGCGCCCACCCATGCACATCGTGACGGGCTTGCCGACGGATTTCAGCACCGCGATCGAGCAAGTTCACCTCATCGATGGTGACGAAGGCGACGAAAGCGATGACTCACCCACGGCTTTGCTCGCGCGCGACGGTGCGCGCGCGATCACGCCTCTCGTCGCACGGGCGATGATCACGATGGACGACGCGCTCTTTCATGCGCTCCGTCGCGTCGAGAGCCCGAGGGTCGCTTGGTTGATGGCGCTCGAGCGGCGGACGTCACGAAGGCCACTTGCCGACGGTTGGTTGGGGCGCTTCGCCGATGCCGCCGCGACCGGGCTCTTGCCCATCGTGCTCGGGCCAACGGGGCGTGACCAAGCCACCGCGTCCGCCGCCCTCCTCTCGACGGTGGCGCAAGGCCGTACGAAGGTCATTCGGCGCGTGGCAGCGCGCCTGGGAGAAGAGGCAGCGCGGGCGACCGAAGAGTGGCTCTCGGTCGCTCCGTTCTACGACGTACCTACCCACACGCCGCGCCTTCCCGTGTACGCGGACGTCACCTTGATGCCGAGAATCGCGCTCGAAAGCGGCGCGCTCGTTCCCGGAGGTGCGGCGACTCTCGTCGTGGAGATGATGTACTTCAGCGACCCGGCCACGCCATACGCCGGCTTGGGTCAAGTCAAGCAAGCGTGTGATCCGAGAGCGCTCGACGCCTGGCTCTTGGCGCTCATGCACGCCTGGTCCGATGCGGGAGCCTCGCCGTCCGGGCGTTGGGTGCTCGCAGGCCTCGCGTGGCTCGGCGGCACGGATGCGATTCGCGAGCTCTCGCGGTCCATCAAGACTTGGGCACGAAAACGAGAGACACGCGCGCGTGCGATCATTGGGCTCGAGGCCCTCGCGACTGGCAACGCAGGTGCCCGAACCGCGCTCACCGACTTCGCGCGCAAAGGTCTCCGGGGTGAGACCGCCGAGAAGGCTGCGGAGCTCATGACGACGCTCGCACGCTCGTTGCGGCTGTCCCAAGACGACTTGGCCGACGTGCTCGCTCCCTCGCTCGATCTCGAGCCGGAGGGTACGTGCGTGCTCGACTTTGGGCCACGTCGATTCACGGTGAGCCTCGACGAGCATCTCGCTCCGCGCATCGTCGACGAAGCTGGGGTGGTCGTTCACGTGGCGCCGAAGGGTCGCAAGTCCGACGACCCGGTGAAAGCGCGCGCGGCGAGCGAGCGGCTCAAGAGCTTGCGAAAGGGTCTTGGCGATCTTGCCATCGGGGCTGTGTTTCGCTTCGAGCTCGCGATGGTCGTCCAGCGGCGCTACAGGCGAGAGGTCTTCGACGTGCTGCGCGCTCATCCCCTATCGGGTCGCATCACACGGCGCCTGTTGTGGTCGGCGCACGACGCCGAGTCGGGTGAAAGGCACGCGACCTTTCGCGTCGGAGGTGACGGCACCCTCGCCGATGAAACGGACCGACCTGTCAGCGTCGCCGCGGACGACGTCTTGTGCGTCGTGCACCCACTCACCCTCGACGCGAGCGTCATCGCGACGTGGGGCGCGACGTTCAGCGAATACGAGATCATCCAACCCTTCCCGCAGCTCGGTCGACATACGTTCGCGATCACCGCCGACGAACGCCAACACCTCTCCGTACGGCGTTTCCAGGGGCTCGAGGCGCCATTCATGGCCATCTGCGGCCGCCTCGAGAGTCGAGGGTGGCAAAGGCAAGAACCGGAGGAGGGGATGGTCCGGGGCTACGCCAAACGCTTCGGTGAGCGCGTCGCGTACTACGAGCTCGCCGAGCCGATTGTCTTTGGCCAACCCCTACCCTTGCAAACCAAGGTGGGCGTCATCCACTTCCGAGACCCGCTCGAGATCGTGGGCCCCATCGTCTTCAGCGAAGCTGCGTACGATCTTCACGTCTTCGGGGACCTGGCCTAGCCCCGGCGCGAGTCAGTGGCTCTCATGGCTCTGGACGATCTTGACGGTCACGGTGTGACTCGAGCCGGTAGCGAACGATGCGCTGCGGAACGCGGCGCCCATGCACGACGACACGGTACCGTTCAACCCCGTGCTCGACGCGACGGTCGGCGCTGCATCGCCCGAGGCGGAGATCAAGACCGACAAGACGAGCGTGCCCGTCATCGTCGGGTCGGTCCTGAGCGCCTGGTTCGCGCAGCTCCGCAGCTTTGGCTTGAGCGTCGCGATGACGTGATCGTCCGTCCCGACGGCGCCAGTGCTCGACACGGCGATCGCTGCCGTGGGCCCAACGACGCCAACGCCGCCTGTCCCACGACCGACGTTCAGCTCGTGGGGGTTCACGTTGGAGACCCCGCACGAGGTCTGCGCAACCTGGCTGAGATCGACGGGCGCAATGGCGAGGTCGCGCAGCGTATCGGGGTTATTGCCGATCGCCCGCAGGATTGCGATCGTGGGGTTGTCGGGGGCTTGTTCACGCGCGCTGGCGATCGCGTGTGCGCTGGCACTCGGGACCGGGACTATGCTCGACGCGGCGACCTCGACGCGGCCTGACGATGTGGGTGTGGCGACCACGCTCGCAGACGCAGACGGCTGGACGGTCGTGCTGGCCGCCACTGCGCTCACGCCTCCGGAACCCGTCGCGTCACGGTGACAGGCTGCCTCGCTCACACCCAGCGCCGCAGCCATTGCCGTGAGCCACGCATCGCGTGATCGCATCCTACCAACGTATCACGTCAATTGACCGCGCCTTTGGCACGCTCAATACTCTCAGCGTGAGAGTCCCTCGTCCCGTGCTCGAAGCGATCGCGAAGGGTCGCGCGGCAACCGCTGCGGAGATCGATGCGATGACGCGCGAGCTACTGGCACTGCGAGACGAGGAGGAGCGGCGTGACGACGGGACCGTCATCGCGCGGATCGAGCACACGGGGGACAGCGCGATCAAGGGCTGGTTTGCGCCACGGTCCGGTCGCCTTCCCCTCGCACGCCTTCACCCCGGCGGCCGCGTCACGATGGGAGGCCGAACGTACGCCGTCGTGAGCGTCGAAGGCGACGACGAGCGCGTCGTTCGCGTTCGCTGACTATCGTGGCGTGACCGTGATCCCCGTCGCCGGAAACGGCTCCACCTTGCCGTCGCCGTAGACGGTGAGCGTGAAGCGACGACTTCGTGTTGTCCCACGAAAAGAGCTCGGTGCCCGTGGCCGTCACCGGATTGTGGGTCGCGTTGCATGCGACGACGCAGGCGAGAGCGAGAGCGCGCGAAAGCATGAAGCGGAGCTTACACGTGCTGCACCAGTCGTCGCGATCGCCGGGCTTGCGCACTGCTTGGGGCTCGCGATCGAGTCGTCGAGACGCGATGGTAAGCTCCACACATGCGGTGCTCGCTTTCGGTCAACGTCAACAAGGTGGCGACGCTGCGCAACACCCGCGACGTCGGGGTCCCCAGCGTCACGCGGTGCGCACGCATCTGTCTCGAGGCGGGTGCGCAGGGCATCACGGTTCATCCGCGTCCGGACGAGCGTCACATCCGGCCTCGGGACGTCGAAGAGCTCGGCGTGATCCTCCGCGACTTCCCCGACGCCGAGCTCAACATCGAAGGCAACCCGTTCACCGGGTTGATGACCTTCGCCGAGCGCCACCGCCCGCAGCAGTGCACGCTCGTGCCCGATGAGATCGCGCAGAGCACGAGCGATCACGGCTGGAACCTCGCCGCGCAAGGCGATCGGCTGCGCCCCGTCATCGAGCAAATCCACGAGCTCGGTTGCCGCGTGAGTCTCTTCGTCGATGCCGACGTTGCAAACGCACAGCTCGCGCGTGAGCTCGGAGCCGACCGCATCGAGATCTACACCGAGCCGTATGCCGCTTCGTTCGCGCGCGGCGATCACGCCGCAAGGCTCGCGGCGATCTGCGCCGTGGCGACGGAAGCGCATCGGCTCGGCGTCGGCGTCAACGCAGGTCACGATCTCAACAGGGACAATCTCTCCGCGTTGCTATCGGCGGTAGAGGCGATTCTCGAGGTGAGCATCGGTCATGCGCTCGTCGCCGATGCGCTGGAGCTCGGGTTGAAGGAGACCGTCCGTCAATACCTCGCGATCATTGCAGCGGTTCCGAATACACTGCGCCGATGATCCACGAAGGCTCCCGCGGCAAGCTTCTCCTTGCGGTCGTTCTCTGTGCATGTGGTGGTGGCGCGCAACAAGCAACGACGACGACGTCAGCGCCGACGGCGACCGCCACGACGACCACGGACGCGTCGACGCAGCAGTGCAGCGCGTTCGCCAACCGCATCGACGCGTTGAACGCCGAAATCGCGAAGGTCGACACGAAGACGCCCGATGGCCTGCAGGCGTTCAGCACGCTCGCGCAAGCGGCCAGCACGGATATCGCCGCGCTTCACGTCGACGGTACGCTGATGACGCTCGCGCAAGACTCTGCGACCTATCTGAAAGACACCTCGCAGAAGCTCGCGCAGCTCTCGACCATCCTCGGCAAGATCACCGTCGCGGTCGCCAGCGTGAACACCGATACGGTCAAGACGTGCGTCGGCACGCCGGCTCACGCCATCGGCCAGGCGTGCAAGGGGAAAACGAGCGACGACTGCCAGACGGTGCTTGCCGCGATCGATACGTGGGGAAAAGCGTCGAAGTCGGAGGCAGCCGCTGCGCTCGCGCGGGTGCGGGCAGTCGCCGTCACCGATCCAACGTTGAAGGCACGCTGGGCCGAGATCGTGAAGTGCGTCGCGCCGCTCTCGCAGGCGCTCGACGAGATCGCACGTGACAAAGAACAGTTGGCGGCCGTGGCCTCGGGTGACAAGCGCGAGCAGGATCTCGACGCTCGCTTCAAGACCGCGTGCGGGCGTGGACTCTTCAACAAGCCGTGAGGTCTAGCGAGGGGCGAGCGACTCGCGGGGGCGCTCCTCGAGCTCGCGCCAAGGGAACGTCTCGAGCAGCTTGGTCGCGCGGCGCTTGAGTGTGCCGTCGAGGCGGCTCGCGAGCGCCGCCTCGAGCGCGTCGGCGAGCGCTGCGCCCGAATCGAAGCGCTCGCGCGGCTCCTTCGCCAAGGCGATCGTGAAGACGAGATCGACGTCGCGCGGAACATCGACCACCGCGGTCGGACGCACCGGCATCGAGACGAGCAACGCCACGAGGATCTCGGCGACGTCGACGCCCTTGAACGGCTGAAAGCCCGTGAGCGCGCGATACGCAACGGCAGCGAGCCCGTACATGTCCGCGGCGGGCCCGACTTGCCCGCCTCGCGCTTGCTCGGGCGCCATGTACTGCGGCGTTCCGACCGCGACGCCTTCGCTGAGCGTCCCGGCGTCGAGATGGGGGCCGACGAGCTTGGAGATCCCGAAGTCGAGGATCTTCCACGTGGGCGGGGAGCCGTTCGTTCGAAATAGGTTCTGCGGCTTGAGATCGCGGTGCACGATGCCAGCCTCGCTCGCCGTGCGGAGGCCGTCGCCTACCTGGCGCACGAGGTCGATCACCTCGGCGCCATCGAGCCGCTCTTTCTTCCGAAGGATTTGCGCGAGGTCTTCGCCCTCGAGTCGTTCCATCGCCAGGTACGGCAGCGGCGCTGTTTCGTCGCCCACCTCGAGCACGCGGACGACGTGCGGCGAGTCGAGCGACGCGGCGACGCGGACCTCGCGCAAGAACCGCCGCACGAAGTCCCCTCGCGCGATCACCTCGGGCAACAGCATCTTGACCGCCGCCCGCGTCCCGTCTTTCACGTTCACGGCCTCGTACACCTCGCCCATGCCGCCGCGCGCGATCACCGCGCCGAGCTTGTACGAGCCGAGTGTTTGATCCGTGAAGCGACCGAGGCCGCCCGCTTGGAGCGCACTCTCGAGATCGCGACGCACTTCCAGCAAGAGCGCTTCGCGGTGGGACGCGTTGCGCACGGCAGCGTCGCGCAGGGCGAGCGACGTCACGATGATCTCGCGCGTGCGCCGCGCCTGCGCGTAGACGAGGCAAAGAAACGCCGTGAAGCTCGCGACGAGCAGTACGCGCCCGAGCGTGCCGATGTAAGCCGTCACCGACATGAGACCGGGATCGCCGATCCACCCGGCGACGATCGGCACCGCGAGCACCGCATACGGCGCGATGCTGCCGATCAGCGTCAGCAAGGCGATGCGCCTCTCGTAGCCCAGGCATGCGCTGTAGACGTTGAGCACGAGCATCGCGACGATGGGCCCGAAGACGCCGAGGAAGTAGATGATCCCCACGTTGAAGACCGACGCCGCGACGAAGTAGACGATGAGCTTGCGTTGCGTATAGCGGGCTGTGTTCGATGCCGCCCACCAGAGCCACGCGTTGTTGACCGCGGCCGCCGCGAACGAGAACACGGCGACCCGCTTCGCCACCGGGTGGCCGGACACGAGCGGCGAGCCGGCGACCGCCACGACGTTGAACAACACCCCCGTGATCCCCATCCGGCGGCTCTGCTCGATCTCGGCGGTGTGGAGGAACGCCTCGGGCCCAGGTACGACGGTGGAGATCGACTCGAGCGAGCCTGACGAGGGAGTCTGAGTGGGGAACGTCTCGATCTGAGTCGCGCTGTCGTCGCCTCCCACCTAGCAGCCGGTGCACGTGTAGGGAGAGCAGTACGTCGCGACCTCGCTGACGCAGATCGTGTCCCAGATGTCCAAGCAGCAGTAGGAGTCGGCGGCGCAGACCTTCGTCACGCAACCGTCGGGATCACAGCCCTTCTTGAGCGGGTTCGAGGTCGTGCCGTTGCAGAGCGCGTGGACGCACGCACCCGTCCCGATGCAGCATTGCCCCGTCATGCAGGTGTCGCCCGTGGTGCACGCGTTTCCACACTTGCCGCAGTTCGAGGCGTTGGTCTGTGTGTTGATGCATGCGCTCGTGCACCACGTGTCGGCCGTGGCGCAGCAGTGGCCGCTCGAGCAGGCTTGCGTCGTCGGCGTGCACTTGGTGCCACACGTGCCGCAGTTGTCGTCATCCGACGTCGTGTCGGTGCACGTCGAAGTGCAGCAGCTCATCATGCCGCACGCCGTGCCGCACATGCCGCAGTTGTCCGGGTCCTTCGTCGTGTCGAAACAACCATCGCTGCACGACGTCAGGCT
>Ga0302324_100012330_pt1 | contig 17440 bp, 18 predicted proteins | sample Palsa_T0_1_FD_201949 | JGI IMG/M metagenome (GOLD analysis project Ga0302324, IMG submission 201949) | Peat permafrost microbial communities from Stordalen Mire near Abisko, Sweden - Palsa_T0_1 | ecosystem: Environmental > Terrestrial > Soil > Palsa > Peat permafrost | place: Sweden: Abisko...
TCGAGAAGCTGTTCCTTGCGGTAAATCAGCGCGTTGATATCGAACGGGGCGAGATCGATGCTGTGGCCGTGCGTGATAGCGTCCGTGGGACAAGCTTCCACGCAATAGCCGCAAAAAATGCAGCGAGAGTAATCGATATTGTAAACCTTGGCGTAGCGTTCTCCGGCAGAGATGCGAGCAGCTTCCGTATTTTCGGCGGCTTCGATGTAAATGCAGTTGGCGGGACAAGCCGCAGCGCAAAGAAAGCAGCCGACGCACTTCTCGAGGCCGTTTTCGTCGCGCTGTAAAACATGGATGCCGCGGTAGCGCGCCTGAACGCTGGCGGGCACGTCCGGATAGCTTTCCGTGGTGGTCTTGCGAAACATGGTGCGCAAGGTCACGCTGAAGCCTTTGTACAGGGTAAGAAAGGTTTCGCCGACTTCTCTTACAATCGATGCCATCGTACTTCGACTTTATCAGACTTGGCACCCGCACACAATTCGACCGGCGGGGAGCCGATCGGCGACCGTTCAAGCAATTGCTTCCGCCGATTTTCGTGCGAGGTCTATTCTCCGGGCGGAGAGACCGGCGGCTTCTCTGACAATTTACCTTTGCCGGCAATGGCAGCGATGATTTGGCGCCCGTGGAAGCGACCGTTTTCGATAAAAATCTCGGAGGTGTGTTTCCCGCCGACGATTACGCCCGCCAGGTAAATTCCCAGCACGTTGCTCTCGAGCGTTTCGGGATCGACCGCGGGCTTGAGCGATTCGCGATCGAGCTTAATTCCCTGCAGTTCGAGAAAATCAAAATCCGGATGATAGCCGGTCAAGGCGAACACCTGCACGGCAGGGATGCTTTGTTCGCTGCCGCCGTTTTTCACCCACACTTTCTCCGGCTCGATGCGCAGCACCTGAGTGTCGAACAGCGCGCGAATTTCACCGGCGCGGATGCGATTTTCAATGTCGGGTTTGACCCAGTATTTCAGGCTCTTGCCCATCCCCGCATCGCGGTGAACGAGCGTGACGCGAGCGCCGGAGCGAAACAAATCCAGCGCCGCTTCGGCCGCGGAGTTCCTTCCGCCGATGACGACAACATCCTGGTTCCAAAAGGGATGGGCCTCGGCAAAGTAATGCGAGACGTGCGGCAAATCCTCGCCGGGAATCCCCAGCAGATTCGGCAAATCGTAGTATCCGGTCGCCAGGATTATTTTTCGCGCATGGTGCTCAACCGCAGCACCGTCTTCGTCGCGCGCGTGAACTGTAAACGCGCCGTCGTGACCCGAAACGCGCTCCACTCGTTGGTATTGGCGAACCTCGATGCCGTAGTGCTCTACGGCTCGGCGATAATATTTCAAGGCCTCGCCGCGCGTCGGCTTTCCGCCCGAGATGGTCATGGGCAGGTCGCCGATTTCCATGCGTTCGGGCGTGGTGAAGAAGAGCAAATTAATGGGATAGTGAAAAAGCGAGTTGCACAAGCAGCCCTTGTCGATCACGAGCGGTCGCATGCCTTCGCGCCTGGCTTCGATCGCGCAAGCGAGTCCAGTGGGTCCCGCACCGATACAAATCACATCGTAGGAATTCGTCATTCCAATAGTGTGCGCTGAGGGGCGTTGGAATTTCAACTCCCGCGTGCTCATCGGACCGCGCTCGCTCGTTACGCAGCGGGAAGCAGCGCGTTCGCAAGGTCCGCTGCAAAATCTTTCAGCTCTGCGAGGCGTGCTTCGCTGGCTTCGAGCTTCTCTTTCTTCCACACGAACCAGTCGCGGCCGTTGCGCCGGATTCGCGCGGTGAAATTTCCTGCGATGAGATACGCGGGCTGGCCGTAAAGTTCGAAGGTCCCGGACCCGACGGGAGCAAGAAGCGCCGCGCAATTCCCTCTCCGCACTCCGACGTAATTCGCGTACATCGGAAATGCCACGATTTGAAAATCGCACTTTTGAAGTCGTTCCAGGGTTGAGATTTGCTGAGGAGTCAGATCCATCGGGGTAAAGAATAGCAGCTAATGCGCGGCCGGTTCACGGCCAACATAAACGTCACGAGAACAGACATGTCGAGCAGGCAAGCCAGCCGAGCTCAGCGCGCGATGGCCTTGGGCAGGTTCCAGTGCTGCCAAACGCTGATGACGCGAAGCAGAAAGCAAACCAGCCCGCCCGAAATAGCCGCGAACGTGGGCGGCGCGCGAAGTTTCGTCGCCGCTACCATTACCACCGCACCGGCCATAGCTGCGGTCGCATAGATGTCGGCGCGCAGAACGTTGGGAACTTGTGTTAGCAAGACGTCGCGCACCGTTCCCCCGCCCACGCCCGTGATCGTACCCAACAGGACGGCGATGAACGGGTGCATTTTGTAAACGAGCGCCTTCTCCGTTCCGGCGACGGCGAATAACGCGAGAGCCGCGGCATCAAGGGTAACGATGACTCCAGCCGGAATCTGCCGAATGTAGGGGTGCAGAAAAAACACGATCGCGCCACCAACGAAAGCTGTCGCTGTATAACGCCAGTCGCGCAGCGACGCCGGTGGAACGGCGCCGATCAGCACGTCGCGAATAATTCCTCCCACCAGCGCAGTAGCAAACGCCAGCACCATCACGCCCAGCAGATCAAGGTTGGCGGCGACGGCTGCGAGGCCACCTTCCACGGCGAAAAGCAGCGTGCCGGCCAAGTCCACCGAGAGCAACAGCTTGTTCGAATCGGTATTCATAGATGCCGCGGAAAGAATAAGACCTAGCGCGGGGCGAATACAAGCAAACGGTTCGCAACGGAAATGCAACGCACCGAGCAGCGGCTTCTTCTCGCCGCTTGACCTCGGCGCTGCGAGAGGTCGAAACTGTTTCTCTCTTTCACCGCCAGCGCATACATGTGTGCCGGGCCCGATTTTTCACACGTGAGGGCTGCTGCAGAAGGTTTGAAAAGGAGCCGCTTTATGAAGGCCGCCGTGCTCAGCACGCTCGGAATACCACCACGCTTCGACGAGTTCCCCAATCCAACTCCCGGCGACGGCGAGGCGTTCGTTAGCGTCTTAGCCGCGGCTCTCAAACCGGTGGACAAACAAATGGCGAGCGGCTCGCACTACGGCAGCCCGCGAAAGCTGCCGGTCATTTGCGGCACGGACGGCGTCGGCCGTTTCGATGACGGCACGCGCGTATTCTTCGCCGCTGCTCGGCGCCCCTACGGAGCGATGGCGCAGCGAAGCGTCGCGCCGCGAGCCTGGTGCTTTCCCGTTCCCGCTGCGATCGATGACGCCACAGCCGCAGCCCTGGTGAATCCCGGCATGTCCGCGTGGCTGACGCTCACCGGCCGCGCGCAGCTTGCACCGGGGGAGAGCGTTCTGATTCTTGGTGCAACGGGAATTACCGGCACACTCGCAGTACAAATTGCCAAGCTGCGCGGTGCCGGCCGCATCGTAGCCGCGGGACGCAACGAGCAAGCGCTCAACGCGCTTCGCAATCTCGGCGCCGATGCGACGATCCAACTGGACAAGCCGGGCCAGGACCTCGCCGAAGCATTCGTCCGCGAAGCCGGCAACGCGGGTTTCAATCTCATCATCGACTATTTGTGGGGGCCTCCGACCGAGGCTCTTCTCGCCGCCATAACGCGCTCGGACATGAGCGCCAAATCATCGAGAATTCGTCTGGTCCAGGTTGGCGAGAGCGCCGGGCCTAGCATTTCGCTCAGCGCCGCCGCGCTGCGCAGTTCAGGCTTAGAGATAATCGGAGCCGGCACAGGTTCGGTCCCATCTGGCGATGTGATCCTCCAGGCCTATAATCAACTCATGGATCTTGCGGCAACTGGACGCCTTCACATCGATACGCAGCGCGTTCCGCTCTCCGAAGTGGAGGACGCCTGGGAGCGCCAAGTCCGTCATCGAATCGTGCTCATCCCTTGAAACGCCGGTCGCGCTCATGCGATGCGCGACCCCGAGGAATTGCCATGAAAGCCGGCGTTGAGCCTTACAAAATAACCTCACAGCATTACGACGCTGCTTACGCCGCGAAGCAAGACCTTGTCGATCTGCCCTTTTACCTCGATTTGGCCAGGAAGTCCGGCGGGCCCGTTCTCGAAATCGCCTGCGGCACCGGGCGCGTGCTGCTGCAGGTAGCCCGCGAGGGCATTCCGATTACGGGTGTGGACAATTCGCGGCCGATGTTGCGAGTCTTGAAAGCGCACGTGCAAACCGAACCCCGGGACGTTCAGCGGAAGATCACTCTGCATGAGGGCGACATGCGCAGCTTCCGTCTGCGCAAGAAATATCCGCTCGTGATCATCCCCTTTCGGCCCATGCAGCACATGTACACGCTGAAAGATCAGCTGCAGGCGCTCACCACCGCGGCGTTTCATCTGCACAAGAACGGCACGCTCGCCTTCGACGTTTTCTATCCGAAGTTCAAATCGATGGACGAAGGCATCGGGCAGGAAGTCCTCGATCTGGAATGGCCGCGCGATTCCGATTCCGTCGTGCGGCGCTATTTCCGAAAGGATTCGGTGGACAAGATCAATCAAGTTTTCAGTTTCGCTTTTATTTTCAGGACCTACGCGGCCGGCAAACTCGTGCGCGAGGAATCCGAACCCTTCCAGTTGTCGTACTATACCTATCCGCACCTGCGAGCGCTCTTCCTGCTGGCCGGCCTCGAGCCCCTCGCAGAATATGGATCATTCGCGAAAGAGCCGCTCGATAACTCCGCCCAACAGATGATTTTCCTCCTAAAGAAGGCAAAATCGCACCGCCCCCGCCGCGGAAGCCTCCGAACACCCGTGCCTTCCGTGCGACGCAAATGTTAATATTGATTCAATAGCAAGGGTTGGATATCTGCATTCCCGATTAGCTTCGATGATAACTTTGCATGAGGTGACTCGCGCATGCCTTTACCCTCTCCCAAGACCCTTCTCCGCATCCTGCTTAATTTCTGCCTGGTTGGCACCGGCATATGCGCCATTGCGAATGCCAGCCGCGTGGGCGCCGGTCACGGGAGAGTCAGCTGGGTTCACGACCTCACCATTTATCTTTTCTTCGGCCTCGTAGCCTTCGCGCTCTTTTTCTTCGAATACCAGCTAGTTCAGGGGCTTACCAAGCTCGACCTCAACCTCGCGCTCGGATACCTGCAGTCGTTCGGCTGCCTGCTCTTGCTGCTGTGCGGGATGTGGGCAGTCTATTACAACGATGGACCGGGCGCGTTGCAAGATTCCAATTCCCCATTTCCCTACAACATGCTTCTGCTCATCTTCGTCCTGGGTCACGTCGTCTTCCTGACCAATGTGGTCTGGAGTTACGTTCGTGAGGCGCGCGCACGATGATGCCCCGAGCGGATGTGGACAAACCCGCCCCGACATTCGGCTGGCCCCGCTCGCCGATCAAGCTCTTCGGCATTACCGCCGCCTTTTTTCTGGTCGTGGGGATCATCTTCATGGTCTCCGGCTTGTTCAACGCGCAGATGCCCGTGCTGCGGAATGGCACGGTTACGCGCGTCAGCGCCGGCTATCTGTGGCTGCCCGTCGCGCTGCCCTTCGCCGCGTTCGCGCTGATTTATGCCTGGCTCGAGCTCGCGCTGCAGCGAGTTTTCGACGAATCCGCGACCCGCGTTCATTTTGTTTGCACCCTCTTCGCCGTGATGGAGGCCATTCGCGTTTATTTTTCCTGGGCTACCACCACTACCGTAAGCATGTCTCCCGGAGAACTCACCAGCAGGAATTTCAGCGGGGTCATCGCGTTTCTCCTTCTGTCCCTTGGCGCATTCATCTGGAATTTGTTGACCAGCAGCGCCAGGCAAGCCGTGCCACTTGGCGCCCCGGGAAGTCAGGGAGGCATTATGAGTCAGGCGCAGGATCCTGTTTCCGGCAGCACGCTTCGCTGGATGGTCTTCGCAGGCGCAGCCGTCGTTATCGCTGGCGGCATCGCCGGTTCCTTGTGGTTGCATTCATTTTCAAGCAGTAGCTCTGGCCACAGCGTTGCGCACCTGGCGGCCGGTAGCAGTTCGCAGGCGATCCCGGTGAAATGGGAATTCACCGCATCCGGGCCCATCAGCGCATCTCTCGCGCTGGCCGATGACGGAACGGTGTACGCCGCCACGGAAGATGGCTTCCTCTACGCCGTGGACGCTTCCGGCAACCAGAAATGGAAGTTCAACGCCGGGCCCATGTTGGTTTCGCCTGTCCTCGGAGCCGACGGCACTATCTACGTGACCAACGAAGACCAACTCACTTCCGCCGTCAGCCAGGCGGGCGCCGAGCGCTGGGCGAACGGAGGCGGGCCCTACGCGGCTAAAGATATGGGCGCGATAAACGCCGCCATTGACCAAACCCAGCTCTACACTCCCTGGCGCGGCCCGCTGCGCGCCATGCGCTTGACCGATGGGCGCTTCGATTGGCCCACGGGTTACGGCTTTCAGCACGGCGGTTCCGTCGCCATGCTTCCCGATGGCGTCGTAGTTTACTCCGGGGTCGGCAGACTGGACGCCGCGGATTCTACCGGACGAACGCAGTGGGAATATCCGGTGATGAATCCTCCAGTGACTGTGGACATGATCACCAAAACAGGCGGGCACATCCCCTCCGGAAATTTCTGGCTTGACTCGCCCATGGCCATCGGCGACGACAGCACGATTTACGTCTGCGTCGCAGATTCACGCCTGGTTGCGATTAATGGCGCTGACGGACGCCTCAAGTGGGAATTCAAAACAAAAGCTCATTCGGTCAACAACGCTTCCCCGGTGATCGCCGGCGACGCCACGATTTATTTCGCCAGCGGCGATGGCACGCTCTACGCCTTGCTTCCCGATGGCACGCAGAAATGGGCCCTCGATTTGGGCGGCGGCGCCATCTCGGCGGCGCCAATCCTGGCGGAAGACGAAACGATTTACGTGGTGACCTCTACCGCGCTTGTCGCCGTCTCTCCCGAAGGCAAATTGCTCGCGCGATCCTCCGCGGGTGCGGGCGGCGATTCCTCTCCCACGCTCGGCTCCGACGGAACAATTTACGTCGCTACACGCACCGGCAAAATCACCGCCTTCTCCGGAACCCACGGCGGCCTGCTGAGTAGCGCTTGGCCGAAATTTCAAGCTGGTCCCGCCAACAGCGGCCGCGCCCGCAGCTTCTAGGCCAAACCAGGGCGTGGCCTAACCAGACCGGACGCGATTACTCCGTTCTTGAATTACGCCCACCGTTCGAGCGTATGATGTCCGCCTGGAGCGACCGAAATGCCCTTCCCACAATTAGCTCAATTCACCGACGTCGCGCTGCTTCTCTTGCGCCTCATGGTCGGGCTAATCTTCATTACCAGCGGCTCGCGACACCTCAAAGACCCGGCCGCCCGCAGCAAGGACATCGGCATGAGCAAGGGTTTCACGATTTTTCTTGGCGCTGCCGAATCTGCCGGCGCGCTCGGAGTGATCACGGGCGTTCTCGCACAACTGGCCGCCATCGGTTTGATCCTGATCATGCTGGGCGCCATGCAGAAGAAAATATTCGTCTGGCACACGGGATTCTGGGGCAAATCGGGCACGGGCGGCTGGAGCTACGACACCATGATCGTCATAATAAATCTCGTAATTGCCACGACCGGCGGGGGAAATCTCTCGCTTATGAATTTATTCAAGTAAGAAAACGCGCTGCTCCCGGGGATACGGCATGCCGTGCCCGGCGCAAGGCCGGCCTCGGTGCTAAATGCGAAAGGCCGGCCCGCCTCGCTCGTACTGCCTACGCTGACGCCGGGATTGCTGCGCCCTTGAAGAACGCGAGCAGATCGGCGTTGATTTGGTCTGCGTTCGTCGCGGGCATCCCGTGCGGATAGCCCTTGTAAATCTTCAGCGTTGAATGCTTCAGTATTTCCGCCGACCGGGGACCTGACGCCGCGATAGGCACAATCTGATCGTCGTCGCCGTGCAACACCAGCATGGGGATCTCAATCTTCTTCAGGTCTTCGGTGAAATCCGTTTCCGAAAACGCCTTGATGCAGTCGTAGTGCGCTTTCATTCCGCCCAGCATTCCCTGCAGCCACCAATGCTGCCGGATGCCCTCGGAAATTTTTGCCCCCGGACGGTTGTAGCCATAGAACGGCAAGGTGATGTCAATGTAGAACTGCGGCCGGTTGGCCGCCAGAGCCGCGCGAAGCCCATCGAACACGGATATGGGTGCGCCCAGTGGATTTTTTTCCGTCTTGAGCATCAGTGGCGGCACGGAGCTGATCAGCACGCCCTTGGCCACGCGCTTGGATCCGTGGCGTCCCAGGTAACGCGCAACTTCGCCGCCCCCCGTCGAGTGCCCCACCATAATCGCGTCCTTCAAATCGAGCGCTTCAAATAGCTGAGACAAATCATCCGCGTACGTGTCCATATCGTTCCCGTCCCAGGTCTGGCTCGAACGGCCATGCCCCCGGCGGTCGTGCGCGATTACGCGATAGCCGCGCATGCCGAAGAAGAGCATTTGCCCGTCCCAGTCGTCCGCGCTGAGCGGCCAGCCGTGGCTGAATACGATCGGTTGCCCTTTTCCCCAATCCTTGTAAAAAAACTCGACTCCATCCTTCAGCGTGATTGTCGGCATGTCGCCTCCTTCGCTTTTATGGTTTTCTTGCGGAGAGCTGTCGCCGGCATTGTACCGCAAACGCCCGGGTTCAACCGCAATATGCTGATTCCGGAAGCACGAGATCATGCCGCGGTTAGTGGAATGCGAGATTTCGCCAAGCGCTGCTGACAAACAAACTGCTCGTAATACCAATCGATGGTGGTTACCGCGTGGGACCTTCGAAATAAAAATCCGTTACTTCAACGCTTTCCTTTGCCGCGGGCTCGTATCTCCACTGCTTTATCGCGTCCATTGCCGCGCCGGCCAGCAACGGGTTTCCGCCCACCACCCGGGCCTTCTTCACCGTGCCATCGCTACCGATGGTCACTTCAATTTTCACGTTGCCCTTCAGCTGATACATCCGCGCGATGTCCGGATATCTGGGATCGACCTTGTTTTTGACCCTTCGCGCGCTCGCTTGCTGCGTCACTTCCTGCGAATAAGCCGTTGGTTGCGAACTCAGCCCCGCCACCGCCACGACCGCGATCCCAAACTTGATCAGTGCCGCTCGCCCCTTCACGCTGTCCTCCTGGCCCAGGATAGAAGACTCCGGGTGCATAGGTGCAAGCCTTGTACCAATTCGGGACAACGCGAAATGGAAGGCGCAGACCGGAGCTATCCCATTAATTGCAAATAAGATAGCCCGGAAGTGCGACCGGCGCCAACTCGGTCGGAGAATCTCACCAGGGCTTCTGAGTCACTCAATAGTCTCATGCTGAGACGCCCGTGCGAGACAGCCCAGACCCCTGGTTCATTCCCGGCCGCCCCCTCGACTCGATAATGTGATAGAGCGCCTTGCGCACTTCGTTGGCGGAGCCTACACTCTGCAACTCATCCCCAGAGCTCCAATCTCAAGGAGAACGAATGACCCCCGAATTGCAAGGCAAAGTCGCGCTTATCACCGGCGGAACCTCCGGCATTGGCCGCGATGCTTCCGTGCTTTTTGCCAAAGCGGGCGCAAAAGTAGTGGTGGCCGGCCGGCGTGAAGCGGAAGGCAAAGAAACCATCAACATGGTTCGCGCCGCCGCTGGCGATGGCATTTTCGTGAAGGCCGACGTGTCAAACGCCCCGGATGTCGAAGCGCTGGTGCGAAAAACGGTGGAAAAATTTGGCCGCCTGGATATTGCATTCAACAATGCCGGAATCGAAGGCGAGTGGGTCCCCATCACCGAGCAATCGGAAGAGGACTGGGACCGCACGATTGACATCAATCTGAAAGGCGTGTGGCTTTGCCTGAAGCATGAAATTCGGCAGATGCTCAAGCAGGGCGGGGGCGGAGCCATCGTCAACATGTCGTCGATCGCCGGCCTGATTGGCGGCGGTGGAGCAGCCACCTACTGCGCCAGCAAGCACGGAGTTCTGGGCCTGACGAAATGCGCCGCGCTAGAAAACGGGAAAAGCGGCATTCGCGTGAACGCCGTATGCCCTGCCGTGATCGAAACGGATATGGCTGAGCGCTTATTCGCCGATCCCGGCGTGAACAAGTTCCTTCTCAGCCTGCATTCGCTCGGCCGCTTTGGGCGGCCCACGGAAATCGCCGAAGCCGTGGTTTGGATGTGCTCGGACAGCGCGTCGTTCATGACCGGCCAGTCGCTGACCCTCGACGGCGGATTCCTTGCTGGCATCCACCCGACCAGCTAAGCGCGCGAAGGCCGCGGCCAGTTTCCCTCGGCTGCGTTCCCGCTCAATGCTTGCTCGATTGCTTCGCCTGTTTTCATGGAACTATGCTCTTTCTCGATTTTGCCGGGCGCGGGCTGCTCGTTCCTTGTCGCCCCTAGGTAAAACGCGATGGTCAGCCCAGCCAAGGCAAGTATGATCGCGAGACCTATCGCCAAGAAGGACGGCCGCCCCACCATCAGCGATCCCTGATTGAGCGCCCGGATATATCTCACGTGGTTCCACGAAGCCAAAATATCAATCAGCACGCCCAGCACCACCAAGCCCACTCCCAGCGGAAGTGACAGCGCCGACTGTGCCGCGGCCGTGCCCACATGCAGCGATTCCAGCTCGCGAAGAAAAAGCCCGAAGCGCGCCACCACGAAACCAAAAGCCATCAGCGCCAGGCTCGTGCGTATCCATGCCAGGTAAGTGCGTTCTTCGGCCAGGTAAACTCGCGGGTCGCGGCTGATATCGTCCGGCGCCATAATAAATGTCCTTCGCTCCCTCCCCCCGAAAACCGCAAGGATAGCACCGTCGGCTCGCGCGATTTGCCAAAAATTCGCGCGGCCCGGCTGCTCGCTCTCCGCTTACGGTAGAGTGCCCCGCTCGGCTAAGTACTCGTCGAGGTGTCCCCAGCGCCAGCCACACGCCTGCTGAGGTTACCCATTCGCCATTCCTGTACTTCCGTACCATCGTCCTGGCGCCTTCCGCCATTCCAAAATCGACCTTCGGGTCGGCGCTCGTCTTTCGCAGCAAAAGGTGGAACATGAATCCATTCGCACGCATCGCCGTCAGCTGGGATCTCATGAAGACCAGCCTCGCGCTTCTGCGCTCGGACGCCGAGTTGATTATTCTCCCGTTTGTCTCCACGGTCTGCTCCGCGCTGGCCTTCGCCGCTTTGCTCGGCAGCTACGTTTCCGCCTACGGTTGGGACATCCACGTCGTCCACTTCGGCCGCCGCGCTATCGTCACCAGCCCGCACGCCGCGCAGCTCTATTTCGCAATGTTTCTCTACTACGTCGCCAATTTTTTCGTGGTCATATTTTGCAACGTGGCCCTCGTGGGCGTCGCCAATAGCCGCATGTGCGGAGGCACTTGGACGCTCCGCGACGGCCTCTCCCTTGCCTGGGCTCGCCGCTTGACCATTCTCAAGTGGGCTGCCTTCGCCGCCACCGTCGGCATGATCCTGCGCATGATGGAAGAACGCGCCGGCTTCATCGGCCGCATCGTCATCGGCCTCATCGGCCTGGCCTGGTCCCTGGCATGTTTCTTCGTCGTTCCGGTTCTCGCTTTCGAGGATCTCTCGCCCCTCGACGCGCTCAAGCGCTCCGCCGCTCTCTTCCGCAAGACCTGGGGCGAAAACGTCGTCGCCGGCGTCAGCTTCTCGATCATATTCATGATTCCGCTCTTCGCCGGCATCGCCGTCTGGTCCGTCGTCGCCAGTTCACTTCCCCACGCCGCCCTCATTCCCGCGATCGTTGTTCTGATTCTCTATGTCCAACTCGTCGTCGCAGCCGCGGCCGCCGCCTCCTCCATCTTCAATCTCGCGATCTATCGTTACGCACTCACCGGCAAAGAACACGGCGGCTTCACCACCGGCCAATTCAACTCGGCGTGGCTCCCCAAGTCCTAGCGCGCCGCCATTGACACGCCGCGCCGCCGCAGCTTAGCATCGGGGGGTAGCCGCATAATTTCCGCGCGGGTAAATTGCACATCGCCATGCCCCCATCCAAACTCTTCACGCCGCGCGAAGCCGCACAGGTTCTCGGGGTCAGCTATCCCACGCTGAAGCAATGGATCTACAAAAAGAAAATCCGCACAGTGAAGACCGCCGGAGGCCATCACCGCATCCCCGAAAAAGAAGTTGACCGCTTCCTCTACCGCGCCAGCGAAACCGGCGAAGTCTCCCAACGCCGCTCGAACTTTCGACGCATCAGCGGCCGCAATCAGCTCGTAGGCCGCGTCACCGACATCAAAATCAGCGGCCTGGTGGCGCAAGTGACCCTCTCGATTGGCGGCCAGCACATCACCTCCCTGATCACCGCCGACGCCGTTCGCGAAATGCGCCTGAAAAACGGCCAGACCGTCGCCGCTCTGGTGAAGTCAACCGAAGTCATGATCATCCGCCTGTAGCCCCTGTTTCATCGCAAACGTTCCGCCACCCGCGCCTCCGCCAGTCTCGCCCTCGCCACCTAATCGTATTAAATCGGTTTGACATATCCATATAACTTGCGTAAATTCGTCGGGCTATCGCTGTCGGAGTAAGCGGAGCCCCGATCGTACCGAAGGAAAATATTAGGAGATCCGATGAAATCCCTCTCTATCGTCATCATAGCTCTCTGCACTTTTCTCGGCGCAGCCGGCATCGCCCGCGCACAAGCCACAAGCGATTCACCAAATTTCTCCTCCACCCGAACTGCGGTGTTCACTCCTTCAGCCAAAACGGAATCGAGTCTTTCCGGCGTGGTCCGCGACCAAGCCGGCTCAGCCCTCCGCGACGTCGCGGTGACAATCAAGAACCTCGATACAGGTGAAACACGCACGGTCGCAACCGACCGCGCCGGGCGCTATCAGGCCTCCGACCTCCCCACCGGCCGCTTCGAGATTCGCGCCGCAAAACCGGGCTTCGCCGATAAAACCCGCACGGGAATCAACCTGGCGGTTGGCCAGGGCGCCACTGCCGACATTAAGATGCAACCGAAATCCCCCGACCCCTGCCTTAGCCCCCGCGAGTTCGCCACCACCGATTGCACCCTCACCTGGCACGGCGTCACCGTGTACGGTGCCTATGACATCGGCGTCGGCTGGGTCAGCCACGGCCTACCCGTGAGCGGCTACAACTACGAAGGCGAGTCTCTGGTGAATCGAAACGGCAATCATTCTCGATTCCTCGTGGCGCCAAACAACCTGCAGCAGACCGGTCTGGGCATCAAGGGCAAGGAAGAGTTTCTGCCGGGCTGGTCCGTGGTGTTCAACGCTTCCACTGGCATCAATCCGAATTCCGGCCTGCTCGCCAATGCGCCGGCCACCAACATCGTCAACAACGGCCTTCCCCGGGCCAGCTATTCGGAAGCCATCGACGGCGCGCGCGCGGGCCAACCTTTCAATGATGAAATTTACGCCGGAGTATCGTCCACGATTTTCGGCACGCTCACCTTCGGTCGGCAGCGCTCCCTCGGCACTGATGCCATGCTCCAATACGATCCGGCCAACGGCAGCTACGCCTTTTCCTACATCGGATACAACGGCACGATGTCCGGCGGCGGCGACACTGACGACAGCCGCTGGGACGACGCCTTGAAGTACCGCATCGCCTATGGCCCAATCCATTTCGGCGGAATGTATAAATTCGTCAACGGCTCCGGCGGCTGCTTCTCCAACTCCAACATGTGGACCGCCGACAACTGCACGCCGGTAGCGCCGCATAACAACGCCTACGGCTTCGACCTCGGCGGCGAGCACGGCAAGTTTTCCGCCGACGCCGTGTACCAGCATTACAACCAGGCCATCAGCGTACTGAATCCGTTGCTCGGGCCTCAGAGTCTGTCGGCGCCTTATCAATCCACCGTGAACAGCATCAATACCAATCAGGTCACCGGGCCCAATCTAATCGACCCGAACGGCACCGTGTATGGCATCGTTACTGACAACAACGCCATCATGGTCGCCGCCAAGTACAAGTGGGACCCCGTCAAGTTTTTCGCCGGCTACGAATACATCTGGCAGAACAACCCGTCCAACCCGTTGGGCGTGGGCGCCTCGGACCAGGGCGGCTACATCATGAGCGGCGTCGAAAACACCAATCTTGATTCTGAGAAGCTCGTGCAAATCTGGTGGACCGGCGTGAAGTACACCTACCGCAGCAGAACCGACTTCACCGCGGCCTGGTATCAGCAGCGGCAGAACGACTTCCGTGTTCCGCCGGAGTGCTCGGCCTCAGCCGGTTTCCGCGCTTCCTGCGCCGGCACCCTCAACGAGACCTCGCTCTATGTGGACCATCACTTCACCAAGCGTTTCGACGGTTTTGCCGGAATTGCGTATTCCTACGTGGACGGTGGTCTGGACATCGCCATTCCTCACGGCCCTGGCGTCCCCTTTTACCACCACAGCAACTTCGCTCCGACAATCGGTGCTCGTTTCACCTTCTGATCACTTCCGCCGCGGTCTCAATGGCGAGGCCGCGTGGGCAACGGAAGCGCAATTGCGGCCATCTCCGGAAGCGTGCCGGACTTATCAGCTTGAGCCGGCAGCGTTAGCCGGGCGTTGTGTTTCCAGTTGATAATGCCCGCAGCGCGTGGCATCGTGAGTCGCTCGATTCGCAATCCTCGCATCGGAGGCTCTGCCCCGTGACCAGTCATATGAGAAGGCTTCTCTTACTTCTGATCCTCTGTTTCGCCAATGTGGCCTTTGCTCAACAGCCGCCGGTGAATTCTCCGTTGCTCGATCATCTGGCTGGGAAGTGGCTGCTCCAGGGCACCATTGCAGGCCAAAACATCACACATGACGTCAACGCCGAGTGGGTTCTGGATCATCATTACCTGGCCATTCAAGAAGTTTCGCGCGAGAAGAACGCCAAAGGCGAACCCCAATACCAGGCCACCATCTACATTGCGTGGAACGAACCCACGAAGGAATACGCTTGCGTTTGGCTCGATGTTTACGGTGGCTTGGCCACAGAATCCATCGGCGTCGCAAGCCCCAACGAAAATGATCTGCTTTTTGTTTTCAAGAATGAAAAGAGCGAGGTCACTTTCAAAAACGATTTCGTCTATGACCCGAAATCGAAAACTTGGGAGTGGCGCATGGATAATATTGCGAACGGCATCGCCAAACCGTTCGCACGCGTGAAACTTACCTCCAACTAATCTTTTAATGACCCCCGTAACTTAGGATTTAGGAGCGGGAAGCTGGTAAATCTCGATTATTCCGTCACCTAAGATTGCCAGCAACGTGCCGTCGGCGGACAAAGCGACTCGATTCCTGAGTTCGAACGGCGGAATCCACGGGGATCCTCCGTTAAGTTTGCGCGTGTAAATCGCCTTCTTTTCGCCAAGGTCGTAAACCACAACATGGTCATCAAAAGTGGAAGACATATCGAGAGCTCGGCTACCCCGCTCTTCCGTCTCGATATACGCGAACCGTTGACCGCCGGTCGAGGTCGCCATTTGTGCGAAGTAAAACTTCTTGGGCAAATTAACGTTGATTAGGACCGCTCCTTCGATCGTCACAACGGCCATTCTCCCGCCGTTTGCTATGGACAATGTTGTGTCGTTGACAAAGGTCGGGTGCTTTCCATACGTCTTCAGGTCTTGCTTTATTGCGTCCGCACGAAATGGTTGCCAATCCTGATTCAATTCACGAACGCAGAGGCTGAAATACGGCCTGCAAGCGCCAACGAGCATAGTATCCGTAAAATGCACGTCTATCGCCCCGTGCGGCGACCACTCAGCAAGCGGTTGAAATGATTCAGCGTCAATCAACTTGTTATCTTTGCCGGATTTAGAAGAGGTAGAGAAAGAGCGCCGGCTGGGGGATAGCAACATCCTCGGGCAAGTCGTGGGCGCTGAAAGTGCTTGCTCGCGGACAGTCGTAAAATCAGGAGACAGCAGCCGAATCTCGTCTCCCGCGCAAATTAGAAAGTTCTCTTTCCCCACGGGTGTAATAGTCGTTTCCAAGTATCTCGATGGCCAGTCTCCGTCATATCGTTTCTGGCCCGTCCGCGAATCGAAAACCACGGCGTGCAGATGGGAAGGCACGGGAGTGTAGTTCCGCGCTGTCTTCTTCGACCGCGGATCATTCAGACTTGTCCAAGCGACCAGAATGTCGTTGCTCTGCGTGAAAGCCAGGGACAACCATTCATAGGCGCTACCTTGTGGTCTATATCCGTATTTCCGCACGTCAATTTCGAGGAGTGGCCGGTCCCGGCTGGGTTTAGGCTCGATGGGCTCAGAGTTCGTCTGTCCGGAGAGCAAGGGCGCAGCGGTTAGAATGATTAGAGCCAGCGCTCCGGCGAAAGTTGTCGCCTTTTGGCGTCCGTTCATTTCGACTCCCGATACGTCGCGACCGGATTGAACTACTCGGGTTGCCACCAAGCGTCAGCGACTATCGGGAAAGTCCTACGCGGCGGAAGAGGAAATCGAGCCGGATTCGATCTCGCGCAGTATTCTGCGCAGCGTGGCGGCGAGTTCTTCTCGGCTGACGTGGCTCTTTCGGAATTGCACGCGCACGTGGAACGATTCATCGTCGGCGCGATAATCAAACTGAAACGGACGCGGCCGCGAATCGGAAGCAGACTCTTCCTTGCGGGCTTTGCGCGCTTCGTCGCGCGTCAAGCCGCCCTGCGCGATGCGGCTGACCATCTCGTGCATTTTCTTTTCGTTGGGCTGCCGCGCCACCTGCAGCAAGATCGACTTGGTGAGTAGCCCGCGCTCGATGCAGTCCTTGCGCACGGCGTCCGGAATCACGGTGAGCGTCATCGTTTCCGTCACGGACGAACGCGCACGGCCGATTTTCCTCGCGATGTCGTCGTGCGTGTAATCGAAATGCGTGGCCAGGCGCTGCAAGCCGTCCGCTTCTTCAAACGGAGTCAAATCCTTGCGCTGAAGATTTTCGATCAGCCCCAGCTCGAGCGTTTCCGCGTCGTCCGCGATCTTCTCGATGCACGGCAGCTCGTGCAGGCCCGCCGCTTTCGAAGCGTGGTAGCGGCGCTCCCCGGAAATAATGTAGTAAGTGTCTTCCCGCGGAACGAAGCGCACCAGCAGCGGTTCGAGGACGCCTTTTTCCCGGATGGAATCCGTTAGCTCACGAAGTTCGCCGAGCGCCTTGCGCGGCTGGTCCGGATTGGGCCGGATCTTGTCGAGCGGAATCATGCGACCGACCGACGCGCCACTAAAACTTGTCAGCGTTTCTACGTAGTGCGCGTCATGCCGCATCTTGAGAGTGACGGGCAACCCGATCCGCTTGGACACGTTGCAATACCTCCTGAGCGAGCTTTTTGTATTCTTCCGCGCCCGAAGACTTCGGCGCGAACGAAAAAACCGTTTCCTTGTACGCCGGGCTTTCCTCCAGCCGGACGTTCTTGCTGATGCGTGTCTTGAACAGCGCGTCGCCGAATACCGCGCGAATCTGCTCGTGCGTGTCGCGCGAAATATTCGTGCGCTTGTCGAAGAGCGTGATCACCACGCCCAGAACCTTCAAATCCGGGTTGGGCCGCGCGCGGATTCGCGCGTAGGTTTCCAGAAGATCGTCCGT
>Ga0302324_100012331_pt1 | contig 17440 bp, 17 predicted proteins | sample Palsa_T0_1_FD_201949 | JGI IMG/M metagenome (GOLD analysis project Ga0302324, IMG submission 201949) | Peat permafrost microbial communities from Stordalen Mire near Abisko, Sweden - Palsa_T0_1 | ecosystem: Environmental > Terrestrial > Soil > Palsa > Peat permafrost | place: Sweden: Abisko...
GAATATCTTGACCTATCTACGCATTCCGATCACGAACGCTGCAGCCGAAGGCCTGAACAGCAAGATCCAACTCATCAAGTACCGAGCGCGAGGCTATCGCAACGCGGATCGCTTCGAGCACGCCATCTACTTTCATCTCGGCAAGCTCGATCTCTCACCTACCCACACGAAAGTCTGAAGCGCCGTCACCAGAATGACACCACACCGAGCAATGCGACCGCGAGAAACCTTGATGGGAGAGTACGGATCTGGTGGTCCGCACGGTCTTCGCAGCCTTCCTGCAGTCCTACCGGCCGGGAGTCACGTTCGTGCGATCGCCGGATCGCGGCGCGACGTGGAGCACGCCGATCGCGTTCACGCAGCCGCACACGGCGCTCGCGTGGAACGACCGCCCATCGCTCGCGATCTCGCCAACCGGGCGCGACGTGTACATCGCGTTCAACCACTCCGAGTCGTGGATCGTCGCCTCGCACGACGGCGGCCGGACGTTCGGCACGCCGGTGCAGACCAGCCACGACCGTCGCTACTACTTCCACTCGGCAGGCGCTGTCGCTCCCGACGGGAGTGTGACGTTCGCCGCCCAAGCCTACGCACAGACATACCGTGGCGACGTGATCGTCGACGCGATCCACTCATCCGACGGCGGTGCGACGTGGCAGACCGTACGTGTCGACGTCGGCCGCGAACCGCCGGGTTGCCGCGGCGTGCCGGGCTGCTATCTCGGCTTCCTCGGTCCGGAGGCGGGGCTCGCGTCCGACGCACGCGGCATGCTGCTGATGGCGTACAACATCAACGAGCGCCCGCGCGGGCCCCAGCGCCTCTTCGTGCGCACGAGCACCGACGGCGTGACCTGGAGCGCGCGGGCCGAGATCTCGGGCGCCGGTGCGAGAGTCAACAAGACGTTTCCGGCGGTCGCAGCGGGATCGGGCGCCGGCGACTTCCGTGTCGTGTGGATGGACGACCGCACCGGCGCCTGGGATACCTGGTATCGGCGCTTCGCGAACGGCTCGTGGACCGCGCCCGTCCGGCTATCGAACCGACACGCAGGCGCGCCATACCAGAGCCCGCTCGGGTTTGCGTTTCCGTACGGGGACTATCTCGGTGTCACCGTCGACGCTCGCGGCCAGACGCACGCGATCTGGGGTGCCGGCCCGAACTACAACGGCCCGGGAGGAACCTGGTACACGCGAGGACGCTGACCGTCATCGGCTGAGCTTCCCCCACAGTGTGCTCGGCGACTCGCCGTTTGCATATCCGGCGCTAGGCGGCTGTCGCGCGTTCGGCGACGCCGGCGAAACTGCGGAGCTGTTCGTTCTCCCACGCCTCGTCCCGGCCGAACTCGCGCGCGAGCAAATGCACGACGTGTGGTGCGCTTTCGCGCGCCGCGTCGATGTCGAGGAACAGCGCCCTGGTGCGTCGCGCCAGCACGTCGTCGACGGTGCGAGCCATCTCGTGGCGCGCTGCGTACGCTACTTCTGCCGCGATATACGGCAAGCGCGGATGCAGCTGCTCCGCTAGGTTCGGCTCTTCCCTCGCGAGCGTCTCGATGGCGGCAGCGTCGCTGCCGTAGACGCGCAGGGCGTCGCTCCGCGCCACCGCGGCAGTCGCACCGCGCAACGGCAGGTGTGCGGTCGGTGACGGGACCCGCGGGAGACCGGCGCGGTCGGCGGCGACGTCGATCACGTCCTGCGCCATCCGTCGATACGTCGTCCACTTGCCGCCCGTGATCGTGACGAGCCCAGTCCGCGCAACGTCGATGAGGTGCTCGCGTGAGAGCTTTGCTGTCGACGCCGCTTGGCGGTTGACCAGCGGGCGCAATCCTGCGAATGCCGCGAGGAGGTCGGCCTGCGCGAGCGGCCGCGACAGATATGGGTTGATCGTTCGCAGGATGTACACGACCTCTTCGCTCGTCGGGCGAGGATCGAGGTCCACGTCGGTCGTCGGGATGTCGGTCGTCCCGATCACGATGCGATCGTGCCACGGCGTCGCGAAGATGACACGCCCGTCGCTGGTCTTCGGCACCAGAACGGCGTGTGTCGACGTGCCGAGCGCTTCGCGCGGGACGACGACGTGCGTCCCGCGGCTATGTGTCAGCAGCGGCGCAGCGGCGCGATCCTCGAGGGAGCGCAGCTCGTCGACGAAGATCCCCGTCGCGTTGATCACGACGCGTGCGCGGATCTCGAGGTCGCGCCCCGCCTCCCGATCGACCGCGGTGACGCCGCAGATCCGCTCGCCCTCGTGGAGGAAGCCGGTCGCGCGCACGTAGTTTGCGACCGCGGCGCCGCGATCGACGGCCGTGCGTGCGAGAGCGACCGCGAGGCGCGCATCGTCGAACTGTCCGTCGTGGTAGAGAACCGCCGAACGCATTCCCGCGCCGTTGAGCCCCGGCACGAGCTCGAGCGCTTCTCGCACCGAGAGGATCCGGCTGCCGGGCAGCTTCGAGCCGGCCGCAAGCAGATCGTACAGCTTGAGGCCGGCAAAGTAATACGGCAGTTCGAACCGGCGGTACAAGGGAACGACGAAGGGCAAGCCGTGCACGAGATGGGGTGCGTTGTTCAGCAGGTTCGTACGCTCGTGCAACGCCTCGCGCACGAGCCCGACCTCGCCGTTCTGCAGGTAGCGCACCCCTCCGTGGACGAGCTTAGTCGAGCGGCTCGACGTCGCCTTCGCGAAGTCCTCGGCTTCGATCAGCGCCGTATGGTAGCCCCGTGCGGCGGCGTCGACCGCCGCACCGAGCCCCGTTGCACCCCCGCCGACGATCAGGACGTCGAAACGTTCACCGAACCGTGCCAGAGCGGCGTCGCGGTTCACGCCCTATGGCTCGATCCATTTCAGCGAGCGGTCGACGGCGCGCTTCCAATCGGCATAGAGTTGGTCGCGCGCTCCCGTGTCCATCGACGGCTTGAATGCCTTATCGACAGCCCAGCGGTTCGCAATAGTCGCCTCGTCGAGCGCGGCGGCCCCGATCCCCGCGAGGTACGCAGCTCCCAGCGCCGTCGTTTCGGTCACCTTCGGACGCAGGACCGGAACTCCGAGGATGTCACACTGGAACTGCATCAGCAGGTCGTCGATTGAGGCTCCTCCGTCGACGCGTAGCTCCTGCAGGTTCAAACCCGAGGCTGACTCCATCGCCGCGATCGCGTCCTTCGTTTGATACGCCATCGACTCCAGCGTCGCACGCGCGAGGTGCGCCTTCGTCGTGCCGCGCGTGATTCCGACGATCGCGCCGCGTGCGTACGGGTCCCAATGCGGCGCCCCGAGGCCGGCGAGCGCCGGGACGAAGTACACGCCGCCGTTGTCGGGAACGCTCGCCGCCAACTCCTCGATGGCGCCCGACGACGCGATGATGCCAAGCCCGTCGCGCAGCCATTGCACCGCGGCGCCCGCTATGAAGATCGAGCCCTCGAGTGCATACTCGGCCGGTTTGCCTTCGAGTTGCCAGGCGATCGTGGAGATGACGCCTGGGCCGCTGACCGACTTCGTGCCGGTGTTCATCACGACGAAGGCTCCGGTGCCGTACGTGTTCTTCGCCATACCTGGCTTGAAGCACGCCTGCCCGAAGAGCGCCGCCTGCTGGTCGCCGGCGTCGCCGGTGATCCGGACGGCCGCCCCCAAGACCTGTGCGTCGGTTTGCGCGAGCGCACCGGACGACGGCCGAACCTCCGGCAGCAGCGACTTGGGAATGTCGAGCGCCGCAAGCAACTCGTCGTCCCACTGCAACGAGTGGATGTTGAACAGGAGCGTCCGGCTCGCGTTGCTCACGTCGGTCACGTGCGCTTTGCCGGCAGAGAGGTTGTAGATCAGCCACGTGTCGACGGTTCCGAACGCGAGTTCGCCCGCCTTCGCGCGGCGCGCAATGTCGGCGTCGCTCTGCAGGAGCCACGCGATCTTCGTTCCGGAGAAGTACGGATCGAGGACGAGACCCGTCTTCTCGCTGAACGTCTTCTCGAGCCCGCGCGCCTTGAGTTGATCGCACATGCCGGCGGTGCGCCGGTCTTGCCAGACGATGGCGCGGTGAACCGGCTTCCCAGTCTTGCGGTCCCAGATCAGCGTCGTCTCGCGCTGGTTCGTGATCCCGATTGCGACCAATTCTTGCGGCGTCGTGCCGGTCTGCTGCAGCACGTCGCGCACCGTTCCGATCTGGCTCTCCCAGATGTCGGCCGCCTCGTGTTCCACCCAACCGGGCTGCGGAAAGTGCTGTGGGAACTCGCGCTGCGCGCTGCCGAGCGGCTTGCCTTCGAGATCGAAGAGCATGCTGCGGCTGCTCGTGGTCCCTTGGTCGATCGCCAATAACGCCTTCATTGCGGCGCCCCCGATCCGCGCGCCTTCAGCGTCGCGCCGATGAAGCCATCGTAGATGAATGGAGCGATTGCGCCGCCCACGAGCGGTCCGAGGATCGGAACCCACCAGTAGCCGTGTGGGCCCGGAAACGCGTTCGGCCCCCACCCTTCGAGGTACGTAAACAGGCGCGGGCCGAGGTCGCGCGCCGGGTTGATCGCGTAGCCCGCGTCGACGCCGAACGACATGCCGATTGCGGCCACCGCGAACCCGATGATGAGCGGACCGAGATTCGCTTGCACGCCGAGGTTGCGCACGTCGATGATCGCGAGGACGAAGAGCACCAAGAATGCCGTGCCGATCACCTGATCGATGAACGGCCCGATCATGTTGTCGCCGAAGTATCCACCTGGGAACGTCGCAAAGATGCTAAAGGTCGTCAGCCCTCCGGGATCGATGCGCGACACGACGTGATTGGCCGCGTTCCACGCATTGATCGCCGGATAATAGTCGAGGTACACGATCGCTGCGCCGGCGAACGCACCGGCGACCTGAGCGATCCAGTACGGGATCACCTTGGCCCACGCAAACTCGCGGCGGACCGCGAACGCTAACGTGACTGCCGGGTTCAGGTGAGCACCCGACACGCCGCCCGCCACGTAGATGGCCATCACGACCGCCACCATCCAGCCCCACGTGATCAGCAGCCATCCGCCGGCGCCGGCAAAGATAACGGTGGTGCGGCCGGTCATCGTCAAGCCGACGACGGCGACGGCGACGACGCCGGCCCCAAACGCGAGGATCACGAAGGTACCGAGGAACTCGGCCAGGAGGTCGCCCCAGATGCCGCTCCTCCAGCTCGCAGCCGGTGGTGAAGATTGTGCCACGATCCAGCCTCTCTCTCAGATGCGAATGCTTATCACCTACGAAGCCCGGGATCCGGGGCGGGGAGCATCCGCCGGAAGATTTGAGAAAAAGAGAAAGCCGCTCGCAATCAGCCGCCAACAGGCGACCAACTCACGAGCGGCTTTCTCAAATACTCTGCCGCTAAACCCGTTATACCACGCGCGATACGGACCCGCAAGCGGTTGCACGTGCGATACCGACCCGCAAGCGGCACGCGCGATACAGACCCGCAAGCGGTTGCAGGCGCGCAAACTCACGCGATCCACATGACCGGATCGCTGACCGAAACGGCACAGACTCCGGCTCGAACTAACTCGTCGATCTCTGCTAGCGATGCGACGAGTCCCCCCGCCGTCAGCACGACGTCGGGGTGGGCACGACTAAAGGTCGCCACGACGCGTGGCGCCACGGGAGCCGGCAGCAGCTCCACCGCGTCGGGTTCGAACCGGTCGAGCGCGCGGAGGCCGTTGCCGACCGCCTGCGAGTCGAGTAGGAAGCTGCGCTGCACCGTAAGCAGTCCGCGGGCGCGCGAGGCGCGCAGCGTCTCGGTATGCGTCGAGATGATGCCGGCCACGTGGCAGCTCTCCAAAAACTGCACCGCCGACGCACTCCCGTCCAGGCCGGCCAGCAGATCGATGTTGACGATCGCCGTCTTGCCCCCCGCGCGCAGGGTGCGAACGATATCCGGCACCGTCATCACGTTTCCGAACAGCAGGTAGACGACCGCCGAGGGTGCTGCGATCGCGGCCCCGAGATGCTCCGATGCACGCACTGCCGGGATGACGGGCGAGCGTTCGATCAGCGTGCGAAACGCGGTGCCGTTGACGGCCGCTCGCGCCCACAGCGTGGCGACGGCGCTATCGAGGACGGTCTGGACTTCACGCATTGGCCCCTCCGGACATCAGCTTGTGCATCTCGCGTGCCTCCTCGGCCGCAAGGCGAACGTCGTCGGCGCGATCGTCCGATGCTGCAGCAACCACTGCCAGCACCGCCCCTTCCACGAGCGGCGCGTCGGCCATGAACACGCGCGGGCGTAGGCCTTCGGGAAGCATCTCGATCGCCATGACCGTGTTGAGATGTGCGCTGCCGAGATCCATCAGGACCACGACCTCGTTCGCAACGTGCAGAGCCTGTTCGAGCGCATCGCGGATCGCGTCGGCGCTGGTGCCGATACGTCCGTCGTCGGTGCCGCCGACCGCCCAGACCGCCGTGTTCGCTCGCGCCATCTGCATGGCCAGCTCCCGCACGCCCTCCGCAAGGGCCTTGCTGTGCGAAACGACGACGACCGCCGTATTCACTGGACCGGTCCCCCCAGCGTCGCGGCTGCCGCGTCGAACAGCAGCGCGGTGCTCCAACTTCCCGGATCGCGGTGCCCCCGCGCGCGCTCGCCCAAATAGCTCGCGCGCCCCTTGCGGGCGACGAGGTCGATCGTCGCATCGGACCCCGCATGGGCTGCATTGCGTGCCGCCTCGAGTGCGCCGTGTCCGTCGACTCCCTGCGCGACGGCCGCCGCCAGCGCGTCGACCGCCGGCGCAAAGGCATCGATCATCGTCTTGTCCTGCGCTTGCGCGCCGCCGCGCTGGCGGAGACCCGCGAGCGCGGCCGCGAAGAGTGCGACCAGATCGGCCTCGTTCAGCGTCTCTTTCCCGGCGACCGCAGCGGACGCGCGCAGGAACGCTGTGCCGTACAACGGACCCGCCGCTCCGCCGACCTTCGAGATCAAGGTTGTGGCAACCGACTTGAGCACCGCTTCCGGCGTCTCCGCGCCGGGGAGGCGCTCGCGTACGGCGTGCATGCCACGGCGCATGTTGATGCCGTGATCGGCGTCGCCGATGGCCGCGTCGAGCTCCGTGAGCTCATCGGCGTGTTCGTCGATCAGGTCGGCGTATCGTTCGATGAATCGCCGCACGTCGGCGGCGCCCACTAGCATCCCCAGCGCAGCGCGGGTGTGTGCACCGGAGCGTCCCACAGCCCGAGCAGTTCGTCGTCCGCGCGGAGCAGTGTGATCGAGCAGCCCTGCATGTCGAGGCTCGTGATGTAGTTGCCGACGAGCGTCCGCGCGATCGTCACGCCGCGGTCGCCGAGCATCTGCACGAGCTTGCGATGGGCGATGTACAGCTCGAGCAACGGCGTACCGCCCATGCCGTTGGTCATTGCGATGACGCGCTCGCCGCGTTTGAGTCCGAGATCCTCGATGACCGGCAGCGCGATCCGCTCGACGATCTCGTCCGCTGCGGCGAGAGCCGCGCGCTCGCGCCCGGGCTCGCCGTGGATTCCGATGCCGATCTCCATCTCTTGCTCGCCGAGTTCGAACGTCGGGCTCCCCTTCGCCGGCACGGTGCACGACGTCAACGCCAAACCCATCGAACGGCCTGCGTCCGCCGCCTTCTTGGCGATGCGCTCGACCTCGCCGGCAGCCGCGCCGCGTTCCGCGGCCGCGCCGGCGAGCTTCTCGACGAAGACGGTGTTGCCGACGCCGCGCCGGCCGGCAGTGTACAGTGAGTCCTGCACGGCGACGTCGTCGGCGATGAGCACGGTGCGAACCTCGATGCCGTCGGCGGTCAGCAGCTCGGACGCGAGATCGAAGTTCATAACGTCGCCCGTGTAATTCTTGACGATGAACAGCACGCCACCGCCGGTCTGGACCGCTCGCCCTGCTGCGTCCATCTGATCGGGGACCGGGCTCGTGAACACTTCACCGGGACAGGCGGCGTCGAGCATTCCCATGCCCACGAATCCACCGTGCAGCGGTTCGTGTCCGGAACCGCCGCCCGACACGAGCGCGACCTTTCCCGCACGCGGTGTCGCAGCGCGCGCCAAGAAACGCGGCTCCCGGTTGAATCGCACGAGCTCGGGATGCGCAAGCGCCACCCCTTCGCACGATTCGTCGACGATGGCGTCGATTGCATTGATCAGCTTCTTCACGGGTGCTCCTTTGCCGGCAGAAGAGAGGAGTCGCGCAGGCGGCCTTTCAGCCACGGGACGAGTCCGGGTGCAACCGAGAGCTCGTCGACCCCGCACGCGAGCCAGAACGGGGTCAGTAGGGCCGACGCGGCGGCCTCACCGCAGACGCCGACCTCGAGGCCGGCGCGCTGCGCGCGCGCGACCGTCTCGGCCACGAAGGTGCGAAACGCGTCGCTCGTCGCGGGATCGATCGCGCCTTCGAGGCTCAGGCGATCCGACGCAAAGAAATACTGCGCGAGATCGTTCGTGCCCAAGCTGATGAAGGAGACGCCCTCGCGCGCGAATTCGTCGAGCGCAAAGGCGGCGGCCGGGACTTCGAGCATGATCCCCAAGCGCGGCGCGGCGGCAGCCCCGATGTCGCGCACGACCTCGCCGACGATCTCCCTCGCGCGCGCAAACTCTTCGGGCAGCGTCACCATCGGAAACATCAGGCGCAAATCCGCGCCCGCGAAGCCTTCGAGCACCGCGCGCAGATGTTGTGCGAAGAGTTCCGGCCGCAGCAGCGTCAGGCGAATCCCGCGCACGCCGAGCATCCCGTGATCGAGGCCGTCGTGCTCGATCCCCGCGCCGACCTTGTCGCCGCCGAGGTCGAGCGTGCGTACGATGATCGGCCGCCCGCGGAATCTGGCCGCTATCTGCGCGTAGGCTGCGCGCTCTTCGTCGAGCGGCGGCGGGTCGGGCCGGCCGGCGTACAAGAACTCCGTACGCAGCAAGCCGATGCCGTCGGCGCCGAGCGCAGCGGCGAGCGGCGCATCGTCGGGCAGATTGATGTTCGCAAACACTCCGACCGACCGGCCGCCCACGTTGACCGGCGCAGGGTCGGCCTCCGCGACGATGCGCTCTGCCGGAAAACGTTCGAGCAGCGCGCTCGCCGCGTTGGTCTCGAGCCAGCCTTCGAACCCGTTCAGGACGCCGGTTGCCGCGGCTTCTTCGTCGCCCCGCTCGGCGCGCTCGTACAGGTCCCGCGCGGTTCGGGCCAGCGCGATGGTCGGGAGCCCCAATCCGCGCGCGACGATCGCGACGTGCGCCGTCGGCGCCACGTCGAATAGAACGACGCCCGCGAGCGAGGGCGCCCACTGCACCAGTTCGACCGCCGACACGTCGCGTGCGCACAGGATCGAGCCACTCGGCGGCGAGGGGGCATCGCCGAGCAGGCGAGTCAGCTGCGCGCCGAGCTGAATGAAGTCGGCCGCCCGCGCGCGCAGGTACGGGTCGTCGAGGCGCTCGAGCGTCCCGGCAATGCCCTCCGCCGTCGTCTGTAACGCGCTCCCGAGCGACGCGCCCGCCTGCAATCCTCGCGCGACGCCCTCGTCCCACGCCGAGTCCAGCACGATCGCCTCGTAGGTCGCGCTGAGGTCGTCGGGCAGACGCGCGGCATCCGCGAGAAAGCGCCGCCGGGCGGCCTCGAAGGCCGCCATTCCTCCGGGCGGGCTCGCCGACGCCATGGGCGGAGCCCAGAGCGGACCGTTCGAGATGCCCGGAACGACACCAATCCCGCTGTAGCGCATAGGCCGAAAGAGATTTCCTGCCGACGATTGAAGGTGCGCCGATGGTACGTCTTCTTGACGAAAATTGTCAACAGTGCATATAATCGAGCAAAAATGAGCAAAATTCTTGGGCTGATGGCATTCATAAGGACCGGGTGATTGGGAATCGAGCATAAATGAACGGTCCAGAGGAACCGTGCTAGCCGCCGAGCGTCAAGCCCGAATCGTGCAACGGATCGAGCGGACCGACCACGTCTCCGTGGACGAGCTCGCCGCCTGGCTCGAGACGAGCGCGGCGACCATTCGGCGGGACCTGTCCGGCCTCGAACAGGCCGGCTTGTTGCAGCGGGTGCACGGCGGCGCCGCCGCTCTCGCGAAGCGCGCCGAGGCCCCGGTCCCGACGCCGGAGGACGAAGCCCTGGCCTCCGCCGTCTACGGCAGGCTCGCCGGAGGCGACGCGGTGATCCTCGAGGGACGGCTCGTGATGCCGATCGTCGCGCGGAAGCTGGTGGCCAAACCGATGCGCACGATCGTGGTGACCAACCAGCTCGACATCGCCGAGACGCTGCTCCGGGGATCCGGCATCGACGTCATCATGCTCGGCGGCAAACTGCATCCCGCCGGCTACACGCTTCCCCAACCGCTGGGTGCGAGCGACCTCAAGTTCTTGGTCGCCAACAAGGCCTTCATCGAGGTCGAAGGCGTCCACGGCGCCGCCGGCATGACCACGACGGCGGTCGAAGAGGCGCGCTTCAAGCACGATCTTCTCCAGCACGCACTACGAAAGACCGTGGTCGCGCCCGCGAGCCGCTGGGGACTCGTCTTTTCGCATCGCATCGCGCAGGTCTCGGAGGTCGATTCCTGGATCACGACGCGGCTGGACTCCGAGCAGCGCGACGCGGCCGCGACACTCACCTGCGAGATCGTCGAGAGCGCTGCATGAAACGCGTCGTCGAAGAGTTCCTGATCGGCGATCCGCTCGGCATTCACGCGCGACCCGCTGCCGCGGCGGCTCTTGCGATCCGCAAGAGCGGCGCGCGGGTGACGGTGCGCTTCGGTACGAGTTCGGCGGACGCCGCGAGCATCGTTCAGATGCTCGGCCTCGGCGCCGGGCCGCAAGCGCGCATCACCGTCGAGATCGAGGGCGAGGACGACGCGATCGAAGCCGCCCGCGCCGCGGTCGTCGAGCACCTCTGCGCCGAACGACAGGACTAGATCGAAGGGTCACAACCGGCCGATGTGCCTGCGACTGCTTCAACGTTCCTGTACGGCATCCCAGTAGCTGTTGGGTATCGCAGTAGCTGTTCGGCATCGCGCTAACCTTCGGCATCGCGCCCTCACCATGGTCCTCTAGCGGCGGCTAGTTGCGGCCCTGCGCCGTCGCGATAGAACGGCCGTGGGACGGGCGAGGCTGCTGCTGGTCGCGGCCGCACTCATCGGAGGAATCCTGTGCGAGGAGCGCGGGGTTGCCGCCGTTGTGCTCGTCGTGGTTGCACTCGTGCTGTGTGCGGGCGCGCTTGCCGCGAACGTCTCGCGCCTGGCGGCCGGCGCTCGACTCGTTGCGTACGGTGCGACGGCAGCCGCGGCGGGCGTCGCGCTTGCGAGCCTTCGCGCGGGCCCCCTCGGCATCGACGCTGCCGGCAGGACGACGGTCTTCGATGGCACGGTTGTCAGCGACGTGCAGGCCGATGCATTCGGCTCCACGTTTGCGCTGCGCCTCGACCATGGACCGACCCTCGAAACTGCCTCTATAGGGGAGCCGCCCTCCGTCGGCGACCGCGTACGGATTCGTGGCAGGGTCGAACCGTTCGACGAGGCGCGCAATCCGGGTGAGCCGTCGCTGCGGGCGCTCGAAGCGGATCGTGGCGTCGCGGGGAGGCTCGCTCACGCGCGGATCCTCGCGCGCGAGCCACCCGACGACTCCGATCCGTCCGCGTGGATACCGCGCGCGCGGGCGTGGGCGAGCCTGCAATTGCACGAGCGCCTCGACGAGCCCGCGGCATCGATCTTAGCAGGCGCCATGTGGGGCGAACGCGGAGCACTTGCGCCGGATCTGCGCGCGGAGTTCCAGGACACGGGAACGACGCACGTGCTCGTGACGGCCGGCTTGCACCTCGGAGTGATCGCCGCCCTGGCGACGTGGCTCCTCGGCGTCGCCGGCGCAGGCCGCGTCTGGTCGGCGCTGCTCGCGATCGGCATCGTGTGGCTGTACGCGGAATTCAGCGGCGGGCATCTCCCGTCGCTTCGTGCCGCGACGATGATCTCGTTTGGGCTGTGTGCCCACGCGTGCGGCCGCCCGACGTTCTCGTGGAACGCCCTTGCGGCAGCCGCGATCGTGATCGGCGTGGCGTGGACGCGCTCCGTCGACTCGCTGTCGTTCGCCTTGTCGTTCTCGTGCGTGGCCGCGATCATGCTGTTCGCGAAGCCATTCGGGCGCGCGCTGGAACGCTTCGGCATCTCGGGGTTTGCCGGCGAGGCAGTCGCGCTCACGCTCGCGACGCAGGTCGGCACGTGGCCGCTCACCGCGTTTGCGTTCCTCGTGTTCGCACCCTACGCGCCGCTCGCAAACGCGCTCGTCGTGCCGGCGGTCGCGCTCGCGATGCTGACGGGAGTCGCGCTGATCGCGGCGACGCCGGTCGGACCGCTCGTTCACGTGGTCGCCAATGTCGAGGAATCGTTGCTGCTCTGGATCGTCGGAGTCGTGCGCTGGACGGCGCAGCTCCCGGCGGCGCACGTCGTCGCGACACCGGCACCCGTTTGGGCGATCGCTGCCTACGATGGCGCCGTGGTCGCGGTCGCGGTGTTGATCCATCGCGGGCGCCTCCTGCTCGCGGCCGCTACCTTTCTGGCGGGGACCGCTCTCGTCGTTTGGCCGCCGCGTCCGCCATCGCACGATCTGGTCGTCACGGCGATCGACGTCGGACAAGCCGACGCGCTGCTGATCCGGACGCCCACGGGACACGCATACTTGGTCGACGCGGGAGGCCGCCTCGAACGAGGCCCCGGCAACGGCGCACAGTCGCCGGCAGAGGCCATCGGCGAACGGGTCGTCGTCCCGTTCCTCGTGCGCTCCGGCATCCACCGTCTCGACGCCGTGCTCATCTCGCACCCACACGGCGATCACGTCGGTGGCCTCGCGCCGGTCCTGCGCGTGCTCGGTGCGGATGTGTTTGCCGACAGCGGGCAGACGTATCCCGGCCACGCCTATCACGACGCGCTCGACGTTGCAGCGTTCCGACACGTACCAATCGTCTACCCGCGGGCAGGAGCAGTTTGGCGGACCGACGACGGCGTGACGTTTCGGTTCTACGGCCCGACGCTGCCGTTGCTCACCCATACGCAGAACGACATCAACAACAATTCGCTCATGTTCCGGCTAGAATACGAGCGCTTCCGTATGCTGTTTACCGGTGACGCAGGCGCCGAAGCCGAAGCGCGCGTCCTCGCGAGCGGAGCCGACGTCAGCGCCGACGTCCTCAAGGTTGGCCATCACGGGAGTGCCTACTCGTCGACGCCCGATTTCATCCACGCGGTCTCGCCGCGCATCGCGATCATTTCCGTCGGCCGCGACAATCTCTTCGGACACCCGGCGTCATCGACGATCGCAACATTCCACGCCGCCGGCGCGGCGGTCTATCGAACCGACGAGGACGGCGCAGTGACGATCGGCAGCGACGGCACCTCGAGCGGTACGGCGGTTCGGCCATTCCTGACCCGCGTCGATCCGTGCCGTCGCTGCTGGTAACGACCCATCGCGTAAAGGAAAAGCTGGGGCGCGCGAGCACGTGCCGCGGTGCTGACGACACCACCACGGATCGGCTGATGCACGGCACGCCGCCCAACGCCTACTTTCTGACGATCACGACCTCGAGATACTCGCTCGGAACGACCATCGTGCCGTCCTCGGCTACGTTCAAGCGCGCGACGAGATTCAGGAGGTCGCCGTGCAGCGCGGCTTGCGCGGGCGAATCGAGGGCTGCGAACGCCTTGAGCACCGGTCCGTAGTAGGTCTTGAACACCTCGAGCCAATGCTCGGGCGAGCGGTATCGAAGTGAGAAGGAGCGCTCGCTCGCTGCGATCGAGGCGTGTGGCTCGAACAGCTCCGTCAACCGGGCGCGGGTTCCCCACAGCGCGGGCGACTTGAGCCCCGGAGCCGGCGGTATGTACTTTCCGATCGTCGCGAAGATCTGCCCGACGAAGCCGCCTGGGGTCCAATTCGCGAGACCGATCTTCCCGCCGGACTTGCAGACGCGTAGCAACTCGGACGCCGCGCGTTCCTGGTCCGGTGTGAACATGACGCCGAACGTCGAGACGACCACATCGAAGCTTTCGCCCGGGAACGGCAGGTCCTCGGCGTCGGCGCCCTGGCACTCGAGCGGCAGGCGATCGGCGTGCGCGCGCTCGCGAGCCCGCTCGAGCAGCGCCGGGACGTAGTCGGTTGCGAGCACGTCGCACCAGCGCCGCGCCGCGGCGAGGGCGACGTTCCCGTTGCCGGCCGCAACATCGAGGACGCGCGAGCCGGCCCGCAGGTCGAGCAGCTCCTCGGGACGCTGGCGCGCGAGGGAAGGCTTCGCGACCGGGAAGAGCACGTGCGCGCGACGCAGCAACGGTTCGAGTCCGAGGGGCTCGATGGTTCCTTGCTGCGCGAACCGTTGCAGCCGGCGGCCGAGCGCGCACGCCACGCCTCGGTCGCGATCATGCCGTTCGTCGGCGAAACCGGCGAAGCGATCACCCACGACGTGATCACCCAACTGGCGAAGCTGCGCAGCATCTTCGTCATAGCGGAAGGGACGGTCTTCACGTTGCAACGCCGGGCGACGTCGCCGGAGGAGGCCGGCAGGCTCCTCGACGTCGACTACATCGTCAGCGGTTCCGTGCGGCGTGACCGCGGACAGCTCGCCGTCAGTGTCGAGCTGTCGCACACACGGACGTCGCGGATCGTCTGGGCCGATGACATGCGGCGCGAGATCGGCGCGACGTTCGAGGTGATGGACGAGTTGTCCGACAGCATCGTTGCGTCGATCGCGGGTGAGATCGAGACCAGCGAGCGCAACCGCGCGATCCTCATCCCGCCCAGCTCCCTCGACGCCTGGGAAGCGTATCACCGCGGGCTCTGGCACGTGTATTGCTTCACGAAGGCCGACAACGAGCGGGCGCGCGAGTTCTTCGAGCTGGCGACTACCCGCGACCCGACCTTCGCGCGCGCCTACAGCGCGCTTTCGTTCGCGCATTTCAACAGGCGTTCAACGGCTGGGGCGATCGTGCGACGGAGATCTCGCGCGCCCACGAGCATGCCTGTAGAAGCCTACTGCTCGACGACCGCGATCCCTCCGCGCATTGGGCGATGGGGCGTGCACTCTGGTTGAAGGGGAAGCATGACGCGTCGGTTGCGGAAGTCGAGCAGGCAGTAGAGCTCAGCCCGAACTTCGCGCTCGGTCATTACACGCTGGCCTTCGTCCTCGGGCAGGCCGGCGATTCGAATGTTGCGATCTCTGCTGTCGACCGATCCCGCCGCCTCAGTCCGCATGACCCGATGCTCTTCGGGATGTTCGCCTCGCGTGCGTGTGCGCTGGCGCGCCTCGGCCACTTCGACGAAGCCGCGCGCTGCGCCGTGCAGATCGCAAGTCGACCGAACGCGCACGTCCACGCCTTGGCGATCGCGGCCTTTTGCTTGACCTTGGCGGATCAGCTCGACGAAGCCCGAACGCTGCTCGCCTCGATCCACGAGCGCGTCCCCGGCTACGGGCTGGACGACTTCCTGCGGGCGTTTCGCTTCGACCAAACAGGTGAGGCGGTGTTCCGCGCAGGCGCGCAACGCCTCGGCCTCGCTCGCTAACGGCCGCCGCACCTCCGATGGCCGGACGCATGGTCACGTAGACCGCGAACCCGCACGGACCCTCGCGGGTCCCAACGATCGTTCGGCGCGGTGTCAGCCTGAAGAAGTAACTCTCGCGCTCCCAAAATCGCATCCAACAATGAGCTCGGCAACGGGCTCGTTCCGTCGCGCAGGGGCTCTGTCACCTTGGCTTAGGTCTGCCTGCTGACGGTCACCCCGAGTGGATTCCCGAACCCATCGATCGTCTTCTTCGCGGCGCCGCCGGCCGGGTAGTGCCAGAAAAGGACGTTTCCGGCAGCGTTGGGGCCGATCACCGTCGCACCTTGAATCCAGAACGTGCTGACCTCGGTCGAACCCGTGAGCGGCGTCGTTCCAGCCTCGGTTCCCGCACTGCCGTGTATCGCGAACTGATAAATTACCGATCCTTGGCTCGCGACGCCTCGGTCCTCGACAGCGACGTACTTGCCGTCCCATTGCACGCCGCCCGGCATCTGGATCGTCTGGTTCAGCGTGATGCTCTTGAAATTCTTGCGCCCAACGGGGAGCTCCGCGAACTCGAACGCTCCGATGTGCTGCGTGTTTCCGTCGACGTAGAGGTTCCCGGTGTCGTCGTAGCCACAGAAATAATAGTAGTACACGTTCTGCGTCGTATAGATCTTCGGCGTGCCCTTCGCATGGCGGAAGATCAGGAGATTGCCCGGTCCGCTACCGGTGGCGACGGTGAGGTTCGTGACCGCCAGGTCGCCCGTCGTTGGGTCGACCGCACACCCGACGGGCGAATAGCCCGCGTCGGGCAGGCTCGCGATCGGTGTCGTGCCCGCGTGCGCGTACTCGAGGATGTCGCTGGCTCCCGTGTTCGTGATGAAGACGTTGCCCGCTTTGTCGACGCACTCGCCGTGCGGCGCCGCGAAACCCGTCAGAACGCCCTCCGTTTGGGCCGATGGATACGAGTAGACGTCGACATCGCCGGTTCCGCCGTCGGCGACATAGAGCAAGTCTCCGTTTCTCGCGTCCGGAGCCATCCACGAGCGCCCGCGCTCGCCGCGATCCGCGGCCGCCGCTGCTGGATCGGATCGAACGCCGGTCGGGCCGCTCGGTCCGCCCACCCCGCCGCCGGCGCAGGCGGCGAAGGCTACGACGGCCGCGCCCGCGCACACCGCGCTGCAAGCCACACTCATACGCTTCATGCAAGACGCCCTCATCTCGTGCCCGACGCTCCGCGGACTGTGCGGCGATTCGTCCCGTCTCGCTCAGGCTACTCCCTTTCTGTGTTCGAACGCCACGAGTATTATGCTCGAACGCCGCGAGTACGTGCTCGAACGCCGCGAGTACGTGCTCGAACGCCGCGAGTACGTGCTCGAACGCCGCGAGTACGTGCTCGAACGCCGCGAGTACTTGCTCGAACGCCGCGAGCTGCAGGCGACCCAAAGAGCCGGGCGCAGACGCACGTGCCCTGCGCCCTCAGACTCTCTTCAGAGTTCGGCGACATGATGTACCCTGAACCTGTGCCTTGCCGTTGAAGCAAAGGAGGCCCGTTCGCATGACGCGTCGCCGGCTGCTCCTCGCCGTCCAGACGACAGTGATCGCCGTGGCCACCACGTCGCAGATCACTACCCCTGCGGAAGGTTCGCCCTGGCCAACACGTGACGATCTGCAGCGTGCCGGCGCGCCGGGTACTACGGCAGGTACCGCTGCGCCGGGTGCTGGCGCAGGTACCGCTGCGCCGGGTGCCCGGGGTGCCGGTGCCGGCGTGCGGCGGCATGCGGTGGGCCTTGGCCCCGTCGTTCAAACTGCGCTCGGCGGGTCGATATTTGGCTGGGACATCAACGAGAACGGCACCGATGGGGTCCTCGCAGAATCGGTGACGAGCCAGCAATTCCTGTCCCTCTCCGCGATCGAGACGTTCGATCAGAGCACGGGCGCCATCACGAAGCTCGTCGCCAAGCAGAAGAGCGTGACCGGCAAGCAC
>Ga0302324_100012332_pt1 | contig 17440 bp, 12 predicted proteins | sample Palsa_T0_1_FD_201949 | JGI IMG/M metagenome (GOLD analysis project Ga0302324, IMG submission 201949) | Peat permafrost microbial communities from Stordalen Mire near Abisko, Sweden - Palsa_T0_1 | ecosystem: Environmental > Terrestrial > Soil > Palsa > Peat permafrost | place: Sweden: Abisko...
TAGGTGACGTCTACCCTGATCCTGGTGACAGCACCCACCGTTTCGTCGATATTCGAAAGCCAGTGCGCTTTCCGCAGCCGGTGCCGTTCGAGGACTCGGCCGGCCGCATGTACGAGTCGCAATATCCCAATCGCAACGCCTTCCAGGGCAATTCCGTGCGGCACATCGACGAACTCGACTTCCATCGAATCCTGATCGCTGCCGGGCTCGTTGGATCGGTATTGGCAGACGCGCCATCCGTCGACGACGTGATCGCCGGCCGTGTATCGCCGTTGCTTGAGCCCCCGCGTGACGTTTTCCGAGCTTTGGATGTCGTTCCGGATGGGACGGGATACCGTCCAAACGGCATTGGTCCGGACGTATTTGAGGCTGCTGCTCTTCAGGAGCGAGCGAGAGGCGATCATCAAGAGACTCTGAAGCTGCTGAAGCGCTCCGTCGAGCGACGTGATGGAACGTGCCTCTTCAATAACAACATTGACTTGCTTGCACGACTCGGAGAACGACGTCTCTTGATCGAAGTGAAGAGTTTGGTAACGCCGTCATCAACCGTCGATCGAATGCGCTACGGTATGGGCCAGCTCTTCGACTATTCAGTGCGATACCGAGCTGAGATTGGAAATGCAACGCCGGTGCTCGCATTTAGCGCTGCGCTACGTAGTGAGGTTGGCTGGGTATCCGAGATTTTGCAGGGGAATGGTGTCGCTTTGGTGACGCGCGAGTTAGAGGACTTACGGCCCGCGAACGAACTCGCGAAGCAACTGCCGATATTCTCGTGATGAGAATCTGGAGAGCTCGACTCGTTACCCTCACCTGCGTGCTTCGCGCCGAAGACCGGCTCAAAGCCCACGCTGCCGCGCGCGCCGAAAGCGGGAAGCATTCGCGCGACGCGTGGAGAACGCCCCGACGATGTTCAGACGCACGCTGTTGATGGCGCTCGCAGCGGCGGGCGTTTTCGGGCTCGCAGTCAGTCCGGTGCGGGCCGCGCCGGATCTGACGCCCTGGTTTGCGAGCGCGACGGCATATCATGACGCGACACCCGCGCAGCGCATGGCCGCGCCCGACTTTCTTCGGGGGACGTGGATGCGTTCGATGGCGAGCCGCGACGGCGTGACCTCAGCGCTGATTCAGTCAGGTATCTGGGAACTCCAGAAATATGATCGCGTGCACCAATTCGCGTTGGCTTCGGCGACCACCGACCAGTGCAGTATCGCGCTGTTTCGCGCGGCGCCGCCCCCGGAGCAGGTCACACTCGTGCTCGTCAAAGAGCGCGTTACGCCGATCACGATTTCCGAGTCCCTCGGATCGCTCGATTAATATCGCGCCCGGGAACTCGCGCCGGCCGGATGCCGTCGGGGTCGTGGTGCTGCGCGGCGCCGGCGAGGGGACGCGCGTGCTGCTGCTGCGGCGCGGTCGCGGCGCGTTCGCCGGCGCCTGGACGATCGTGATGGGCGGCGTGGAACCAGCCGAACGTGCGACCGACACGGTGCGGCGCGAGGTGATGGAAGAGACGGGGCTGCGCGTGACCGCACTGTTCACGGCAGGGTCGCTGGACAGCTTTTACGATCCGGTCGCCGACCGCATCGTGGTGGTACCGTTTTTCGTCGCGCACGTCGAAGCAGGCGAGGTCCAGCCGGACGGCGCGCACGATCAGCACCGGTGGGTATCGTTCGCGGAGGCGGCAGAGCTGCTGACCTTCGTTGCCCAGCGGCGGCTGCTCGATGAGGTGCGTGCCGCGTTCGTCGAGCGTGAGCCGGAGGCGTGGCGGGCGATTCCGTGAGCGAACGCGCGCTCGATTTTCTCGGTCACCTCAGTGCGTTGGCCGCGCTGGCGTTCGCCGGCCGCGGTGCGACGCTGTTGGACGGCTGGATGCAGGTCGCGCCGGTTCACGGGGAACTCGATCTTCCGCTGTTGTCGATCATCGTTCCGGCGCGTAACGAAGCCCGAACGATCGCGCGCTGCGTGATCTCGCTCCTCGCTCAGGATCTGCAGCGGTTCGAAGTGATCGTCGTGGACGACTGCTCCGTCGACGGCACCGGTGCGATCCTGGAGGAACTCGCGCGCGACCAGCCGCGCTTGCGCGTCATCACCGGCGAGCCGCTGCCCGACGGCTGGGTCGGAAAACCGTGGGCGCTCGAGCAAGGGGTCCGCGCTGCGCGCGGTGAGTGGTTCCTCTTCACCGACGCGGATACGTGGCACGCGCCCAATGCGAGCGCCTCAAGTCTGTGCTTCGTGCGCGAGCACCGGCTGGATGCACTCTCGCTGTGGGTCTATCAGGAGATGGAGTCGTGGGGAGAGCGCGCCGTGCTGCCGACGATCCTGGGCCTGGTGCTGTTCGCGACCGGCTCCCTGCGCCAAGTGAACGATCCGCGTGACGTCGAGCACGCGCTCGCCAACGGACAGTACATCCTCACCTCGCGGGCCTGCTACGATGCGCTTGGCGGTCACGCCGCGCTGCGCGGCGAGCTCGTCGAAGACGTCGCCTTCGCGCGCCGGCTGAAGACGGACGGACGCTTCCGGCTCGTCATCGCCGACGGCGCTACGCTCGTGCGGGTTCGCATGTACCGGTCGCTGCGTGATGTGTGGGGCGGCTTCACCAAGAACACCTACGTCGGCGCCGGGGGCGACCTGCGCGCGCTCGGCGGGGCGGCGCTGTTGCTCAGCCTCTTGTCGATCGTTCCCGTTGGGCTGGCGGTCGACGGGCTCATCCGGCGACGTCCGTTCCGTGCACTCGAGGCGTTCGCATCGCTCGGCGGCACGATCGCCCTTCAAGCCTACCTGCTGCGCCGCATCGGAATACGGTCCTCGCTCGCACTCTTTGCGCCGGTCGGCTGCGCCGCGAGCGCCGGTATTCTGCTTACCTCGACGGTGTCGGTCCTGAGCGGCCGCGGCGTCGACTGGCGCGGCCGCCGCTACACCGGCCGCATCAACGGTTCGCAGCCGTAACGTGTGAGCGGGCCGGCTGTGTGAACGGGGCGCCTCCGACCTTTGTCGTGAGGAACCGGCGCGCCGGCCGCGGAACGCAGGCCGTTCTGTGACTGCATCCGACGAACCCACGCCCCGCGTGACGATGGACGAGATCACTGCGCTTGCCAAGCGCCGCGGTTTCATTTTCCAATCCAGCGAGATCTACGGCGGCATCGGCGGTTTCTTCGACTATGGTCCGCTGGGAGCGGTCCTCAAGCGCAACGTCAAAGACGCGTGGTGGCGCGAGACGGTCGAGCTGCGCGACGATGTCGTCGCGTTCGATTCGTCCATCATCATGCACCCCAACACCTGGGTGGCGTCCGGGCACGTTGCGCAATTTCACGACAAGCTGATCGACTGCCGCAACTGTAAGCACCGCTTTCGCGCCGACCATCTCGCCTCGCTCGACGCCTGCCCGGACTGCGGGATGCGCGGAACGCTCACCGAGCCGCGCAACTTCAACCTGATGATGCAGACCGCGATCGGTCCGATGGAAGACAGCTCGTCGCAAGCCTACCTGCGGCCGGAGACGGCTCAGGGCATCTTCGTCAACTTCAAGAACATCTACCAGAGCGCGCGCAAGCGGCCGCCGTTCGGCATCGCCCAGATCGGCAAGTCGTTCCGCAACGAGATCACGCCCGGCAACTTCACCTTTCGCGTGCGCGAATTCGAACAGGCCGAACTCGAGTTCTTCGTGCCCAACGACGGCACCGATCTGGAGTGGTATGCGCGCTGGGTCGAGATGCGCAAAGCGTGGTATAGCAACTACGGCGTGCGCGCCGAGCGGTTGCGCTTCTACGAACTTTCGGCGCAGGAGCGCCCGCACTATGCCCGGGCGGGTACCGACGTCGAGTACCTGTTTCCGTGGGGCTGGGGCGAACTCGAGTCGATCGCGCACCGCGGAACCTACGACCTCGATGCCCACATGCAGCTCTCGGGCAAAGACCTGACCTACTTCGATGAGGTCAGCAAAGCGAAGTACACGCCGATTCTGATCGAAAGTTCGGCCGGGATGGACCGCACGGCGCTGACGATGCTGATCGACGCCTACGAGCGCGAGACGATCGTTGACGGCGAGAAACAGTCCGAGCGCACGGTGCTGCGCTTTCACCCACACATCGCGCCGGTGCAGGTCGGCGTCTTCCCGCTGGCGCGCAACAAGCCGGAACTTGTGGAGCGAGCCCGTTCGATCGAACGCGCGCTGCGCCCCGATTTCCGCACCCAGTACGACGAGGGGAACGTCGGCCAGCTCTACCGCCGTCAAGATGAGATCGGCACGCCCTTCTGCATCATGGCCGACTACCAGACGCTCGAAGACGCTACCGTCACGGTACGCGACCGCGACAGCATGTTGCAGGATCGCGTCGGAGACGGCGCCCTGAGGGCGTACCTCGCCGATCGTCTTGGCCGGCGCGTGCCCGCCTAACGGCAGGTCGAGGGAGCCCGACCACCCGGGCGGAACAGCCCCTGCAATGAACCGCCAATCCATGCGCTCGTTTGCGCTCACCGGGGTTGTTCTGGTGCTGATCATCCCAACCGTCATCGCCGGCGGTCTGCTGGAGCGCCGCTACGTCGCCCGCGCATTCGCGGCCGCCGAAGACCTGCGCATCGCACGCACGACGGCGTTCTCCGCGCTGCGCTTTCAGCTCGACGAAGAAACCGGGATTCGCGGTTATGCCGCCACGCACGATCGCGTGTTCCTGCAGCCGTATACCGAAGCGCTTGCCGCCATGGGGCCGACGCTCGAGCAAATCTCCGATCAAGTCACGAAACTTCACACCGGCGGCGGACCCCTGGTCTCGGACGCGGCCGCCACCAACGCCACCTGGCTGCGCACGGTCGCGCGTCCGCTGCTCGATCCGCGTACAGCGAACCTCAACGCCGTCGAGCGGCGCGGAAAAACCCTGGTCGATCACTTCCGGCTCGATATCGCGCAGCTCGACGACCTGTCGCGACGCCGCCAGACCGAGGTCGACGTCGAGGCTCAATCGGCCATCGACCGGATCGTGCTGCTGATGCTGGGCACCGCCATCGTCATCGTGCTCATTGCGGCCGCAGCGGGTTTTCAGCAGAGCCGCCTCGCGGCCCGGCTCGAGGATCAGCGCCTCCGCGCGGAAGCAGACGAGCGCAGCAACCTTCAGCTGCGCGCGGCATACCAGACCGAGAAGCGCATCGCGGACACGCTGCAGGGCGCCTTCGTGCAGCGCCCGCTGCCGAGCCATACAACGCTGCGCTTCAGCGCAACGTACGTTCCGGCATCGGAGGAATCCAAGGTCGGCGGCGACTGGTACGACGCGGTCGAGCTTCCGGAGCAGCGCGTGCTGTTCTCGCTCGGCGATGTCGAGGGGCACGGCATCGAAGCAGCCGTCACCATGAACCGCACTCGGCAAGCCCTCATTTCGGCCGCTTTGATCGAGCTCGACCCGGCCGCCGTGCTCGCGCGGGTCAACGACGAACTGCTGACCGACGAAGCGCGGATGGTCACTGCGGTGGTCGGCTATGCCGACGCGACGTCCTACGAGTTCGTGTACGCGACGGCGGGTCACCCGCCGCCGGTGCTGCTCGAGCCGGGCCGCGCTGCGCGGTTGCTCGTCTGCGGCGGGCTGCCGCTGGGCATCACACCTGATGCCGTCTATACCGTCCGTCGCGTGCAGTCGGTTCCGGGGGCGCTGCTCGTGCTCTATACGGACGGCGCGGTCGAGCACTCGCGCGATGTCCTCGATGGCGAGAGCGTCTTGCTGGCGGCCATCGCGGCGGCGGCGGCCGAGCAGCCCGTCGCGGATTTGGCTGCGAAGATTCATGAAGGGATCTTCGCCGGACGCCCGGTCGGCGATGACGTGGCAATTCTGACCATCGGCTTCGGAATTGGCGATCTTGGAAGGCGCAGCGGCGGCGCCGTCGCGAAACGCGTCGCATGAATCCGGCGCCGACGATCGGTGTTATCGCCCTGAGCGGTGAGCTCGACATCGGCCGCCGCGCGGAGATGCAGGAAGCCTTGCGCCTGCCCGCCGCCCACGGCGCGATGCTGATCGATCTGAGCGCCGTTGTCTACGCCGACTCCTCGATCTTAGCCGAACTGCTGCGCTTTCGTGCCGAGGCCGACCGTCGCCAAGTGCGGCTGGCGTTGCTGATCACTTCGCGGCAGCTGTCCCGGTTGGTCGAGTACGCCGGTCTCAGCGAGGCCTTTGCGATTTTCGATGCTCGCGGTGCGGCGCTGAGCTACCTCGGCGAGACGCCGGCATGACCGGTCAATCCGAACTGCGCATCAATCGGCGTGCGCGAGGGGACGCGGCGCGTCCCTTGCGCCACGCTCTGAGCGCCTTCATGAAGGCGAAGGAAGTCGAACCCGATTCCGTCGACGACATCGTCACGGCGGTCGGCGAAGCGCTCGCGAACGCGATCGAGCACGCGTACTCCGACGGCGACAACGGCAAAGTCGAATTGTTCGCACGGCTCGACGCGGGCGGCACGGTGGTGATCGAAGTCAGCGACCAAGGTGCGTTCATCGAACGCGGGCAGCGCCAGGGACGCGGCTACGGCCTGCAGATCGTGCGCCGGATCGCGCGCTGGGTCTCGATCGATACCTCATCGGGCACGACGGTCAGCATGATCTTCGATGCACCCGACGCCGAGTCGTTCCGCGACGTAAAGGCACCTAACCTCGAACGGTGAAGCCGGCGCGACGCGTCCGCGGCGGCGAGTCGCGGACGACGAAGGTGACGCTGTCGACGGCCGATCCGGCGCGCGCGCGCAGCGTCCAGCGGCCGCGAGCGAGCGGCAGCGTCCAGCGCGCATCGCGCGCGCTGAGCGGCTTTCCATTCACATCCCAGCGCGGCCGGCTCGCACCGCGGACGATCACGGCGATCCTTGCACCGGCGGCGGCTTCGAAAACGTCGCCGTCGTGCGGCGAGACGATGCGCAAGGGTTCGCCGGCCGCCGGCGGCTGCACCGCGAGCCAGCCGTCGTAGCCCCGGTCGAGCGGACGTGGCGCTGACCTCCACACCCGAAGGTCGCGCGCATCGAGGAGTTCCGACACGATCGAGGGGCAGCCGTGGGTCGGGTGCACGCCCGTCGTCGCGCACATGCGGTGTGCGGAGTAGCCCGGCGGCGGATCGAACGCGTGCGGCTGGGCCTGCTCGGCGAGGTGCGCGATGATCCGGTGCCAGAGCGGTGCCGCGCCCGTGACGCCGCTCACGCGCTGCATCGGCGTCCCGTCGAAGTTCCCGACCCAGGTCGCGACGGTATAGTCGCGCGTAAAGCCGACCGTCCAGGTGTCGCGGAAATCAGACGACGTGCCCGTCTTCACCGCGCTCGGAAAGCTGGTGCTGAGCTGCGAGGTGACGCCGAAGGCGCGCGCTCTTGCGTGGGCGTCAGCCAGCATGTCGGTAATCAGCGCCCAGTCGGCCGCGGTGCCGACCGGCGGGCCGGCGGTTCGAGCGCCGTCGCTTGCGACCGCGTGAACGCGCACCGGTACGCCGCCGTTTGCGATGAGCGCGTAGGCGCCGGCGAGTTCCTCGAGCGTGACCTCGCCGTCGCCGAGCGCGAGGCCGAGTCCGTAATGGTCCGCGTCGCCGGTCAGATGCGCGAAACCCAGCGCGCGCAGCCGCGCCAGGAAGGCCGGCACGCCGACCGCACTGAGCACGCGCACCGCCGGCACGTTCAACGAATCCGCCAGCGCGACGCGCGCGCGCACCGGTCCGGCGAACCGGTCGCTGTAATCGCTCGGCGCATACGAGCGCAGGCCGGGCAGCGCGTACGAGGTCGGAACGTCGGCGAGGATCGTGGTCGGACGGATTACGCGCTGCTCGAAGGCCAGCTCATAAAGGAAGGGCTTCAGCGTCGAACCCGGCTGGCGCAGCGCGATGACGCCGTCGTTCTTGCCGGCGCCGCGGCGCGCGAAATAGCCGGCCGAACCGGCGTAGGCGAGGATCGCGCCGGTGCGGTTCTCGATCACCAGCGCTGCGCCATCGCGCGCGCCCCGCTCGCCGAGCGCGCCGACGACGTGGGCGGTCTCGTTTTCGACGAAGCGCTGCAGCGGGCGATCGAGCGTCGTCGCGATGCGCACGGCGTCGGGCGGTGCGCTGCCGGCCAGCCGCAGCAGCAGGTGCGGCGCGGCCACGATGCCCTCCGGACGCGGCACGAGGGTCAGTTTTTCGGCCGCCGCCTGCGCGGCATCGGCGCGATCGATCGCGCCGCTCGCCGCCATCCGGGCGAGGATCAAGCGCCGGCGCGCATCCAGTGCGGCGGGATGTTCGTAGGGATCCAACCGTACCGGGTCGTTCGGCAGCGCCGCGAGCAGCGCGGCTTGCGCGAGATCGAGCTCCGCTGCGGGGAGCCCGAAGTATGCGCGCGCGGCGGCCTCGACGCCGACGAGTTCGCCGCCCATCGGCAGCCGATTGACGTACGCCTCGAGGATCTGCGCTTTGGTTTGGCCGCGCTCGATGCGCCGCGCCAGCACGATCTCTTCGAGTTTCCCCAGCGGCGTTCGTCCGAGTCCAAAGCGCATGCGCGCCAACTGCATCGTGATCGTCGATCCGCCGGAGACGACATGCCGCGCGACGACGGCTTGCCACGCGGCACGCAGCAGCGCGAAGCCGTCGACGCCGTCGTGCGCGAAGAAGCGTGCATCCTCTGCGCGCACGATCGCGGCGAGAAAACGCGGCGACACACGTGCGAGCGGAACGCGCACGGCCTCTTGCCGGTCGTCGGCGGTCAGCGTGCCGAGCAGCAGCCCCGAGCGATCGTCGAAGGCGACCGTGTTTGCGCCGTCCGCGAACGCGCCCGGCCCGAGCGGACGCAGCGCGACCGTCGCGAGCGCGATCACGATGCCCAGCGCTACGAGCGCGAAACGCGACAGGGGGCGCCTCCGTTCGCACGAACTTCGAACGCGACGTGCACATGCGTCGCGCGATGCTGTTCGCCGCCGCGGCCGCCGGCCTTTTCGCCCCCGGTTGCGTTCAACGCGCCCCGCCCCTCGCCGAACCGCTGGCCACGGTCGCGCCGCTGGCGGCGCCATCGCGACCGCCGCTGATCAGCGCGCTCCAGCCGACCGGCGACACGAATACGCTCGCCCAGGTGAACGTCCGCTTCAGCGACGATCTGATCCCGCTCGAACGTTTGGAGTCGGCGGACGAAGCCGCGGCCTTGGCGCATTTCTCGCTGGAGCCGGCGCTGCCCGGACGGTTCCGGTTCCTGACGCCGCGTATGATCGGCTTCCAAGCCGATCGCGCTTGGCCGGCGGCGACGCGGGTTCGCGTGCGGATTGCGAAGGGGCTTCGTGCCTTGAACGGGCGTGCGCTCGAGACCGATGTCGTCTGGACGTTTCAGACCCCGCCGATCGCGCTGACGGACCTGCCGACGGCCGATGAGCCGGCCGATCTGGCGCCCAAGATCCGTTTGACGTCGAACGTCGCGCTCGACCGCGGATCGCTTGCCGCCCACGCGTTCCTGCGCCCCAAAGCGTCGCCCCGCGACGTGATTCCGCTGGTCGTGCCCGCCGATACCGCCACCGCTTCGCCGACGTCGACATCGGGTGACGACGAATCGGCCTTCGACAGTTCGGACCAGAGCTGGCACTACGTACTGGTCCCGGTTTCGACGCTTGCCAAAAACGCCGCCTACGAGGTCGTTTTCGAACCCGGCATCCTGCCGCGCGACGGCAATCTCGCCAGCGAAGCGACGTTCACCGGCGCGCTGCGGATCCGCGACGCGCTGCGTTCGACCGGTGTCAGCTGGTCGGCCCCCGGGCGATTCGCGCAGGGCGACGTCCAGCTCACCTTCACCACGCCGATCGATTCCGCCAGCCTGAACGCCCTGACCCTGACGCCGGCGCCGCCCGCCGGAAGCACGCCGTTCGCGGTGTTCGATACGAGCGTCGGCGTCAACAGTGCGCTGCTCGCACCCGACACGGCGTACACCGTCGCGCTTGGTGCCGGCCTGCGCGACACGTTCGGCCAGACGCTCGGACAGCCGCAGGAGGTACGTTTTCGCACCGGCGACCTGGCATCCGACGTGTGGGCGCCGAGCGGACCGAACCTCTTTCCGGCCGGCAAGGACGTGCGTTTGAACGTGGTTGCGGTCAACGCACCCGCTGCGCACGCAACCTTTCTGGCGCTCAAACCGGACGACGTCGTGAATTACCCGGATCCCTACGGCGACCCGGACCGCGGCGACGTGCTTCCGCCCTCGTCGTCGTGGCCGCGCTTCGATACCTCAGCGCCGCACAACGTTGAGCGAACAATCGAAGTACCGCTGCGCGCGAAGCTCGGCGGTCCGGCCGGCGTGCTGGCCTACGGCGTTGCGGCGACGTTCGGAAGCGACCGCAGCTTCGTCGCGTCGGGCCTCGTGCAGCTCACCGATCTCGGTGTGTTCGCGGAATTCTACCCGGACGGCGGCAGCGTTCGCGTGAACCGCATCGCCGACGGTGCGCCGGTCGGCGCGGCGACGGTCGAAGTCTATCCGTCGCAAACGGATCTCGAGACGAAGACGACGCCCCGCGCGTGCGCAACCGCGAACACCGACGCCGGCGGTGTCGCAACCTTCGGAGGCAGCGGCTTCGCCGCGTGCGCGGCCCGCGACGGCGGTCAAAACGACGCACCGTCGTTCGTCACGATCGTCCGGCACGGCAGTGACTGGACCTACCTCCGTTCCGATCCCTACAGCGGTGCCTACTCGGGTGACTTCTTCAACGGCTGGTCCTCGGCGACACCGATCGCGTACGGCACGATTTTTTCCGACCGCGAACTCTACCAGCCCGGCGAAACGGCGCACCTGACCGCGGTCGGCTGGTTCCTGGTCGACGGCGTGCTGCGCCGCGGCGCGGCGCCTTCCTACACGCTGCAGCTCGAAATGCCCGACGGCACGAAGCGCGAGCTCGGGCAGCGTTCGCTCGATGCGTTTGGGATGATGTCGCTCGCCGTCGCGCTGCCGGCGTCGGCGCCGCTGGGATACTATCTGCTGCGCGCGACGGCCGGCAACGGCGAACAGCTGACTGGTGATTTTCGCGTCGCGCAATTCAAACCGCCGAATTTCAAAGTCGACCTCGGGCTCGACCGCTCGATCGTCCAGCGGGGCGGTAGCGTGAACGGCACCGCGACCAACGCCTATCTCTTTGGCGCGCCGCTAGCCGGCGCGAGCACGAAGTTCACGGTCACTCGCACTCAAGCCGACTTCACGCCCAAGGGTCGCGAAGACTACACCTTCGGCCGGCACTGGTTTTGGCCGGACCAGCCGCCGGACGCCGCGACCGACGTGCTGCAAACGACGGTGAGCGTCGATGCAACGGGCAAGAGCGCGATCGCGGTGCCCGTTGCGACCGAACTCCCGTATCCCATGACCTACGCGGTCGACGCCGAAACGACGGACGCGTCGAACACGGCAGTCTCGGACACGAAGAGCTTCACCGCGCTGCCGTCGCAAACGCTGGTGGGCGTGAGTGCCGACGACATCGGCACGGCCGGAACGCCGCTGGCGATCGCCGTCATCGCGACCGATCCGGCCGGCGTCCTGCGCGAGGGCACCAAGGTCCGGGTCGAACTGCAGTCGGCCAACTATGCGACGGCGACGCAGATCGTCGAGGGGGCGGAGCAGGCGACGCAGTCGGTTTCGTACGCGACGGTCGCATCCGCCGACGTCACGACCGCAGGTGCGCCGGTCAGCCTCACGCTCACGCCGCCCAAGGCCGGCGAATACCGCCTGCGCGCAACGCTCGCCGGCGCCTCCGACGACGCGGCGGAAACCGACCGCGACCTGTACGTCGGCGGCAGCGGGGCCGGTGCGTGGTTCGCGCGCGATCCCAACCTGATCAGCGTGAAATTGGACCGGGCGACCTACCGGCCCGGCGACCGCGCGAGGGTACTGATCCAGTCGCCCTTCCCGCGCGCCCAGGTCCAGATCGCCGTCGTGCGCCACCGCGTCCTTTGGCAGACCACGCTGACCACCGCGAGCGCCGCGCCGGCCGCAAGTTTTCTCGTCACGCCGGAGATGCTGCCCAACGCCGTCGTGCAAGCCTTCGTGGTGCGCAGCGGACCCCCGCCGGCCGTTGCGCCGGCCGACGGAGCCAATGCGCTCGCGCGCACCGGCTTCGCGCCCTTCACCGTCGCACTCGACACGAAGTACGTGACCGCGACGGTCCGCGCCGATGCGGCGGTGCTCGCTCCCGGCGCGAAGCAAACGGTGCGATTCACGCTGTCGGATGCAGCGCATCGTCCGGTCCAAGGCGAAGCGGCGCTGATGGTGGTCAACGATGCCGTGCTGCAGCTGACCGGCTATCGGCCGCCGGATCTGGTGCAGCTCGTCTATGCCCAACAGCCGATCTCGTTGCGATACGCGGACAATCGCGGCGGGCTCGTTCTGACGACGCCGTCGCGCCCGCTCGAGAAGGGCTGGGGCTTCGGCGGCGGCCTTTCGAGCGGCGATGCCGACCCCCGCGTGCGCCGGGCGTTCTCGGCGCTGGCCTACTTTGCCGGCGCGGTTCGCACCGATGCGCACGGCCAGGCCAGCGCGACCTTCACCCTGCCCGATGACCTCACGACCTGGCGCGTGATGGTCGTTTCCACCACCGCCGACGGACGCTTCGGCAACGGCGAGACGACCTTCCATACGACCAAGCCGCTCGTCGCCAATCCGGTGCTGCCGCAGTTCGCGCGTCCCGGCGATCAGTTCGAGGGCGGCGTTGCGGTCACCAACGGCACCGGCGCAGCCGGTGCGATGAAGATCGACGCGACCTTCAGCGGTCCGCTCGCGTTCTTGAATGCCGGCCGGCAAACGTCGTCGACGACCTTCAGCGGTCCGCTCGAAAAGATCACCACCGCCTACCGCTTCCCGGTCGTCGCGACCGGCGCGGGTTCCGCGACGGCGACGATGCGCGTGCGCAGCGCCGGCGCGGGCGATGCCTTTGCCATTCCGCTGCCGGTCCGCGATCTCGACGTCTTGGAAGCCATCGCCCAGACCGGCACCACGACCACCCAAACCCGCGTGCCGTTCGACATCGCAACAACCACGCCGCGCGATGCGGGCGGCTTGGACATCGCGCTGGCATCGTCGCTCATCCCAGAGATCACGGTCGCGGCGCAGGACGCGTTGCGCGGCGACGAACGGCTGGCGTTCTTGGCCGCCGCACGGTTGACGGTCGCCGCTGATCTGATCATCCTCGACGCGCGCACCAACGCCGATGCCGGCGCCGCGCGCGCGCGTGCCCTCGCGGAGATCGCCAACTTGAGCGCGCTGCGTCGCGGCGACGGCGGCTTCGCGGCCTACTGGCAGGCAACGCGTTCTGATCCTTTGGACTCGCTCGGTGCGCTGACGGCGCTCGCGCGCGCGCGCCAAGCGGGGGTGCCGTTCGACCCGCGGCTGCTCAGCGATGCGCAAGCCTACGCGGTTTCGGTCCTGGCCGATCCGGCGGCGCACCTGGGCTGGTGCAAGGGCGACGACCTCCGCAAGGCCCAAATTCGCTTAGCGGCGCTGAGCGCGCTGTCCGACACGGGCGATGGCCGGACGACCTTTCTGAGCGAAATCGACGCGCAGCGGGCGCAGCTCGGCTTTGCCGACCGGGTTCGACTGGCGAGGCTGCTCACGCAAGCGCCGGGCTACGCCTCGCGCGCCGCCTCGCTGTCGAAGACGATCGAAGACCAGCTTTCCCAGAACGCGTTCGGCGCCGTGGTGAACCTGCCGGCACGCTACCGCTGGTATGACGACCGAGTGGTCGCGCAAGCGGAAGTGCTGCGACTCGAACTGGCCCGCAACGCCGACGGTGAGACGCTCGACCGCCTGACGCGCTCGCTCCTCGACCTGCGCCGCAACGGCTCGTTCGGCTGCGCGTGCCAGGACGCGGCCGCGCTTGAGGCCTTGGTCGCGTTGAACGCGCATGAGACGCCGGCCAATTTTACCGCGACCGCGACGCTGCGCGGCCGCACGCTGGTCAGCCGGCCGTTCAGCGGCGGGCGCGCGCCGCAGAGCACGACGACGGTCGCGATGTCCGCGCTGCCGTCCGGGCGCAGTGACCTCGCGCTGGCGAAGAGCGGCATCGGCACGCTGCATTACGCGGTCACCTACCGGTACCGGATCGCCGGTGCGGCGCCGGGATTGCTCAATGGCTTGCGCGTGACGCGCACCGTTCGCCCGGCGAACGCAACCGCAATCCTGGCAACGATGGGGCTCGCGCTGCCGGCATCGCCGCTGAGCCTGCCGGTTGCCAACGTGTACGACATCGAACTGGAGATCATCAGCGATCACGCCGTCGAGCGCGTCGTGATCAGCGATCCGCTTCCGGCGGGGATGGAGGCGGTCGACACCAGCTTCGCAACCACGTCCAGCGCGCTCGCGGCGCCGGCGACGTCCTGGCAGATCGGCGATCAGCAGATTCGCCCCGACCGCATCGATGCATACGCCGACCAGCTCGACGCCGGCGTCTACCACCTTCATTATCTGGCGCGCACGGTCACGCCCGGCACGTTCGTGTGGCCCGGAGCCCAGGCGCATATCGCGGACCGTCCCGACGAGTTCGGCCGCAGCGCGGCCTCGACCGTCGTTGTGAAGTAGCCCTCGCAACTATCGTTCGGCAGTGCGCCCTTTGATGACGGCGCCAAGGTCGAGGTTTCGCGGCCGCAGATCGTGGCGCGCGTCGATGGTTCGAACGCAGTGGGTGTACGACGAGATGATGATCGACTGCGTGAAAGCGGATCCGCGGCGATAGCGGACGCCGTCGAGAAACTCGCCGTCGGTGACGCCGGTCGCGGCGAAGATTGCCTCTTCGCTCGCGCACAGCTCGTCGAGAGTGATCGTGACCCCGATCCGCAGTCCCTCGCCGCGCGCGATCTGTTCGTCGCGCTCGTCGCGAGCCCACAGCCGGCCCTGCATTTCGCCGCCCAGCGCGCGGGTCGCACAGGCCGCGATGATACCTTCGGGTGCGCCGCCGATTCCGGCCAGCATGTCGACGCGTGCGCGGTCTTCGAGCACCGCGTACACGGCATTGGCCACGTCGCCGTCGCCGAACACGCGCACGCGCGCGCCGGCGGTGCGCACCGCCCGCATCAGGTGTTCGTTGCGCGGACGGTCGAGCAGGGCCACGGTCAGGTCGGAGACGTCGCGCCCTTTGGCGCGTGCCAGAGCGCGCAGATTCTCCTCGAGCGGCTGATCGAGCGAGACGACGCCGCGGCCCGCCGGGCCGGTGACCAGCTTCTCCATGTAGGGCACGCGGGTGCGGAAAAGCGTGCCGCGCGGCGCCGCCGCGATGACGGCGATCGCTCCCGGGCCGCCCTTCGATGCCAGCGTCGTTCCGTCGATCGGGTCGACGGCGATGTCGAGCGACGGGCCGCGCCCATTGCCGATCTCCTCGCCATGGTAGAGCATCGGCGCTTCGTCCTTCTCGCCTTCGCCGATGACGACGATCCCATTGAGTTCGGCCACGGCCAGCGCCGTGCGCATCGCCTCTACCGCGGCGCCGTCCACGGCGTTCTTGTCGCCGAGCCCAACGAGACGTCCGGCGGCAATGGCGGCCGCTTCGGTACCCCGCACGAACGCATACTCGAGTCCATGGGTCTCCATATGGCGCCTATTTCCAGGCGCCCGCGTGCGCAAAACCTCCTTCGGGGCACGACCCGTTCCGTAAAAAGGGGCCTCGGCCGCGCCGATGGGAGACGTGCTCGGCCGGCGCGATCAGTGCGGCATGTCGTCGTCGTCGAGGCCGAAGTAGTGTCCGAGCTCGTGGATCACGGTCTCGCGTACTTCGCGGACGGCTTCGGGGCGCGAGCGGGCGATACGGTTGATCGGGCCGCGGAACACCGCGATCTCGTCGGGTAGCAGCGGCGCATCGTTGTAGCTGCGTTCGGTCAGCGCGACGCCGCGATAGATCCCGAGCAGTTCGCCGTCCTCGTCGCCGGCGTCGTCCAAACTCTCGAGATCCTCGTCGCTGGGTTCGTCTTCGACGCTGATGACGATGTTGTGGACAAGCTCGGCGAAGCGTTTGGGCAAGGAATCGAGCGCCTCGGCGACGACCCGTTCGAACTCGTCGCGGGTCAGGTCTCCTCGTCCCATCGCGGTTCAGGCCGGGATCGGCTCCGCGCTGCGTTCGATGAAGGCGGCGATGCGCGGCGCGATCGCATCGCGGAAGACCCGGCCGTTGAAGATGCCGTAGTGACCGACGGCACGCTGAAGCAGATGGTCGCGCCGGTCGGACGGGATGCCGCTGCACAGCGCCTGTGCGGCGGCGGTCTGTCCCGGCGCCGAGATGTCGTCGAATTCACCCTCGACCGTCATCAGCGCGGTGCGGCGGATCGCGGCCGGATCGACCGGCGTGCCGCGCCAGGTCATCGTGCCGGCCATCAGCGCGGCGCGTTGAAAAACGACGTCGACGGTCTGCAGATAGAACTCCGCCGGGATGTCCATCACGCTGAGGTATTCGTCGTAGAACGCACGCCGCTCGGCGGCGGCCGCACCGTCGCCGCGCACCAGCGACTCGAAGATCTTGAGGTGCGCTTCGAAGTGCCGCTCGGGATGCATCGCGACGAATGCGCCCAGCTGGACGTAACCGGGGTACACGCGCCGTCCGGCGCCGCGATACCAGGCCGGCACGCGGCAGGTGAGTTCGCGGTCGAACCATTCGAGCGACTGCGCCGCGGCCAGCTGCGTCGGGGCCGTCGGAGCAGCGCGCACGTCGAGCGGCCCGCCCATCAGCACCATCGAACGCGGCTGGGCCGGATCGCCGGCAGCCGAGAGCAGCGCGACCGCGGTGAGCACGGCCGGAACGGGCTGACAGACCGCAACGACGTGGACGTCGGGGCCCAGCAGTCGAATCCAATCCAGCAGGTACGCGATGTACTCGTCCAGGTCGAAGCTGCCGGCCGAGGGTGGAATGTCGCGCGCGTCGTGCCAGTCGGTGACGTAGACATCGTGCCGGTCGACCAGCGCCGCCACGGTTCCGCGCAGCAACGTCGCGTAATGCCCGGACAGCGGCGCAACCAGCAGGACGCGGGGTGCGGCTTGCGTATGCGGGGCCTCGAACCTCACCAGCGAACCGAAGGCCCGTTCGTCGACGACCTGCGGTGCGACGGTTACGTTCCAGGCCGGTTTGCCGCGCCGCGTCGCGAGTCCGGAAAAAAGGTCGGCCGAGGCGCTGATGAGGCGGCCGGGCACCGTATACGCCAGCGGCGAGAACGGGTTACCGAAGAGTGCTTGCGCACCCGCAGCGGACCAGCGCGCCGGCGCCATCGCGAGATACGCCGCGTCGTACAACTCGTACGTGATAAGAGGCCTCCTAGCGCTGCTTTCCCGGGGCGGACGCTTCCGAATCATCCGCCGCGGCACCCGGCCGTTTGCTTGTGGCGTTTCTCACGCCGAGCGCAAAGAACCTCGCACCGCTGCGGCAAGGGGATTCACCGGACGGGCACGACTATAGTCGCAGCGCATGCGCGTTGAAAGGAGCCGAGATGTTCGACGGTCGCGTAGCATTGGTTACCGGCGGGACGCGCGGTATCGGCGC